>JACCDP011059980.1_pt1 | contig 10611 bp, 10 predicted proteins | sample 7445841 | NCBI WGS metagenome assembly JACCDP01 (sample SAMN15323441, study PRJNA562643) | freshwater metagenome | isolation source: river surface water | place: USA:Blue River Watershed | collected 2017-08-17
ATTGGTGCAAAGATCCTTCGTTTGAGTACAGGTGAAGGTGCTGAAAAGGCTGGCATCCCTGCTGGTTCGGTCATCAAATCAATTGAAGGTTTCCGAGTCACAGATGATGTGTCAGCAATCGTGCGAATTCGTTCATATGCACCAGGAACAATCGTGAACGTCGTGGTTGATCTGCCAAATAACGGCGGAACTAAGAGCTTTAAGGTAACTCTAGGCTCAGCTCCTTCAAATCCATAACGGTAGCAGGCCGTAGCGATTGAGGTTTATCCTGCCTAAACCTTGCCGAAATAAAACTTCGGTAAGGTTAAGGCATGGCTCAATTCAGATTACAAGTTATTCTCCCTGATCGCCCTGGTTCGCTAGGTGCTGTTGCTTCCGCTATTGGTTTTGCCGGTGGCGATATCCGCGGGCTAGTTGTTATGAAATCTGAAGAAGGTCGCGGCTATGACGACATTACAGTTGCAATCCCAGGTAATGATCCAGCCGATTTGTTAGATGTTTTGACAGCCATCGGTGGCGTAGAAGTTATTTCAGTAACACCACTTACTTAATCGCTTCGTTAGAGTTTTACTTCGCGCAATTGCGCAGCTGATTGTTCAGGCTTTAAATCCATGATGAATGTACCCATGGCAGATTCAGATCCAGCTAGATACTTTAATTTTCCAGGTTGTCTGCGCACGCTAGTGATCTGCCAATGTAGTCGCATTACGTCACGACCAATTCGCACTGGTGCCTGATGCCAAGTGGCGATATAGGCCATCTCGATGCCAAATACACCATCTAGTCGATTTAAAACTTCAAGGGCAATTTCCGGAAACCCAGCAGATGCCTGCTCATTTAATTCAGCCAAGTCTGCAACTGGATTCAATGGTGCTACATGGATTTCAAAGGGATACCTAGAGGCATAGGGAACATAAGCGATCCAATGTTCGTTACGAGCCACAATGCGAACTTCATCTTTAATTTCACGTGCGATCAGATCATCAAGCAGAACCCGGCCAGTTCGATCGTGATGTTCTTGCGCCGCAGCTAACATTTTCTCAACGCGAGGTGGCAAGAATGGATATGAGTAAATCTGGCCATGTGGATGTGAAAGAGTTACGCCAACCTCTTCGCCTCGATTTTCAAAGGGTGCAATGTGTTGAATAAAGCTCTCTTTAGATAGCTCAGCAACGCGGTCTTTCCAGGCCTCGAGAATAATTCGAACTTGTGAGGGAGATAAATCCTTAAGTGATTTGCCATGGTCGGCAGCGAAACAAATTACTTCACATTTACCTGCGCTCTGGCCTTCAGCGGTCTCAGTGCTAAGCGCTTGTGGTAACTCAAAATTGCCTAAAGGGGGGCGAAATGATGGTCCGCGATTATCAAAGACCACAACTTCAAAATCTGACTCTGGAATTTCAGTAAGCAACTCGCCTGGATTTTCACTTGTTGGGCAGAGCGGGCAGAGTTCCTTAGGCGGTAAGAAGATGCGATTTTGCCGATGCGAAGCCACGGCCACCCATTCACCAACCAGTGCGTCATAGCGAAGTTCACCTATTTGCGGCTGTTCTTCAGCTGGTCGCAAATCTTCCGCAGTGCGTAATTGACCTTTGCTGTCGTAATAACGAATTGTGCGACCATCGACCATTTGGCGATCGGTGCGCGTGATATTCGCCGGCAACTTTGCAATGCTCATAATGGTCTGAAGTCTACTGCGCCCAATTCAGAGTTCGTTCGATCGCCTTGCGCCAGTTAGCAAAGCCTTTCTCGCGCTCTATTGGCAGCAGATTGGGGGACCAGCGATGAAACTCTTTCCATTGTCCGGAAATTTCAGCACGATCTTTCCAAAACCCAACAGTTAAGCCAGCAGCATATGCGGCACCAAGTGCTGTGGTCTCGGCAATAACAGGGCGCGAAATTTCAATCCCTAATATATCGGCCTGCATTTGCATGCAAAGTGAATTGTTGGTGATGCCGCCATCTACTCGCATTTTGGTAAGTGGGACACCGCTATCGGCAGACATCGCATCCATTATTTCGCGAGTTTGATAACAAATTGCCTCGAGTGCGGCGCGAGCTAAGTGAGCTTTAGTCGCTGCTCGAGTTAATCCAACGATTACGCCTCGAGCATCGGTACGCCAATGCGGGGCAAATAGACCTGAAAATGCAGGTACGAAATAGACGCCATCGGTATCCGGAACTGATGCAGCTAAGTTTTCGATCTCGCTAGCGTGGGAAATTATTCCTAGTTGATCGCGCAGCCACTGGATTGCTGATCCCGTAACCGCAACTGACCCTTCAAGTGCATACTGAGCTGGTTCATCACCAAATTTAAAGCAGACAGTGGTCAGTAATCCATTTTTAGAGCGCACAATTTCGGTTCCGGTATTTAAGAGCGCGAAATTTCCAGTGCCATAAGTGGTTTTCGAATCTCCTCGCTCAAAGCAAAGTTGTCCAACCATCGCAGCCTGCTGATCGCCCAAGATGCCGGCAATCGGAACTGCGGTACCGAAAGGTCCGTGAGCAGCAGTGTGCGCAAAAATCTCGGCAGATGAACGTATTTCGGGTAGGACATCAAGCGGGATTCCAAAGATGCTAAGTAATTCTGCATCCCAGCTAAGAGTTTCTAGATCCATCAACATGGTGCGGCTGGCATTAGTCACATCAGTTAGATGTACACCACCATTTACACCGCCCGATAAATTCCAAAGCAGCCAACTATCGATTGTTCCAAATCGAGCAGTTCCGGCTGCAATTGCCGTTTGAACCGATGCTTGATTGGCAATTAGCCAGTTCATCTTGCTAGCTGAAAAATATGGAGCCACTGCAAGGCCGGTCTTGTATGTAATTCTCGCAGTAACCTCTATTGAAAGCGTCGCAAGATAATCTGCAGTTCGGGTATCTTGCCAAACGATGGCATTCGTCAGCGCATGTCCCGTCTTAACATCCCATGCAACAGTAGTTTCACGTTGATTAGTGATTCCAATTGCTGCTAAATCAGAACCAAGAATTCCGGCTTGCTTTAACGCTCCGGTTATTACTTCTTGAGTGCGGGCCCAAATCTCATTTGCATCATGTTCAACCCAGCCTGCCTTAAGCATGATTTGGCGGTGCTCTAATTGATGTTGGCCCACAACTTTACCGGTGTGATCAAAAATCATAAAGCGGGTGCTGCTGGTACCTTGATCAAGGCTGCCGATATAGCGCGTACTCATACAGGTACTTTAATTCTTAATCTGATACTTACAACCATCTGTTACAGGCGCAGAAGTCGGTTTGGTGCTCTTGCTAGGCGTAGGTGAAGGTGCGGAACCTTGCAAAAGTTCGAAGGTAACTGGAAGTTTAGTCGTGGCATGCGTCTTTGTTTGATCAGTAAATTGAATAAACCCAGACCAGCTGCCTGCTGTAAAGCCCTTAACTGAAAGGCTCCATAAGCCGCTTGCGGCACGAGTGACTGTTTGCGTTAGTTTTGGTTTATCAATCGAAAGTGGATCATAGATAAATCGCACAGTTCCGGTAACGGCGGGTGATCCATCAGGTCTATTTACACCGATACTAAATGTGACTGCTTTACTCGTATCCGTTGCCTTCTGTTTTGAAATCAACATTGTGGTTGCTTCGTTGATTGGCATTAAATCAATTGGCTCTGGGACCCAAGTGCCTGAAGTTAAAGCTAAGAAATTTTCGGCGGTGCCACGGAAAACATTTAAGTCAACGCGATTACTTGGCACACCGTATTTCTTCGCAATTCCACATGACGAGTACTGCCAGATTATCCATTGTGATTGGCAAGCGCTAGATGTCCATGAATGCACAAAACAACCACCAGGTTTAATGCCCGGTTGGTTTATTGGATCAAAGGGGTTGACCGCGTATTGAGCCAACCAGAGCGGGTACTTGCTTAACTCTGCGCTCTTATTCATGGAACCTTCAAGGAAGCTGGGATATGAATAGAAGATTGGTTTGCGGCCAAGCTTTTCGTTGAGGATGGCTAGAAAGGTTTCTGCCCATAAAGTTACCGATGCACGTGAGGCGTAAGTCGCACAACTGCCATTGCTGTTGTACTTAACGCATTTATTCTCAAGGTCTAGCGCATATGGAAGATCTCGCGCAGTTAGCCCGCCAATTGAAGATACGCGCCAAATTACTTTTTGCGCCTGAGCGGTTGCGTCACGAATTATCGCTGCTTTATCAGAGGTATTTGGCAGGATTGTGTAGTGATAGAAACCGGTATAAATCCCTGCCGCTTGAGCAGCAGGGCGATCGATAAGTAAGTATTTAAGAGCTAGTGCATCTGCATCATCTCGAGTATCTGATGCTTTAATCATCGCAAATCGAATTCCTGCTGCGTACATCTTCTCGAAATCAATTCGTGCATCATTTGGGTGTTGCCATCTAGATATATCAACGCCGTGAATGCGACCACCTGGACCAAGTGCTTCAACTGCCAAATTTGGATCAAGGACCCCAATTTCGGAAGTTGGCTTAACCGTAATTGTCTTATTAGTCGAATAAATCAGCTTCGAACCAACAGTTGTTTTTGCTCGGTACTTAATCACCGAATCCTGAGCAGTGACTAAGGCTTCTAATTTCCAAGTTCCTAACTTCGTAGTCTTGGTACTAAATCTAGTATCTGACCACTTACCATCAATCTCGCTCTGGATTTTGACTACTATGCTGCTCTTGCGCGGAGTTATCGCGCCATAAAAAGTTAAGAGTGGTTCAGCTAAATTTGGCGTTTGCTTAACGGTCATCGTTAACTTCGAGGCAGCAGCTGATACTGGCTGGATAGATGTATTAACTGCCGCAACAACTAGGGTAAGTAGAAGAGCGATGAACCTATTTCTCATCGCTCAATTATCTCTATTTCGATACCTAGAACTTCCAGCACAACAGCTTTTAGCGTAGCAATCTGGCGGGCTCTGATATCAGAATATTCGTGTGCTGAACTTAGTTTGCGGCTGTCAGAGAAATCTAACTTCAGTGTCTGACCATCAAATTCTGCAAGCCGCGCATCAAAGAAAGAGATCCAGGCTATTCGGTCGATACTTTCTAATCGGTCAAGAACCGAGTTCCACTCTGTGCGTAACTTGGCTAGATCCATGGCCGCGATTCTAGTGTCTTGGTGCACCGATCCACTTGTAGTACTGACCTGCGATCAAAACTCTCAGGTTGCGAGTTCGATCTGGGGCAATGGTGAAGTGTCCTGCGATACGAGCGACAATTTGCTCGACCGATTTTTCGCTAACAAAGCGAACTCGGCCAATTTCTGCGTTACTAAGGCCGGTCGCGACTAAGCGCAGAGTCTCTATCTGAGTATCTGTCATCGCCTCCAGTATTGATGAAAATGCATTCTCGTGCAGTGAACCTTGGCTATCTACCCAAACAATCGGGTCATTGCTTTCTGCAAGTTGGGCAGATTTAGCAATTGAATCTGCAATTACCTCTAAATTATTAATCGATTTCTTGAGAATTAATTGAGAACTAGACGGAATTTCTTTTTTGGTGATTCCAAGTAGTCTTAAATCTGGACAGGCCGTAGTTAAGACAATACCCAGTCCTGGATTCAATTTTCGTAATTTCTTGGCAAATGAAATAGCTTCTTGACCATCAAATTGAATATCAATTACTAAAACATCAGGTTGCAAAGAGCGAAATAAACTTTCCGCGACCGCTAGATTTTTCGCTTCGCCGACAACGTTAATTGTATGCAATCGTAGGGCGGCGCTAAGAGTTGCTAGCTCGAAAGCATCTTCATTTATAACTAGAACTCGCAGCATCATGCTTAAAAGTAACTAAATAATCACCCTAGGGCTACCCAAATCCATTGGGATAGCCCTAGTGCAAACTAACTGTAGTTAAATTAAATTCGCTACGGTTTGCGGAATAAAATCAATAATTCGGTTGGCGGACATAGGGCCACCACTAGATGCCAAAGTTGCGGCTTGATTGTGAATCAATGCGGCAGTTGCCGCTATTCGAGTCAGCGCTGAAGGATCATTAAGAATCTCAATCTCATTAGTCGCAACAAGTGCTGCAACTATTCCTGCGAGCACATCTCCAGTACCCGCAGTGGCTAACCAAGGTGTAGCAACTGGAAGTTCAATTAATTGTTCATTGTCAGCTAGAAAGGTTATAGCTCCTTTTAGAAGAACTGTTACCTTCAAGTTATCACTGGCTACTTGAACCCACTTGCGGGGATCACCTTCGATCGCTTCAGCACTGACTGTTAACCCACGAGATTTAAGGAGTTTAGAGAGTTCGCCAGCATGAGGCGTGATCAAAGTGGGCTGCTCGAGCGTGCCAGCTAGATAAAGTGCGCCCGCATCAAGAACAGTTGGCATGCTCTGTAGTTTCGCTAATTTGAACCAGCGATGTCTTAGCCAAGTCGTTACTTTCTGATACTTCTGATCTGAGATGCCAGAACCTAATAGCCATGCCGAAACTGGACCTGGTTGAACTAAAACTTCAGGACAAGAATGAAGTACTAGATGAGCTAATCCAGATGATGAGTGGAATCGAATCATGCCAACACCAGTTGCTGAAGCGGCAGCAGTTGATAAAACCGCAGCTCCTGGATATTGCGCAGATCCAGTAATGATGCCGAGAACTCCACGAGAGTATTTATTATCTAGATCAGTTGGAACTGCGATGCATTTCTTGGCATCACGCGAGCCCCACTTCTTATAATTGCGCTCATCGCTCATTTCTTCACCTTTTCGCTTTATTTATCTCAAGGCTACTCCGAGAATGCTATAAGCGGAAATCACTTAGCTTTACAGTTGATCCAAACTCACTTCTTCCTATTAAAGCGATCATTACACCTGTATGCGAATCAGTTAGATCACAGGAAATTTCACGACCATCGAGAGTGTGAGTGAAATCCAAGTCGGGAACGATAAAGGTGTAATCCTGATCCTTTCCGGAAAGCTCAATTTGAAACTTAGCTAGATCAGTTGAAATTGAAGCAGTTGGTTGATTACCTGAAGCCGCCTGGACAGATATTTCAAAGGTATCAGTTCGCTTAATCTCAAGCGAAAGGTAAGCACCTTCCTTGATGTAAGCAGCCAACCCAACTACATCGCCTTTCTTCAAATCAGCGATATCAAAAATTAAAGAGCAGTTGAAATTCCAAGCAGTTTGGCGAGTGCCTAAGAAAGTATTCTCAAATGAATCTTGTAACTCCAGAGCTAATTTGTTCTGGCCGGTTGATTTGAAGTGATTCAGTTCTTCGTTGCGGATGGTTACCCACTTGGTGTTTAGCGATTCTTCGCTGAAATCAATAGGTACATCTGAAAGCTTAAATTCAGGCAAACCTCTTATTTCATAGGAATCTTCAACAAGTCCAGTCTCCGGCGCAAAGAGCGGGCTCCAGTTATCGGCTGGCCAAGTTACCGGGAAGATAAATGTCTCTCGACCCAGATTTCGGTAATAGCCACCGAAGGACCACTTAACATTTCCGCCATCGTAGAAACCACCGCGAGGCCTGGAGGCAAGGGCAACTCCCCACCAAGTTCCATCTTTAAGTTCAACCATATCGGCATGACCAACATTATGAATGGGATATTCGCGAGCTAAATGCTTATGAGTAAGAATGGGATTTCGCGGACTTGAAATATATGGGCCAAAAATATTTTCACTTCGCGCAATTGAAGTCGTGTGAAAATGTAGCGTGCCACCTTCAGCAATTAGTAGGTAGTAGAAACCATTTCGCTTATACATACGGGGGCCTTCAGGGAAAATGCCGCCAGTGCCATTCCAGAGAGTGTGTTTTTCGCCGACTAGTTCGAAAGTATCTAAATTTATTTCACTCATCCAGATCTCGGCATCATTTTCAAACCGTGGATTCGAACTCTCTCTATTGGCTAGGAAATATGCCTTATCACCGTCAAAGAAGAGCGAGCTATCTATCCCGTATGCATTTTCGATGAAGTTACATTTACTCCAAGGCCCTTTTATATCTGTGGCCGTAATTACAAAATGATAATTAGAGCCTGGCCATTGACGTTTTACTCGAGTGGAAGTTATGTAGAAAACTCCCTTGTGATGGCGAATTGTGGCTGCTTGCACTCCGCCTGATGGAGCAACGTCAGAAAGATCTAAATTTTGTTCAGCTCGATCAACCGCATTTCCAATCTGTCGCCAATTAACTAGATCTTTAGAGTGCCAGATTGGAATTGCGGGGAAGTACTCAAAACTGGAATTAACAATGTAAAAATCATCTTCTACTCGGATAATCGAAGGGTCCGGATAAAAGCCGGACAGAATTGGGTTTTCGGCGATTCGCACAGGGGTATTATTCGGCATATTGCTACCGGGGAATATTCTTTACTGGGTTAACAGAAATCGAGCTAGCTATTTTCTTCTCTTCGCTGATCATGTTGCGGTACCAGTATGCACTTTTTTTCGGAGTACGTATTAATGTTTCATAATCAACATGGATGAGCCCGAATCGCTTGGAGAATCCATGGGTCCATTCGAAATTATCAAGTAAGGACCAGGCAAAATAACCCTGTACTGGAACTCCCTCAGAAATCGCATCCTTCATCGCATTTAAATGTGAATTCAAATAGGAAATTCTTTCCTCATCATCTATCTCTCCGTTAAGTAACACATCATCCCAGGCTGAGCCATTTTCAGTAATAAATATTGTCGATGGTTTGTAATCATCCTTTAATCTGATTAGTAGATCTTTAAGGGATTCTGGGTTAATTTCCCATCCCATAGCAGTTCTTTTAGCATCAGGAGTATCAACTCCGCTTACTCCGAAAAATTCATTCTCAGGCGAATTCTTAACTACTTGACGTAAATAAAAGTTGACTCCAAGAAAATCTAGCGGTGTAGAAATGATCTCTAAGTCACCTTTATGTAAAGGTGGCGATAACTTGAATCTATCAAGAACGGATTGAGGATATGCACGACCATAAATTGGGTCTAGAAACCATCTAATGTCATACCCATCCATAAAATCAGCTGCCGCGATATCTTCTGGAGAATTAGATGCCGCAGATACTGGCGTTAGTCCGAGCGATATACCAATGCTTACTTCAGGAATTGAATTACGCAGAATAGTCACGGCGTATCCATGAGAGAGTAGAAGATGATGCACAACATCTATCGAGCTTTGTAAGTCCTTAATGCCTGGCGCAAACCAACCTCTGTAATACCCAAACCAAGCAATACAGTGGGGTTCATTAATGGTGATCCAATTTTTTACCCGATCACCAAAATTATCTGCTAAAACTTGTGTGAATTGTTTAAACCAATCAACGCTTTCACGACTTTGCCAACCGCCTCGATCATGCAAAGCCTGAGGCAAATCCCAATGATAGATAGTAAGGAACGGGGTTATGCCGCGAGAAATCAAACCATCTATTAGTCGATTATAAAATTCAATTCCCTCTTGGTTTATTTCACCAATTCCATTTGGCAAGATCCGTGACCAAGAAATAGAAAAACGATAGGCGCTTAGTCCCATCCACTGCATTAGATCGAGATCATTTTCATAAAGCTCGTAGTGATTACATGCCCGATCTGCGGTATCTCCGTTATTTATTTTTCCTGGAATTCTAGAAAAAGTATCCCAGATTGAATCTGTGCGGCCATTTAGATTGGCAGCACCTTCAATTTGAAATGCTGCTGTTGCCGCACCCCAAAGGAAAGCACTCATGTGGGGCGGGCGGGGCTCGAACCCGCGACGACCGGATTATGAGTCCGGGGCTCTAACCAACTGAGCTACCGCCCCTTGCGATCAGCATCTTCACAGAATCGATCAGTAGAGATGTAAAGAATAGTGGGCGATTGATTGATCTCCCAAACTTATGCCACAGCCACACCTAGAATTCCAAATATGCGCAAGAAAAATGCAGTTCTACTAGCTTTCCTTCTAACTTTCTCATTTATGCCAGCAGCCAAGAGTGCTCCGGTATACATCTTTCCAATAGCCGATTGCAAATCTACCTACGCCAGATCACATCATGATTACGAGGCTACAGATATCCAAGCTAAAGCTGGCTGTAAATATGTAGCGCCTGTTAGTGGCGTCATTACCGAAGTTGCCACAAAAGATAAGTGGAGTTACAAAACTAATTTAGGCCAAGATCGCGGTGGTTTATCGGTAACTATGGTTGGCGATGATGGCGTGCGCTACTACGGATCACATTTTAAGAAAATTGAAAAAGGAATCGTCCCGGGTTTAGTTGTTACCGCAGGGCAGACGCTTGCCTATGTTGGGTCAACTGGTTCGGCTCGTGGTACGGCGCCACATGTTCACTTTGGAATTTCCTGGCCCACTCCTGTAGAAGAGAATGTTTGGTGGGTTCGCCGTGGCGTTTTATATCCCTGGAAATATCTAGATGCTTGGAAAGCCGGTACTGACAAATCTCCATTTACTGCAGTGGAAAAGTTACGCAAGAAGTTCGGGGATATTCCGCCAGCGCCCAAGAAATAAAGAACCCCCGCCGCTTTCGCGACGAGGGTTCTTTGTGAAACTAGTTAGTGTAATTAGTTAGCGTTCACTGCATCGGCCTGAGGACCCTTTGGACCCTGTACGACCTCGAATGAAACTGACTGACCCTCTTCAAGGGACTTGTAACCGTTTCCTTGGATTGCTGAGTAGTGAACGAATAC
>JACCDP010281179.1_pt1 | contig 10610 bp, 8 predicted proteins | sample 7445841 | NCBI WGS metagenome assembly JACCDP01 (sample SAMN15323441, study PRJNA562643) | freshwater metagenome | isolation source: river surface water | place: USA:Blue River Watershed | collected 2017-08-17
CCGGCGCGTGGACGCGCTACGACGCCCTCCTGGTCGTGGCGTGCGGCCCGGACGTCCAGCGCGCGCGCCTGCAGGCCCGCGATCGCTGCTCCGCCGGAGAGGCCGAACGCCGCATCGCCGCCCAACTGCCGCTCGCCGACAAGGAACGGCTCGCCACGGCCGTCGTGCGCAACGACGGCGACGCGGAGGCCTTGTCGCGCGCGACCGCCACGGCGTGGGACGCGATCCTGCGGAGCCCCCCCCCGGCCTGAGACCACGCGGGGGGCGTTGCGGGGGGTGGAACCCCCCGCCCCAGGAATCAGGCCCGACGACCCCGACGGGATCGCCGTCCCGCGGCAAACCCCAGGATGCCGAGGGGCGCGACCCAGGCCGCCGACCCGCCGTCCCCGGCGACGGTGATCTCGACGAGGGTCGCGAGCGGGTGCGGCTCCCCGACCCCGAACGCCATGTCGGCGGTGTGGGCGACCGGCGCATGGAGGCCGTCGAAGCGCGCGACGAAGCCCGAAAGGATGGCCGCGTCCGCCTCGGAGAGGCCCTCGACGGAGGCGCCCTCCTCCGTCGGCGTGCCGCCCCAGGTGTTCCAGTACCCCTTGCGACCCGTGCCGATCTCGCGGAGCCGGGCGTCGAACACCTCCGTGGCGCCGACCCCGACGACGTCGGAGGTGAGCGCCGGCGTGTCGTCGCGACGACCTTGGCCGCCCACGGTCCAGCCGCCCTCGATCACGGGCGTCCCCATGCCGGAGACGTAGAGCACCGTGCGGATCTCGTCGACCGTCGACGTGCGCGCCATGCGGTGCGGGTAGCGCACGACGAGCGGGGCGTTCTCCTCGGCCGTCCACGCGATGCGCAGCGGCTTCACGTCGAGGGGCCCTCCCGCCTGCGCGGCGTCGGCCGTGAGCTGCACGGCGACCCACCGGTAGGTGACGTCGGGATCCTGCATGTACATCGTGATGCTCACCGCGGACGCCGAGCTGTCGTAGCCGTTCGCGTTGAGCCACACGAACATGGCGTTCGGGTCGGTCGCCTCGAGCACCTCGTAGGCGAAGTCACCGGTGAAGCCCTCGGCCACGACCTCGACGCCGTCGCTGACGCCGCCCAGGGAGCGTTCCGCGCCCTTCACCCCGTTGCCATCCGACGACAGGAAGCCGCAGCCCCCGCTCCCGGCCGAGTCGTCCGACACGACCTTCGAACGCACGAGCGGATGCGACACCGCGTCGAGCCTGGTGAACAGCGCCGGGTCACCCTCCTCCACCGACGTCACCGGACCGGGCACCGGGATGATCCACGCGAAGTCCGAGGCGTTTCCTTCGTAGCGCACCTGGTAGACGACGCTGGCATGGGTCGCGTCGTCCCGCGCGAGCACGGCCTGCTGGGTGTCGCTCGACGCCATGTAGGTCGTCGCGTCCTCCGTCACGAAGGCGGCGCAGGGGTAGGCGTGCGGAACGAGGCTGAGCAACGCGATGAGCATGGGAACGACCTCCGCACCGCAGTGTAGCATCCACCGTCGCATCGTGAGCGGGTTAGCCCCCCGCACATGTCGACCGCTCCCCCCTTCCGAAAGATCCTCGTGGCCAACCGCGGCGAGATCGCGGTCCGCGTCCTCCGCGGCTGCCACGAGCTGGGCGTCCGCACCGTGGCCGTGTACTCCGAGGCCGACCGCGGCGCGCTCCACGTGCGCAACGCGGGAGAGGCCTACTGCATCGGCCCCGCGCCGAGCTCCGAGAGCTACCTGCGCGGGGAGCGGATCATCGAGGTCGCCAAGCGCTCCGGGGCCGAGGCGATCCACCCGGGCTACGGCTTCCTGAGCGAGAACGCCGCGTTCGCACAGATGGTGCTGGACGCGGGCCTCGTGTGGATCGGACCGCCGCCGTCCGCGATCACCGCGATGGGCAGCAAGACCGGCGCCCGCCAGCGCATGGTGGCGGCGGGGGTGCCGGTCGTGCCGGGCACGACGCATCCGATCGAGACGCTCGAGGAGGCGTACGCCATCGCGCACGACATCGGCTTCCCCGTGATGCTCAAGGCGGCCGGGGGCGGCGGCGGCAAGGGCATCCGACGCGTGGATGACCCGGAGGCATTCGCGGGCGCCTGGCGCGCCGCGCGCTCCGAGGCCGCGACGAGCTTCAAGGATGACGCGGTCTACCTCGAGAAGTTCGTGGCGGACCCGAAGCACATCGAGATCCAGGTGCTCGCGGACGCGCACGGGACGACGCTGCACCTCTTCGAGCGCGACTGCTCGGTGCAGCGACGCAACCAGAAGGTGGTCGAGGAGACGCCCTGCACCGTCCTCCCCGAGGCGACGCGGCAGGCCATGGCGAAGGTGGCCGTGCAGGCCGCGGAGGCCGTCGGCTACGTGGGCGCCGGCACGATCGAGTTCCTGTACAGCCAGTCGTCGGGGGAGTTCTACTTCCTCGAAATGAACACGCGGCTTCAGGTGGAGCACCCGATCACCGAGATGGTGACCGGCGTCGACCTCGTGCGCGCACAGGTGCGCATCGCCGCCGGGGAGCGCCTGTGGTTCGGCCAGGACGATGTGCGCCAGGTGGGCCACGCCATCGAGTGCCGCGTCTACGCCGAGGACCCCGCGCGGAACTTCGCGCCCGCGCCCGGACGCATCCGCGGCCTCCGGGAGCCCGGCGGCCCGTGGGTGCGCGTCGACAGCGGTGTGTACGCTGGCTACGAAGTTCCCATCCACTACGATCCGATGGTCGCGAAGCTGGTGTGTTGGGGCGCCACCCGGGACGAGGCGATCAGCCGCACCATCCGCGCGCTCCGGGAGTACCGGGTGCGCGGCATCCGGACGTCAATCCCCTTCTTCAACGCGCTCCTGCGGGACCCCGACTTCGTGGACGGCCGCTACTCGACCGGCTTCCTTTCGGCGGAGCGCCTCGCGCGCCTGACGGAAGCCGGACGCAACGACCGCATCGCCACGATCGCCGCCGCCATCGCGCAGCACGAGGCGGACACGCGACCCGCCCGATCGGCGTCACCCCGTTCCGAGAGCGCGTGGAAGCGCGCCGGGAGGCCGCGTTGACCTACGAGATCACCATCGAGGGCACCACCCGCACGGTGCACGTCGAGCGCGACAAGGACGGGACGTACGTAGTCCGCTTCGACGGCGAGACCCATCGCGTGGATCTGCTCCGCCCGACGCCGGAGGCCTACCAGCTGCTCATCGACGGGGAGAGCTGGGAAGCGGGCTGCGTCGCGACGCGCGAAGGCTTCATGGTCGACGTGATGGGCGTCAGCAGCGACGTGCAGGTGGTCGACCCACGACGCCGCGCCCTCAAGCTCGGTGCCGGCGCGGCGAACGGCCTCCTCGTCACCGCCATGCCCGGACGGGTCGTGCGAATCCTCGAGGCGGTCGGGGCGACGGTACAGAAGGGCCAACCCGTGCTCGTCATCGAGGCGATGAAGATGGAAAACGAGATCAAGGCGCCGGTCGACGGCGTGCTCGCCGAGGTGTTCGTCGCCGAGGGCCAGGCGCTCGAGGCCGGGACGCGGCTCGCACGGGTGGACGCATGAGCGCGCGCGAGGAGGCCGGCCGCTTCCCCTACACCCGCGGAATCCACCCGACGATGTACCGGGGACGTCCGTGGACGATGCGCCAGTACGCGGGATTCGGGGACGCGGAGCAGTCCAACGCCCGGTACCGCTACCTCCTCGCGCAGGGCCAGACGGGCCTCTCCATCGCCTTCGACCTGCCGACGCAGATGGGCTACGACAGCGACCACGCCATGTCCGCCGGAGAGGTCGGAAAGGTCGGCGTCGCCATCGACACCGTCGAGGACATGGGCGTGCTGCTCGCGGACCTGCCGCTCGACCAGGTCTCCACGAGCATGACGATCAACGCGACGGCGGGGACGCTCCTGGCGCTCTACGCCGCGGTGGCGCGTGGTCGTGGCGTGCCGACCACCGCGCTGCGGGGCACGATCCAGAACGACGTGCTCAAGGAATACATCGCGCGCGGCACCTACATCTACCCGCCGCGCGCCAGCATGCGCCTCATCACCGACATCTTCGCGTGGTGCCGCACGCATGCGCCGCAATGGAACACCATCTCCATCAGCGGCTACCACATCCGCGAGGCGGGAAGCACCGCCGCGCAGGAAGTGGCGTTCACCCTCGCGGACGGGATCGCCTACGTCGAGGCCGCCATCGCCGCGGGGTTGCACGTCGACGAGGTCGCGCCACGACTGTCGTTCTTCTTCAACGCCCACAACGACTTCCTCGAGGAGATCGCCAAGTTCCGCGCCGCGCGGCGCATGTGGGCGCACATCATGCGGGACCGTTTCGGGGCCAAGGACCCGAAGTCCCACGTGCTGCGCTTCCACACGCAGACCGCCGGAAGCACCCTCGCGGCGCAGCAGATCGACAACAACGTCGTGCGGGTGACCGTCCAGGCCATGGCCGCCGTGCTCGGCGGCACCCAGAGCCTGCACACCAACAGCCGCGACGAGGCCCTCGCGTTGCCCACCGAGCAAAGCGCGCGCCTTGCGCTGCGGACGCAGCAGATCCTCGCGTACGAGAGCGGCGTGACCGCGCACGTGGACCCCTTCGGCGGCAGCTACGTGGTCGAGGAGCTCACCGACCGGGTGCAGGCCGACGCCGAGCGCCTCATCGCCGAGATCGACGCCATGGGCGGCATGGTGACCGCCATCGAGCGTGGGTTCCCGCAGCGGGAGATCCAGGACGCCGCCTACGCGACGCAGCGCGCCGTCGACGCGAAGCAGCAGATCGTCGTCGGCGTGAACGACTTCGTGGTCGACGAGCCGCCGCCCGCCGACATCCTGCGCGTCTCGGCCGAGCTCGAGGCCAAGCAGGTCGCGCGCCTCGCGGCCTTCCGGGCCCGGCGTGACGCGACCGCCGCCCGGGACGCGGTGGCACGCCTCCAGGACGCCGCACACGGCACGGAGAACACGATGCCGCTCGTGCTGGCGGCCGTCGAGGCCCACGCCACCCTCGGGGAGATCGCCGACGGCCTCCGGGCGGTGTTCGGGACCTACGAGGAGACGGTGGTCATCTGACCGCCCGCGCACACCGCGCGGTCAGACGCCGATGTCCTCGTTCCACACCTCGGGCTTCTCCGCGATGAAGCGCGCCATGAGCGCCTTCGCCTCGTCGAGGTCGAGGTTGACGACCTCCACGCCGTTCGCACGCAGGTGGGCCTCCGCACCGAGGAAGGTGTGGTTCTCGGCCAGCACGACGCGCGGGATCTTGTAGAGCAAGACCGCCCCCGAGCACATCGGACACGGGGAGAGCGTCGTGTACATGGTGGCGCGCGCGTAGACGCTCGCCGGGAGACGACCGATGGATTCGAGGCAGTCCATCTCGCCGTGGCGGATGGCGCTGCCCTGCTGGACCCGGCGGTTGTGGCCCACGCCGAGGACGCGACCCTCGACGACCAACGCCGCGCCGATGGGCACCCCCCCCTCGGCCAGACCCTCGCGGGCCGCCGAGAGGGCGTGCTCCATGAACCGGAGGTCATCCTCGCGCGTCATGCGATGACGACGCCCTCGCCGTTACCCGTCGACTTGTCCTTGGAGTCGCGCGCGGCCTTGCGGGCCTCGAGCTCGGCGGCGAGCTCCGCCTTCTTCGCGTCGATCGCCTCCTGGCCGAACACGTGGGCGAGGACCTCTTCCATGCGGCTGCAGAAGTGGAAGGTCATCGCCTCGCGGATCTCCTTGGGCACCTCGACGAGGTCCTTGCGGTTGCGATCCGGGAGCAGCACCGTGCGGATACCCGCGCGGTGGGCCGCGAGCACCTTCTCCTTGATGCCACCGACCGGCAGGACCGCGCCGCGCAGGGTCGCCTCCCCGGTCATGGCGATCGTCGGGTCCACCTTCAGCCCCGTGAGCAGGCTGACCATGGCCGTGAGCATCGTCACGCCCGCGCTCGGTCCATCCTTCGGGATCGCGCCACTCGGCACGTGGACATGGACGTCGGTGTTGTCGAACAGATCGGGGTCGATGCCGAGCTCCGGCGCGCTCGCGCGGATGTAGCTCCGCGCCACACCGACGGATTCCTTCATCACGTCGCCCAGAGAGCCGGAGAGCTGCACGATCCCCTTGCCCTTCATCTTCGTCGCCTCGATGAACAGGATGTCGCCGCCCGCCGCGGTCCACGCCAGGCCGGTCGCGACCCCGGACACCGCCGTGCGCTCCGCCACTTCGGAGAAGAAGTGGATCGGCCCGCGGATCTCCTCGATCTTCTCGGGGGTGAGGACGAGCTTGCCTTCCTGCTTGCCGGACGCGACCTCACGCGCCGTCCAGCGTGCCACGGCCGCGATCTCCCGCTTCAGATTGCGTACGCCGGCCTCCCGCGTGTACGCGGTGACCAGGTGCTTGAGCGCGTCGTCGGGAATCTCCAACGCGTCGTCGGTGAGACCGTGCTCCTCGAGCGCCTCGGGCAGGAGGTACTGCCGGGCGATGGTGAGCTTCTCCTCCATCGTGTAGCCGGGGATCTCGATCACCTCCATGCGGTCCCGAAGCGGACCCGGGATGGTGTCGAGCACGTTCGCCGTCGCGATGAACAGCACCTTCGACAGGTCGAAGGGCAGGTCGAGGTAGTGGTCCGTGAACGAATCGTTCTGCTCCGGATCCAGCACCTCCAGCAGCGCCGACGACGGATCGCCGCGGTAGTCGCGCCCGAGCTTGTCGATCTCGTCGAGGACGAACACGGGGTTGTTGGTCCCCGCCTTCTTGACGCCCTTGATGATCTTGCCCGGCAGCGAGCCGATGTAGGTCCGGCGGTGGCCGCGGATCTCGCTCTCGTCGTGCACGCCGCCGAGGGCGATGCGCTGCATCTTGCGGCCCAGCGCGCGCGCGACGGACTTCGCGAGGCTCGTCTTGCCGACGCCCGGCGGCCCGACGAGGCAGAGAATCGGCCCCTTCATGTCGTTCTTGAGCTTGCGCACCGCGAGGTACTCGAGGATGCGCTGCTTGACCTTCTCGAGGCCGTAGTGGTCCTCGTCGAGGATGCGCGCCGCGTCGTTGACGTCCATCACGTCGTCGGTCGACGTCGCCCACGGAAGCTCGACCAGCCAGTCGATGTAGGTGCGGCTGACGGTGTACTCGGCGGCGCCCGGGCTCATGCGCGCCATGCGCTTGAGCTCCTTGAAGGCGGCCTTCTCGACCTCCTTGGGCATGCGGGCCTTCTTGATCGACTTCTTGAGCTCCTCGAACTCCTCCTGGCGGTCGTCGACCTCGCCGAGCTCCTTCTGGATGGCCTTGAGCTGCTCGCGGAGGAAGTACTCCCGCTGCGCCTTGTCCATCTCGCCCTTGACCTCGGTCTGGATCTTCTGGGAGAGCTCGAGGACCTGGATCTCCTTGTTCAGCAGCGCGATGACCTTGGTCATGCGCTCCTTCACGTCGAGGGTGTCCAGAAGCTCCTGCTTCTCCTCGACGCCGATGCTCAGGTTCGTCGCGACGATGTCGGCGAGGGTGCCGGCATTGTCGATCGAGCGCACCAGGAAACTCGCCTCCGACGGGATCTGCGGCGAGAGCTCGATGATCTTCTGCGCGAGCTCGCGCATCTCCCCCATGAGCGCCTCGATCTCGGGCGTGCTCTCCGTCGACTCCTCGTGGACCGCGACCTGGGCGCGGAGCGTCGGGCTCGTCGTCTCCCAGCGCGACACCTTGATGCGCGCGAGCCCCTGGATGATGACGTTGAGCTTGTTGCCCGGCATCTTCACGGACTTGAGGATCTTCACGACCGTGCCCGTGGCGTACAGGTCGCCCGGCTCCGGATCCTCGTTCTTCGGATCCTGCTGCGCGACGATGCCGAGCAGCTTGTCGCCCGCGAGCGCCCGCTCCACGGCCTCCAGCGACTTGTCGCGCCCGACGTTGATGGGGAACGCCAGCACCGGGAAAATCACGGTGTTGCGGATCGCCAGGATCGGGAGGGTGAGCTCCGACGGGAGGTCGACGGCGGCCTGGTCGTAGCTCGGGGGGTCAAAGGCCATTGCGTGGGCTCCAGGGGGTGCGCCGCGGGGTGCGGGGCCACCCCGTGAAGGTATCCACCGCACCCCGCGGGGCAAGCACGACCATGCGCCGATGGCGTCGATTCGATCCCGGGTGTACGAAGGCCACGCGGAGACCCCGATGCCCACCGTCCTCCTCCTCGCCCTCGCGTGCCAGGGCGCGGCAGACACCCCCACACCGCCGCCGTTCGGCGTGCAACTCCCCGACGACGACCGTCTCCGCGCCGGTGCCGCGCGCGTGGACATCACGCCCACCGGCTTCGAGACATGGACCGATCTCGACGGGGACGCCACCTTCGACGGGTGCATCAACGCCCCGGCGGCCGATCGGCCCGGCTGCGTCGAGCCCTTCGACGACGCCGACGGAGACGGACACTTCGACGCCGCCTACATCGCCGGCTTCGGGAGCCCGCGGCCGGCCCTCGGTGTCCACGACCCGCTCACGGTCACCGCCATGGTGGTGGCGCGCGGCACGTCCTACGTCGCCATCGTCGGCGTCGACGCCATCGGCATCCTGGAGAACCGCATCGCCGACACGCGCACCCTCCTCGCCGCCGACGGCTTCGACGGGTCGCGCCTCGTCGTCTCGGCCTCCCACACCCACGAGGGAGTCGACACGATCGGCATCTGGGGCAACGCGGAGTCGCTCGTGCCGGGGACATGGGAGCCGACGGTCGAGGAGCTTCCCGGTGCGGTGCGCGACGCCGTCGCCGCGGCCTTCGAGGGCCTCGAGCCCGTGTCCGCGCGCCAGGGAACCTCCCGCATGCGCGACCTGGACCCCGCGCTGTCCGGCGCGCCGTTCGGCGGCACCAACCCCGACCCGCGCATCGAGGGCGGGATGAACGACATCCGGGACCCCATCGTGGCGGCGGACACCGTGCTCGCCGTCGCGCTCGAACGACCGGACGGAAGCCGTGTCGCGACGCTGGTCAACGCGAGCGGCCACCCGGAGGTCGTGGGCGCCGCCAACACCCTGCTCAGCGCCGACTACGTCCATTGGCTCCGGGAGCACCTCGAGCGCACGCGCGGCGGCCTCGTCGTGTTCACGAGCGGCGCGCTCGGCGGGATGCAGAGCGCCTCCGGCGCGCCCATCCCCGACGTCGACGAGACCGGCGCGATCGTGCGGGATTCCTCCGGTGCGCCCCGCTTCCTGCGCGAGGAAGGCTTCGACGCCGCCCGCGCCTGGGGAATCCTCGTCGCCCGCGCGGCGGAGGCGGCGCTGACGGATTCCCAGCCGTGGGAGGCACTGCGCGTCCGCTCGCACGAGCTGCTCGTCCCGGTGGACAACCTGAGCTTCCGCATCGCCTTCCAGGTCGGCCTGCTCGACACGCCGATGGAGCGAATCGTGCAGGACGCCCGCTGCCCGGGATGGGGCGACCCCGACGTGCTCGGCTGCGTCCCGACGGGCGTGTGGGTCGTCGAGCTCGGCGCGACCACGCTCGCGACCATTCCGGGGGAGCTCTTCCCCGAGCTGTTCTGGGGCGTCCCCGACGAACCCGCGATGGACGACGCCGCGCTGCGCCCGGACGACCGGCGCTGGCCGCAGGCCGACCCGACGTGTGCCTCCGTGGACTACGACAGCGCGTGCCGCGACCGCGACACGGTCACGGTCCAGGGCGTGACCTGCGACTGCCTGCGCCACCACGCGACGCCCTACGTGCTGTCGGAGGACTCCGCGCCCCCGCTCGACGCGCGGCTCCCCGGTCGCTTCCGGGCGCCGGTCGGCATCGCCAACGGCTACTGCGGCTACGTCGTGCCGGAGCCGGATTTCAGCACCTACGCGAGCGTGCTCGGCGACAACGGCGACCACTACGAGGAGACGAACGCCTGCTCGCGCTGGTTCGCCCCGCTGCTGTTCGACGCCTACGACGCGCTTCTCGCGGGCGGCTGAGACCCCCGGCGTCCCCGTCAGTGCGGACGGCGGCGCGGCAGGATCCCCTCGTCCATCCGCGGCTCCCCGCTGTCGGCCAGGGGGTCGCCGTACCAGTCGCGCTCCGGCTCGTCGCTGCGGCCCTGGACGTCCACGTCCGCGTCGGCGCCGCCGAACGCCGCGCCCTCCTCGTCACCCCATCCGACGAGCACCTCGTCCCCGGTCGGAGGCGGCGCCACGGCATCGACCTCCCACTCGCCGGCATCGTCGGGGTTGCCCTCCCGCGCGTCGATGCGCGCCTGCTGGTCACGACGCAGGTGGTCGTCGAGGGTCCGGTCCGGCTCCTTGCCGGTGACGTACCGCAATCCGTCGTACCCGACGCGATCCTCGACGGTCTCCTCGTTCCTCCGCGGCTTGCGCATCCTCGCCTCCCCCTCATGGGCTAGGCACCGCGACGGCATCGTCCAGCTCGGGATCGTGGGGCGGGGGGCTACCCACCCCCCGCAACGCCCCCGGGCGCGCGGCTACCCCGCGAGACGCGTCAGGCGCGCCGTCTCCGACGCCGGACCGACCCGGCGCGCGAGCAGCTCCACCGCCACGGCGAGACTCTGGGCGTCGAACTCCCACGGCGGCGCGTCGGAGAACTCGGCGCGCCAACGGACCGACGCCACGGGCGTCGCCGCGACGCGTGCCGTCCGAACGGGCGGCAGGATCGGCGGGGTCGGCGGGGCCGCCTCGACCGGCGCGGCCCGCAGCGCG
>JACCDP010041416.1_pt1 | contig 10609 bp, 9 predicted proteins | sample 7445841 | NCBI WGS metagenome assembly JACCDP01 (sample SAMN15323441, study PRJNA562643) | freshwater metagenome | isolation source: river surface water | place: USA:Blue River Watershed | collected 2017-08-17
GCTTGCCCACCAAGTCTTCAGGCTTGTACATGCTGGCAATGCCACTGAACACATTGCGCATGCGGCCTTCGCCCACATCCAAGGTCAAGCGCAGCAGTTTGGTGCTGCCTTCCACCGGTTCGCAGTTGACGATGAGCGCAATGCGCAAATCGATCTTGGCGAAGTCGTCAATGCTGATGGTGTCGGCGATGGCTTCGCCGCCGGGGATAACGGTGTCGACCACGTCGGGCGGCGGTTCAAACAAGGCTTCCAGCATTTTGGGGTCGACGCGCTGCATCAGGTGTTGGTAGACGCCGATGCTGTGGCCTGCGCCCATGCGCGTCTGGCCTTGGCTGAATTGCATGGGGGCGATGTTCAAAAAGGTTTCGACATTGGCGACCAAAGCGGGCAACACCGGCTTCAAGGCCAAGCTCAGCAAGCGAAATGCTTCGATGCAGGTGCTGCACACATCTTGCAAACGGGCATCTTGGCCTTCTTGTTTGGCCAGTTCCCAAGGCTTGTTGGCGTCCACGTATTCGTTCACGCGGTCGGCCAGCGCCATGGTGTCGCGCAGGGCTTTGGCGTAGTCGCGTTGGTCGTAGAGCGCTTCGATGGCGGGCAGACCAGCGTGCAACAACTTCAGCAGGGCGTCACCATCGGCGCTCACCTCACCCAGCTTGCCACCGAAACGCTTGGCGATGAAACCCGCTGCGCGGGACGCGATGTTGATGTACTTGCCCACCAAATCCGAATTCACCCGCGCCAGAAAATCGTCGGCGTTGAAGTCGATGTCTTCGTTGCGGCCGTTGAGCTTGGCGGCCAAGTAGTAGCGCAGCCACTCGGGGTTCATGCCCAGTTCAAGGTACTTCAGGGGGTTCAAGCCGGTGCCACGACTCTTGCTCATTTTTTCGCCGTTGTTCACGGTCAGGAAGCCATGCACAAACACTTTGTGGGGCACTTTGCGGCCACTGAATTTCAAGATGGCCGGCCAAAACAAAGTGTGGAAGGTGACGATGTCTTTGCCGATGAAATGGTATTGCTCGACATCGGGCGCGGTGATGTAGTCGTCGTAACTTTCGCCGCGTTGGTCCAGCAGGTTTTTCAGGGATGCCAAATAGCCAATGGGCGCGTCCAGCCAAACGTAAAAGTACTTGCCGGGGGCATCAGGAATCTCGATGCCAAAGTAGGGGGCGTCGCGTGAAATGTCCCAGTCGCCCAAGCCCTCGCTGGTGCTGCCATCGGGGTTGGTGCGCACGCTGAACCATTCTTTCACCTTGTTGGCCACTTCGGGCTGCAGGTGTTGGCCGTTTTGCGTCCAGTCTTGCAAAAATTCAACGCAGCGCGGGTCGGACAATTTGAAGAAGAAATGTTCGGCGTGCTTCAACACCGGTGTGGCGCCCGACAAGGCGGAAAACGGGTTTTTCAAATCGGTGGGCGCATACACCGCGCCGCAGTTTTCGCAGTTGTCGCCGTACTGGTCTTTCGCGCCGCATTTGGGGCATTCGCCCTTGATGAAGCGGTCGGGCAAGAACATGTTTTTCTCGGGGTCGAAAAACTGCTCGATGGTTTTGCGCTCAATCAAGGTGCCGCCGTGGTCGGCAGACAGGTCACGCAGGTCGCGGTAAATCTGTTGCGCCAAGGCATGGTTTTCAGGCGCATCGGTGCTGTGCCAGTTGTCAAAACCAATGTGAAAACCATCAAGGTATTGCTTTCGACCAGCGGCGATGTTGGCGACAAACTGTTGCGGTGTGAGGCCGGCTTTTTCAGCGGCAATCATGATGGGCGCGCCGTGCGTGTCATCGGCACACACGAAGTTCACTGCGTGGCCCTGCATGCGTTGGTAGCGCACCCAAATATCGGCTTGGATGTACTCCATCATGTGCCCGATGTGGAAGTGGCCATTGGCATAGGGCAGGGCGGTGGTGACAAATAAGCGGCGCTGGGTCATGAGGGGGTCAGTACAGAGTGGGAGTCTGATTTTAGGTGCCGGCAATGGCGATGATGGCGTTGAGCTCTTCGCAGGCCGATTCGAACACTGCAGGCGGGACTTGTTTCCAAGCATGGGGCCGCGCCCCACGTTCACGCCAAGCGAAAGATTTGGGCTGGTGCGACAGCACATAACAAACCTCGCCTTTGGCGGCGGTGAATTTCACGGCAAAGGGGTTGGTTTCATTGCTGGGCGCATGGGTCATGGGCAAGCCAATGACCAAGCCGGTGCGTTCGTTGAAGGCTTTGGGCGACAACACCATCATCGGGTGCTCGTCCTTCATCTCCGCGCCTCTTTGCGGGTTGAAATTGACCCAAATCATGTCGCGTCGATCGGGCACCCAGTGTTTGGCGGGCGTCGCCATCAGAAGATTTCAGGGCCCACGCGGGGGGTGGCCATGACCTCGCCGCCATGCACAGCCGGGTCAAAGGCTTTGAGCTTTTGCGCCAAACTCAATTTGGGCTTGCCTGCGGTGCGCAAAAAAACGCCGCCTTCCACCACCTCGACTTTGATCGGCTGGCCGCGCGTGAAGCGGGCGGCTTTGGCGACTTTGGCGGTGATGCGAACAGCCAAGCCGTTGCCCCATTCTTGAACTGTTTGATCGACAGAGACGATGGTCGTCATGCGCACTCCTTTGATTGGCCGCCAAGTTTAATCGTGTTTCAGGCTTGTATCAACGTGTATCAACACCATGCCATCTGCCTTGCCAGCGGTTTTCAACCTTGCCAGCCGCAGGGCCGCACCTGCTTGGCTAGACTAGCCCCCTTTTCCCCGACCGACACACTGGAGTAGACATGGCCCTGAGCGAACAAGACGTCACCAACGCGTTGCAAACCGTGGTGGACCCCCTCACCGGCCAAGACTTTGTCAGCAGCAAATCTGTGAAAAACCTGCGCATCGATGGCGGTGCTGTGTCTTTCGAGGTGGTGCTGGGCTACCCCGCCAAGAGCCTGTGGGCGGCCTTTGAGCAACAACTTCAGCAGGTGGTGTCGGCTGTTCCCGGCGTTACTTCGGTCAAAGCATCTGTCAGCAGCCAAGTCATTGCCCACACAGCGCAACCCGGCGTGGCTTTGTTGCCGCAGGTGAAAAACATCATTGCCGTGGCCTCGGGCAAAGGCGGCGTCGGCAAAAGCACCACTGCTGCCAACTTGGCCTTGGCCTTGGCCGCCGAAGGCGCGAGCGTGGGTTTGCTGGATGCCGATATTTACGGTCCCAGCCAACCGATGATGATGGGCTTGTCCGGTCGCCCCGAGAGCGCCGATGGCAAAACCATGGAGCCACTGGAAAACCACGGTGTGCAAGTGATGTCGATTGGCTTTTTGGTGGCGCAAGACCAGGCCATGGTGTGGCGCGGCCCCATGGCCACCCAAGCCTTGGAGCAGTTGCTGCGGCAAACCAACTGGCGCAACTTGGATTACCTCATCATCGACATGCCGCCCGGCACCGGTGACATCCAGCTCACGCTCAGCCAGCGCGTGCCATTGACGGGCGCGGTGATCGTCACGACACCGCAAGACATTGCCTTGCTGGACGCGATGAAAGGCATCCGCATGTTCCAAAAAGTGGGCGTGCCTATTTTGGGCATTGTGGAAAACATGGCGGTGCATGTGTGCAGCCAATGTGGCCATGCCGAACATATTTTTGGTGTGGAAGGCGGCAAAAAAATGGCGCAGGCCGAGGGCATGGCTTACCTGGGCGCCCTGCCCTTGAGCATGGCCATTCGCGTGCAAGCCGACAGCGGCCTGCCCAGTGTGGTGGCCGACCCCGACGGCGAAGTCACCGCCATCTACAAGGCCGTGGCACGGCAACTGGCGGTGAAAGTCGCGGCCAAGGCCAAAGACTTCTCGTCCAAGTTCCCCAGCATCAAAGTGTCCAAAGACACTTGAAAACCAGGGGCCATGCCCCGCGCCGCAAGATGCATTAAAGTGCATTCATGCGTCAAGATCTGGACTCCGAGAAACACCCGTATTTGGTGACCCTGGGCGAGCGGGTGCGCAGCCTGCGCGCGCGCCGTGGCTTGTCGCGCAAAGCCGCCGCTGCCAGGGCTCGGGTGTCCGAGCGCCATTGGGCGAATTTGGAAACTGGGGTGGGCAATGCGTCCATTTTGGTGTTGCTGCAAGTGGCCAAGGCGCTGCAATGCAGCTTGGTCACTTTGCTGGAAGAAGCGCCCGAGGCGGGCAACTTGCGCCGGCAGCATATTGCGCTCATCGGTTTGCGCGGTGCTGGCAAGTCCACGCTGGGCCAGCGCTTGGCGCAAGAACTGGGCTATGTGTTTGTGGAACTCAGCCGCGTGATTGAAAACCTGGCCGGTTGCAGCATCAGTGAAATTCATGGTTTGTATGGCCCCGAGGCGTACCGTCGCTACGAGCGCCGCGCCTTGGAGGATTGTTTGGCACAGTACCCGCATGTGGTGATGGCCACGCCCGGTGGCTTGGTGTCTGAGGAATCCACCTTCAACATGATGCTGGCGCAGTGCTTCACCATTTGGCTGCAGGCCACCCCCGAAGACCACATGGCGCGGGTGCTGGCGCAAGGCGACACCCGTCCGATGTCGGCCAGCACGGAAGCCATGCAGGATTTGCGCCGCATCCTGAGCAGCCGTTCGCCCTTTTATGCCAAGGCCGACCTGCATTTCGACACCAGCTTGCAGCCGCTGGAAGAAAGCTTTCAGGCCCTGAAAAAGGCTTGGGCGGCTCAGAATTAACCTTCTGAAATATATTGCATACACATAAGTAATTTCGGCACGATGATGCACACCTTGCCAAGCGCATCCACTTGGTACGTGACACAAGGAAGCCCGCATGACTGATTTCAAAGTTGACTATCAAACACATCCCGCCAATTACCGCCATTGGACGCTGAGCGTGGACGGCGAAGTCGCCACCCTGGCCTTGAACATCCAGGAAGACGGCGGCATCCTGCCCGGCTACAAATTGAAGCTCAACTCCTACGACCTGGGTGTGGACATCGAGTTGCACGATGCCTTGCAGCGGGTGCGCTTTGAGCATCCCGAGGTCAAGTCGGTCATCGTCACCAGTTTGAAAGACCGCATCTTCTGCTCGGGCGCCAACATCTTCATGCTGGGTTTGTCGACCCACGCTTGGAAAGTGAACTTTTGCAAATTCACCAATGAAACCCGCAACGGCATTGAAGACAGCAGCCGCCACAGTGGTTTGAAATTTGTTGCAGCCGTCAATGGCGCTTGTGCAGGCGGCGGTTACGAGCTGGCGCTGGCCTGTGACGACATCGTGTTGGTGGACGACCGCTCCAGCAGCGTGTCCTTGCCTGAAGTGCCTTTGCTGGGCGTGTTGCCCGGCACTGGCGGCTTGACCCGCGTGACCGACAAGCGCCATGTGCGCCACGACCACGCCGATATTTTCTGCACCAGCGTCGAAGGTGTGCGCGGCCAACGCGCCGTCGACTGGCGTTTGGTGGACGCGATTGCCAAGCCCGCGCAGTTTGCCGAGGTGGTGGCCAAGCACGCCAATGACCTGCCTGCCAACGCCAAGCGCGCAGGCATCTCTGCCAAAGGCCAAGGCTTGGAACTCAAGCCGCTTCGCAAACAAGCCAGCGCCGACAGCCTGCACTATGACCATGTGCGCGTGGAGATTGACCGCGCCAAACGCACCGCCACCATCACCGTGTCCGCCCCCAAAGCGGCTGTGCCCAGCAGCATCGAGGCGATTCAACAAGCTGGCGATGCGTGGTACCCGCTGCAAATGGCGCGCGAGTTGGACGACGCGATTTTGTGTTTGCGCACCAACGAACTCGACATCGGCACCTGGTTGCTGAAAACCTCGGGCGACGCCGCACTGGCGCTGCAATCGGACGCCGTGCTGGTGCAACACCAAGGGCATTGGTTGGTGAACGAGACCATCGGCTTGTTGCGCCGCACCTTGGCGCGTTTGGACGTGTCCTCGCGCTCTTTGTTTGCCTTGGTGGACGAAGGTTCTTGCTTTGCCGGCACCTTGGCTGAGTTGGCGTTCTGCGCCGACCGCGCCTACATGTTGGCCTTGCCTGGCAACGACCAAGCCCCGCACCTCACGCTGAGCGAACTCAACATGGGCTACTTCCCCATGGTGAACCACCAATCACGTTTGCAACGTCGCTTCTACGAAGAGACCGCACCGCTGGAAGCCGTGCGTGCTGCGATTGGCAAGCCACTGGACGCCGACCAAGCGCTGAGCTTGGGCTTGGTGACCGCTGCACCCGACGACATCGACTGGGCCGATGAACTGCGCATCGCGATTGAAGAGCGCGCCGCCATGTCACCCGACTCACTCACGGGCTTGGAAGCGAACTTGCGCTTCAGCCAAAAAGAGTCGATGGAGACCCGCATTTTTGGCCGCTTGTCGGCTTGGCAGAACTGGATCTTCAACCGCCCGAACGCGGTTGGCGACAAAGGTGCTTTGAAGGTTTATGGCAAAGGCGAAAAAGCCGCTTTCGATTTGAACCGCGTGTAACCCCCATTGGTCAATTGGGGTCAGATTCCAACTCATTCATTTTTTACTTCAGGAAAACATCATGTCAGCCATCAACTACAGTGAAAAAATTCCCAACAACGTCAACCTGAGTGACGACCGCACCTTGCAACGCGCCCTGGAGCAATGGCAGCCCAACTTCATCAACTGGTGGGACGACATGGGCCCTGAAGGCACCACCGACAGCGAGGTGTATTTGCGCACCGCCGTGAGCGTGGACCCGCAAGGCTGGGCGCAGTTTGGCCATGTGAAGATGCGCGACTACCGTTGGGGCATCTTTTTGAACCAAGGCGAAGCCGACCGCAAAATCCATTTCGGCGACCACAAAGGCGAAGCTGCCTGGCAAGACGTGCCCGGCGAACACCGCGCCAACTTGCGCCGCATCATCGTCACGCAAGGCGACACCGAGCCCGCATCGGTCGAGCAACAACGCCACTTGGGCCAGACCGCGCCCAGCATGTACGACTTGCGCAACCTGTTCCAAATCAATGTAGAAGAAGGCCGCCACCTGTGGGCCATGGTGTATTTGTTGCACAAACACTTTGGCCGCGATGGCCGTGAAGAAGCCGAGGCCTTGCTTGAGCGGCGCAGCGGCAACGACGACAACCCCCGCATCTTGCAAGCCTTCAACGAGCAAACGCCCGACTGGTTGAGCTTCTTCATGTTCACCTACTTCACCGACCGCGACGGCAAGTTCCAGCTGTGCGCCTTGGCTGAAAGCAGCTTCGACCCCTTGGCACGCACCACCAAGTTCATGCTGACCGAAGAGGCGCACCACATGTTTGTGGGCGAGTCTGGCATTTCACGCGTGATTCAGCGCACCTGCCAAGCCATGAACGAACTCAAAACCGACGACGTAGCCAAGCTGCGCGCCGCCGGTGTGATTGATTTGCCCACCATCCAACGCTATTTGAATTTCCACTTCAGCGTGACCATCGATTTGTTTGGCGCGGACGAGTCCAGCAACGCTGCCACCTTCTACAGCTCGGGCCTCAAAGGCCGCTACGAAGAAGGCAAGCGCGACGACGACCATGTGTTGCGCGGTCAAACCTACAAAGTGCTGCACGTGCAAAACGGCCAACTCTTGGAAAAAGAAGTGCCCATGCTGAACGCGCTGAATGAAGTGCTGCGCGACGACTACATCACCGACTCCAAAGCTGGTGTGGACCGTTGGAACCGCGTCATTGACAAAGCAGGCATTCCATTCAAGCTGCAAGTGCCGCACAAAGCCTTCCACCGCAACATCGGTTCGCTGTCGGGCTCCAAAGTGTCGCCCGATGGCCGCGTGGTGTCGGATGCCGAGTGGAACGCCAAGATCAACGAGTGGCTGCCATCGGCTGAAGACCGTGCGTTTGTGGCCAGCCTCATGGGCCGCGTGGCCGAGCCTGGCAAGTTTGCCAACTGGATTGCACCCCCCGCCATGGGCATCAACCGCCAACCCGTAGACTTCGAGTACGTCCGCTTCAACTGATCTTCCATGAGTGAAACCGCTGAGCTGTTGCAACAGCATTTGATCGACCCCGAAGTTTGCATTCGTTGCAACACCTGCGAAGCCACCTGCCCGGTGGGTGCGGTAACGCATGACAGCCGCAACTATGTGGTGGACGCCGAGAAATGCAACCACTGCATGGCCTGCGTGCCGCCGTGCCCCACGGGTTCGATTGACCATTGGTTTCCTGTGTTGCGCAGCAAGGCCTACACCTTGGCCGAGCAGCTGGGCTGGGACGAGTTGCCCGCCAAGCAAAGCGAAGCCGATGTGCAGTTGGGTGCCGGTTTGCCCACCTCGGGCAGCACGGCCTTTGAGAATGCCGCCACATCGGTGAGTGCCAGCAGTGCCGCGCCCGTGGCCTACAACCCGGTCATGGGGGCCAGCGTGCCACCGTGGTCGGCGGCGCATCCATACACCAATTTGCACGGCCCCAAATCGCCCATCAGCGCAACGGTGGTGGGCAACATGCAAGTCAATGAAGCGGGCACCGACAACGAAACCCATCACATCGTGCTCGACTTTGGTCGCCAGCCGTTTCCCGTGTTGGAAGGCCAATCGGTGGGCATCATTGCGCCGGGTGTGGATGCACACGGCAAGCCGCACCACGCACGCCAGTACTCGGTGGCCAGCCCACGCAATGGCGAGCGCGCGGGGTACAACAACTTGTCGCTCACCGTGAAACGTGTGGTGCAAGACCATCAAGGGCAGCCCGTCAAAGGCGTGGCGTCCAACTATTTGTGCGACCTGAAAACAGGCGACAGCGTGCAAGTGATTGGCCCGTTTGGCAGCAGCTTCCTCATGCCCAACCACCCCGGCAGCCACATCGTGATGATTTGCACCGGCACCGGCAGCGCCCCCATGCGCGGCATGACCGAATGGCGCCGCCGCTTGAAAGACAGTGGCAAATTTGAAGGCGGCAAGCTGATGCTGTTCTTTGGCGCACGCACCCAGCAAGAATTGCCGTACTTCGGCCCCCTGCAAAAACTGCCCGCCGATTTCATTGACATTCACTTTGCGTTTTCACGCACACCGGGCCAACCCAAACGCTATGTGCAAGACGCGATGCGCGACGCCGCCGCACCTTTGGCCGCCTTGTTGCAAGACCCCCAAACCCACTTTTATGTGTGCGGTTTGAAGAGCATGGAAGAGGGCGTGTTGCACGCCTTGCAAGACATTGCCGTGGGCGCGGGCCTCGACTGGCCAGCGATTGCAGCCACCTTGAAGCAAGAGGGCAGGTTGCAGTTGGAGACGTATTAAGCAGGCATGGCCGGTTTGTTGTCACTCAGTTTGAGAGTGCGATGACCTGCACCACCTTTGACAATGATTTGCTGGTGGGAAAGTTGCTGAACAGTTCGTATGCGTTTGATGGCATCTGTGAGTTTGGTTTTGCCTTCAAACTTGGCCAATAGGCTCATGCGCAGCCATTGGTCGTAAGCAGCAGGCACGGTGTTTTTGCGCTCCCACAAGCTGACAGCGTTTTCAGAGACATCAAACAACTTGGCCAAACTCTCTTGGCTGAGACCCAATTGGGTTCGTAAAAAACGAAACTCTTGCCCCGCCAAGCGGCAGGGTTTGTCGATGAGCTTGATCGCCAACAGCTTGTGCAATTGATCTGCATCTTGCACCGCAAACGCTGGACCGTATTTGGTTTCTTTGCTGGTAAAGCCGCTTTCCAACCAAACGTTGTCCAAGCCGCAAGCGGTGTAGTGAAACATTTTCTTCATGAAGGTCGAGTTTAGCACCCATAAAATTTGTGGCTTGATAAAAGCCTAATTTAGGGTTTTGGGTGAATCTATGGGTTGAGTCTTGGTAAGTGATTCTGTAATTTCAACTCAGATGAAAACTTGTTCAGTAGAAGCGTAAAAACTTGAAATGCCAAATTGGCATGCCAAGATAAATAAACCCTACAGAGCATGCACGTGCTTTGTAAAGTGTTTTGGTTGACCAACGTTCACATTCGAAAAGCCTCAACAAAATCTTGGCTGCTGAAGGCTTGCCCTTAGAACCGAAGAAGACCTTCTGAAGGTTCTCACCCACACACATCCACCCACACCCCCTGCGTCACTTGCGCCAACAAATCCACTGAAATCCGGACCGCGCTGTTGACCGAGCCTGCTGCGGGCAATACCTCGTCGAAGGCTTTCAAGGACACGTCCAAATAAATCGGCAGGGGCTGTGCCAAACCAAAAGGGCAGACGCCGCCAACAGGGTGGCCCGTGATCTCGGCCACCACGTCGGTGGACAGCATCTTGCCTTTGCCCAAGGCGGCTTTGAATTTGCCGTTGTCAATGCGCGCGTCGCCCCGCGCCACCAGCAACACCTCGCGGCCATCGGCCAACTTGAAGGCCAAGGTTTTGGCAATCCGACCCGGCTCCACGCCGTGCGCCAATGCCGCCAACGCCACCGTGGCGGTGTTGGCTTCAGTTTCCAAAATCGGCACATCCAATTGCAGTGCCGCAAAAAACGCTTTCACAGAAGTCAGGCTCACGCGTCGATGTCTCCAAGTGGGTGTCTGGCTGATGCTATCGGTTCTTGAGTGGCGGTCTCGCCTGAAACCCACCGTACCATCCCCGCATGAACCAAACCACCAGCACCTTGGCGCAATTTGACGATGTCGGTGCGCGCCGCATCGAAGCGGTCTACCTCACGCCCGACGTGGTGGCGCAGCGCCAA
>JACCDP010376281.1_pt1 | contig 10609 bp, 18 predicted proteins | sample 7445841 | NCBI WGS metagenome assembly JACCDP01 (sample SAMN15323441, study PRJNA562643) | freshwater metagenome | isolation source: river surface water | place: USA:Blue River Watershed | collected 2017-08-17
ACTCTCATATTACCAACATCCATAGGATTATCACCAGTCATATCCACATACTGGTTCACACTCATCTGCATCCCACGACTCTTGTCCAATACCGAATCCTTCACCCTGCTGAATATATTCACAGCAAAACTAGCGTCCCCAACATCCAAACTCTGCCTCAAACTCTTCCTGTTCTTCACACCCGTAACAAAAATGTCCCCACCATCCACATAAAATGACAACTCAATCCAAGGATTCCTGTCGAACTCCTCCACATAACTACCAACACCAAATACCAATACTCCCTCAGCACGACCCAACTTCAATGACCTCTCATACAAAGCATTCATATGATAAGCAACTGTCGCAAGATGAGTCTCACTATCCCCCTTCAGGTAATCAACTTCCCTCTCCTTGTCCACACTCAATATCCCCCTAATAACCTCCGCCTTCAAATCATTACCCACTTCAGCATACATGTCAGCCAATACATTAACTGCATGCTCTTTATCCTTTTTAGACAAAATAAGACCACACAACTCCTTAACAGAAGCTTTGTCCAAATAACCACCAAAACTCTCCATAAACAATTTAAAACCATTCATGTCATAACCTCTAATTGGCACACAAATATATAGTAAATCCAAATATACATTAAATTAACATAACCACCTATCACATACCATCTAATCTTCAGGAAACATCTCCACCTTCTTGATCCTGCCCCTGCCTATCTTACCCTTCACATAATACGCTCCATGACCACTGTCCTCACTTCCCAACTCATCCATCTCCACATCCAACCCACTCACATCTATTGTCAATACCGCCACACCCATAGGATCATCATACGAATGAAACTCCATGTCACTCATCCTGTTCTTCCAATAATCGACCCCCTCCAAGTTCGTTAGGAATACCTTCCCCTTACTATGGGCTGCATACCCACCATGACTATACACAGATTCAAAATTAGGATACAATCCTATCCTCCTTATACTAGGCAACTTCCTTATCATCGTCACATGATACAACTGACCTACTCCACCACCTACCCCCTCCAACCATACACCAAATGAATTCATATTACACCCACTACTCAGAGTTATTAACTTTATATATTACAATCTTGACATATCCACACCCTCCCATATCCACACCCTCCCATATCCACACACCAATATATCCACATCACCATATACACACTAATACCACCAATCATTATCCACTCAACCATCACAACAATTCAAACCACTTCCCAAGAAATAAAACAAATATCACACACCAAATTACCACTCCAATCCACCCACTCCCATTTATCCCCACCTAAACCCATATTTCACAACAACTTAAAGCAATTAATAACATAATTTTTAAGAAACTGGAGATTATACAAATTTACCTAAATTTATACTGCATATGGACTTATAATTGTCTAAAAAATACCCTAATTTTAGAAAATTTATAACCGTTGAAATACAATGACATAAGTCCTTTACTGGTAATGAGTTGGGAAAATGAGATATATTGGGGTCAGGCCCGTATTTTTATACTCTCTTTATCTTCTTTGTACACAAGGGTTTACATCAAATAGTATTTTTATCTTATTTAATTTTATAATATTAGTGAAGTATAAAATATGTTTATAAAAAAGGCAAAAGCCGGATTTTTTAGATCCGGCTTTTGTTTTATCTTCCGTGAATAGAGACAAATTACATGGCAAATGTAAGTTAGTGTCGTTTGACGGATATTTTTTTAATTGATTCATCTTTCTTTGGTTTGAGTTTCCAAGTGAGTGTGAGGAGTCCGTCTTGTAGTAGAGCGGATTCTGGTTCACCTGTGACGAATTCGGGTAGTATCAGAGATCTTTCGAATGTAGATTGTCGAAGTTCTCTGATGTAGTACGAAGCTTGGTTGGAGGATGAGTGATCATCTGACATTTTGCCACGGATGGTGACGGTATTATCGTTTTTGTATTCGATATCTAGGTCATCATCTTTAACGCCGGGAACGGCGAACTTCATTACGAATTCATCCTTTTCAAGGAATACATTCATTTTGGGATAAGTTTGGTTTGATTTAACAGTATTGATAGCTGCTTTATTGTGGAAGAAGTCTTGGTAGAATTTGTCGAAGACTTGTTCAAGTGGAAAGAATAGATCATCTCTTAATGGAATAAGATTCATAGTACACCTCGTTTGTATAAAATATCAGACCACAATGGTTCTGAAAAGCAATGCTAAGCATTTGCTATAATATAATAGTTTTTATGTCTTGAAATTTTTTGTTGGAAAAGAATTTTTCTAATTAGTTAGGAAAGTTTCTAATCAGTTAGGAAATTTCCTAATTGATTAGTAATTTTACTAATTGGTTAGTCACTAATAATGTGCATTTGGGCAGAGCAGGCACTCGGAATGCGGTTTTGTGCAATTTGCTCTGTCAAATGTCCGTTGTATGTGTAAAATTTGCGGTTTCGCAGAAAGGTATTTAAGATAAAAATAATGCAAAAAGCGGTATCGTAGTGCTTTGATGCACATTATTTGCGATAAATTTTATGCAATTAGAATATGACTGAATAAATCGCATTCTTAGTGTTGGGTATATTTGCAATTAGTGTATCTGTTGTGTCTTAAATAATGTGCAACCGCATTCTTAGTGCTATTCTGTAGTAAAAGTATCCGGTATTTGACTAAAAATGTGCAACTGAGCAGAGCAGTCAGCAGTTGATAGAAAAATAGCATCTTGGTAAATTGGGCAATCTGGGTTGGTATCATGTTTATAAAATTTTTGAGTTGTGTTTTTTGGTGTGATGTAGGATTGTAGTTAATTTTTGGGGGAGAGTGAAATGGATGAGCAGCAGATATTATTGTTATGTATTTTGTTGATGATAGTGGGGATGTTGATTTACATAAAGATTTGGCGTAATTTACTGGAATGATTGGTTTGTGGTGCGACTAGAATGTAATAGCTGTATGGGAGGCTTAATATGTCGCACATGACAAGTTTGGAATTAGAGAAGATAAAGCAGCGTTTGAGTAGGATACCTTGCGGGAAGTATACGCTTCATTCTATAGGTGTGAAGAATTATCTATTGTGGGTAGGTGGAGATTGGCCAGAGAATAAAGATTTGGATTTGTGTGAATTTTTTGCTAATGCTGGGACTGATGTTGCTAATTTAATAAAGGATTGTGAATCGTATAGGGATTACAACGAGGACATGAAGAGTTTGTGTGAGAAGCAGGCGGTGGAGATTGAGGAGTTGAGGTCAGAGATCAAACGATTAAAAGGGGTTGCATGACACCAATATTTGGCGAAGACAATGGAGTGGTGAAAGTTGGGTTCAATTGGAAACATATTTTGTTATCAACTCAGGATGGTATGTTGACTGATGACAAGTGCAGGGTGAAATTGACTGTATCTCAGGCTGAAGAGTTGATAGAACAATTGAAACTATCTATTATGTGGAAAAAGCGTTGGAATCAATTATCTGGTAATGTGGCCAGCGCCAAGGATCGTTGGGAATCGCACAAGAAATTACAGTTAGAGATGTTGGAATACAAACAGGTTAAGAGGGAGGCTGGGGTATGACTGATTATCATTTATTGTTGAATGGAACTAAGAGTAGTTTGTTCACAGAGGACAGTCTTCGCAATTTGTTATCCAAAGGGAAGATTGATGCAAATCAGATGGTTAGTGTCAATAATGGTCCTTGGATGAGATTGTATGAGGTGGATGGATTTAAGGATTTGGCACCTGTTGAAAAGAAGCCAGAAGAGAAAAAGACAGTACAGCAAGTAGAAGAAGCTATTGTCGCTAATTCTACCAACTTTGTATTCTGTATTGTTCAAACTTTGACATTTGGTTTGTTCATGTGTTTTTCATTTCATAAGTTTAGTGCTGGTCACATGGCTGTTTGGTTGCAGATGTTATTTGTCTCAATCTATAGTTTGACATTTGCCAACCTTATATCGAGTGATAGCATTAAGAAGCAGGTTACATTACTTGGTCATATATTTTTGATCATGATGTGGTTTACGATTGTTTTGTCTTACATGAGGTAATGGTATGAACATATACGAAACAAGTTTGTTATCATTGGATGTTGGATTTGATGTTAAGGATCAGATAGAGCCTGTTAAGTTTCCTGTAGCGGAAGTATACAAGGTTAAATATGAGGACAGGTATAGTAGGCAGTTATTGGCAGCTGGTGATTGGGAGAGGGTATCCCGTACATTGAGGAAAGCCGGTTACAATGTAGAGCGTGAATAAAATACGGGCGTAATTGTACTTGGATAGGTTAATCCTCAAGGATGGGAGGATTTATGGATTACAAAAGTAGTGCTTCTGATTGTTTGGTTGGCAGATACAATTACAAGTGGTTGCGGTCATTGTTACCGGATCAGCACAAGGTTGTACTGTCATGTGGCAAAATTGATTTACAGTTTATCAATTCTTGCACAAAGGTTGCCATTTACATAAATGAGGTATCACAGGCATTTGATGCAAAAGGCAATAAGCTATCTTCATTGTATGAAGAGATAAGCAAACATCGTAAGGTAGATGACGAATGGTATATGTGCGCTACTCCTTGGTCTAATACCAGTTATTTTGGTCCTTATAACCATAACAAGTTTAGCAGAAAATATAGAAGGTTAGTAAGTTATGAGCATTTAACATTGGTTGTACCATGTCCCAAATGGCAAATGAGTGACAGGGTGGCATGGACGGTAAGCAATAATCAATGGTGTGCTGGATATATCGTTGGTATTTGTGAAGGGAAAGATGATCATGGGTATAAGTGTTTGGAGAGATTGGTTTGTTATGAAGTAAAGCGAAACAATATGAGGAAGCGTTTTTTCAATATTGAATATTCAACTGGTAGAATGCTGAGGAATGTAGGTGTGAAGAAGATGCCTCAATATTGGTTGGATCATATTATATCTGATTATAGCAATCACAACATATATTGTGAAGCAACTGGATTTGAGAATTTGTTGAATAGGCAGTTTGTGATGGAATTGGAGAATAAAAAACCGGGCGTAATTGAAATGAATCTGGTTAGCTGATGTTCGGCAACAATACGAGGTAATGAATATGAACGCTTATCTTGGTGCTAATGATTTGTTGGAGACTGTCCGAAAGATCATGTTGCAGATTGCAACATGGGATGGATCGGAAGGTACTTGGGAAGTATCGTTGCCACCTTACAGAGTGGTAACGGAAGAACTGGCAAACGATTTGTTTGAAGTTCAAACGCAGTTGGATGAAGTTTTTGAACAGAACGGTATTACTTATGACACCGTTGTTGAAGAGAATGGTGTCGTGAAGGTTATTGGTGTGCGGTTGGGATAAAAATCCGGGCGTTATTATTTTCATTCTGGTTGTAATTGTTCTACAACAATAGGGAGTATGGAATCATGCCTGCTGACACTATGACTGATGTTAATGGTAATCTTGTTCGTATCGTTGTGGACGAAAACTGCGATTCTCCAAGGGAGAACGAAAATGTTGGCAAGATGTTTTGCTGGCATAAGAAGTATATTCTTGGTGATACTCATAATCTCACCGTTGACGAATTTAAGGAAACCTATCTCAACGATGAGGAGGTTATCTGTCTTCCAGTTTTTATGATTGACCATTCAGGGATTGCCCTGAATACAACGGGATTCTCTTGTCCTTGGGATAGTGGACTAGTTGGGTGGATAGTTGCCACTAAGGATGATATTATTGCGGGTTGGGGAAGTTACAGTCCAGAGACTATTGAGAAAGCTAAAGAGTGCTTAAAGATTGAGGTGGAAGTATATTCTGATTACTTGGCAGGAGATTGCTATGGTTTTCAGAAAGTGGATAAGGATGGCGAGGTGATTGACAGTTGTTATGGGTTTATTGGTAGCGACCACAAGGCAAGTGGTCTTTACGATGCTGCGAATATTCGGGCGTAATTGTTTTGATTTTGGTTTGTGATTGTTCTTTGGCAATAACAATAAGGAGTATGGCAATGGAATACCTTTGCATTGAGAATCCCGGCGTTGCCCCTGTTCAGGGGTATCTTCTTTTTGGTGCTACCAGCAAACGAAACAGCAACGATGATAGGATCATCGGAACCTTTGGTTCTGGCAACAAGCATGGTATTGCTTTGTTGCTTAGGAACAACATTAATCCGATCATCTTCTGTGGTCGTACTTGTCTTTCCTTTGGCAAGAAGGCTGAAAGCTTTACTAGTGTGAGTGGGGAGGTCAATGTTGACCGGGTGACCGTTCGTGTGACCGGCAAGGATGCTGAAGGTAAGAGTGTTAATTACGGCAAAGATTTGGATCATACTCTTACATATGGCAGCGCAGATTGGACGGATATTGCGTATGGGTTGCGTGAATTCGTTAGTAATGCGATTGATGCCTGCTATGAGCAGGGATTGGATCACAAGAGTGTTTCCATCAAGATTGTGGATGAATCCCAAGTAAGGGCAAAGTCTGGTAGTACCAGAATCTTTATTCATGCAACGGAAGAGGTTTTGAAGTTCTATGTAGAGAAGGGCAAGTGGTTCCTGCACTTCTCTGAGCCTGAGAACCTTGAGAAGACTGTTCTGCTCAAGAGAGATCGTAATAGGGCTTTGTTTGGTAAGAAGCCTAGCCAGAATGCTGTGATTTATCGTAGGGGAGTTTTGGTTCGGGAGTATTCGGAGGAAGACAATCCTTCTTTGTTTGATTACAATCTTAAAGATCTTAATATGAATGAGAGCAGGACGAACAGTGATTATGATGTTCGTTATGCTTGTTCCAAGGTTTTGAAGAGCATGGATGATCCGCAGAAGATTGTCTTTTTGCGGAGTCTTGAGAAGGATACTGTGTATTGGGAAACAAAATTGGATTCTTATTATACGGTTCTGCGTAGTTATGATGTTGGTTACGAAGAGTCTTTGGAGTCTTGGACTAAGGCAATTGATAGTGTTTATGGTGATAAGGTTTGTTTCACCAACAATCCTGTATTGGCGGTGAATATTTGCGAGAGGGGATACAAGCCTGTCATTGTGAATAGCCAGTCTCTCTTTGACATGGTTAAGAGTTTTGGTGGCAGAATTGACAATATGGTTTTGTCGAAGAATGTCTTGGATGGCAGGCATATTATTCCTGCAACGCCAGCGGTGAAGGAATGTTTGGTAGAGATTTGGGATAAGATCCGTAGTGTTAATTTGAACTACGGCAAGACGATTCCTGAAGTTAATTGTTTTCGGTTGATGAGTCATGCTTCTGCAACGGTGAATGGGTATTATGATCCTGACACCAATCAAGTCTACATTCATGCTGATTTGTCTGAGGCTATTACGGACAAGTTGAGGGATGTAATGGTGGAGGAGTTGGCTCATTATGTGACTGGTGCAACGGATGGAAGCAGGGATTTTGCTAATTATCTCATTCGTTTTGCGGTTGAGATGAGTAAGCAGATTTCTTGACTCAAGTTTATTGCACACCTACAATAGGTTGTGCATTTATGCCCTCGTAGCTCAACTGGATAGAGCAGCGGATTTCTACTCCGCAGGTTGTGAGTTCAAATCTCGCCGGGGGTATTTTGAATGGTTACTTATCAGCGTGTTTACAATGAGAATGAATATGGTAGAGAGGGCCGTAATGGCCGGATTTATACTGGAGTAATTGGTTGGGTTTACGAGGTCAGGGAGGACGGCGAGTATATCGACAATTTTAAAACATTGAGAGAGGTCAAGAAGATTTGGCCTAATGCAATTCGTAGGCCCAAGGACAATTAAAATAAGTGGGAGTGTGCTATGGCTGGCGCATTATGGTTTTGTGAAGACCCCTTGCGTAGGGGTTTTGTTATGACATTCAAAAATGGGTATAAAGTAATAGTAGAATTTTTGAAAGAGGAGCGGAATGTATCAGAAGTGCATTCTGTGGCTGAGAGGCGGGAATTGATAGAAAAAATATCATGGACAACGATTTTAAGATTTATTGATGATTTGAATTTGGAAGAGCATGGTGATACTGGAGTTTATTTTGATGTGAGGGTAGTGAACAGGAAGGGAGGTTCTGTTCGTTTGCCATCATGGGGCAAGCATATTGATAGAAAGAGTGGAGTAGATCTGGTAGAAGTTGTAGACATTTTACATGAAGTAAAGAGTCTTTAAGGAGGATTTAATATGATTCACATTAAGATTAACAAAAAGACCAATCGTGATCAGATTGCCAGTTTGGGCAGGGATCTATTGGGTGAGGATCGTGTAAGGGATATTACCTTTCACATTGGCAATTATTGGGATATGCGTAGGAGTGGATTGGATACGGAAACATTGTTTCGGGAGATGTTGCGTATCTTCAAGAAGAAGAAGTTGGTAAAGGAGATGATGAATTGCAGTAGGGATGAAGCAATTCAGAGGATGGTTGAGAGGGATGTGGAAAATGTATTGCATACATGGCAGCGTAAGTGTGTAAGGCTTTTGGTGCGTGATGCAAACTTTGATTTGGTCACTCAGGTTTTGAGTTGTGATACTGCATCTTTGAAGATTGAGGAGGATTCTGAATGCAAGGTTGTTTTCAGGGATGATGTATTTGAGTCAACGGTAGAGGGTAGAAGGAGTATTGTTGGGAAGTTGAGGAGTGAATTTGTACGAAAATATGTCAATGACATGAATGAGGCAATCACAGAGAATGTTACTCGCAAATTGATTGTTTTCAACAATTTCACTCGTAAGACTTTTTGGCGTACTACTGGCAAGGTTCATACGATTGTCGAGTTGGAAGAGAAGGATGGCGTGAAGGTTACCAAGGCTAAGAAGCAGCGTAGGGGAAAGCAGCAAAAGGATTTGTTTGGTAATTGAGAACTAGCCCCCGGAGCATGAGTAGTTATGCAATCGGCTTTTAACCGATAGAATTAGGTGCAAGTCCTAACGGGGGCAATGAAAACGAGATACGGTATCTTGTTTTCTTTATTGATATGAAAATAGTTGGAGTTTAAACAATGGCAGATGGACCTAAGTTGCAATTCAATGTTGTGGTTTTCAACAAAGTAATCACAATCAGTATGAATTATGAATTCCTTTGTGAATTGGCGAATACAATTGAATTGAATAAAGAGTGTGAAGAGTCTTTTAAGGGTTTATTGAATTCTATTGATGAATTCTACAATAATCCGAATCACAGTTATTCGCACAATGAATTTACGCTTGTAAAGCATTCTGACATTTACCAATTGATCATAGACAGCAATTATGCAAAGGATTTATCCAGTTTGTTGGGTAATGTTTTGCATGATTTGCGAACGAAAGATATTAATACTGATTTGCCGATTGATGTGATTTTTGCTTTTGTAAAACGATTGGAGATGGCAGCGTTCAATCATTACCGTGAGTTGTGTGAGAGGCAGATTTCTCCGCCTGTCCGTCAGGCTTTGCCTCCGAAGAAAAGGTTTCCTTACAATCAATATCCGCCTATTGGACGGCGGTACAACCACAGTTGATTTAAGAATGGTGCCAGCGCATAATGGGTGCGCTGGCACTTTTCGTTTTGTGGTTGGAGTTGATATGAAGAAAACCAAATTTCACAAGTTCATAGTAAAAAGAGCTTTTGAGGGGCAAAATGACGCTGGTTTGTTAAGTTTGCCTAAAGGATATATTTTTAGGGCGAAAAGTCGTTGTTATTCCAAAAACTTGGTTGAGTGTTATGATCTCCAGATCAAGACTGATTTGGACAAGATCAAGACCACAACCTTTTTCATTGGAGTGCCTTGTAGTTTTCTTAGGTTCCACGAAGAGGATTAACTTCCGGGCGTAATTTGTATTATTACGGTTAATCTTTGTAAGGAGAATGACAATGGATTGTCATTTGGAAGTCCTTTACGGAATGTACGGTCGGGAGATTGTTGACTACATAATGGAAATAGATTCGGTATGGATGCAAAGTGTTGATCTGCAAACACTTATGACGAATATCGAAGCTTATTACTGTTTTGTATAAGTAATTTTCGGGCGTAATTCTTCGGTTTTCGGTTATACAATATACCCCACCGCAGGGGATTAACTTTAAACAATGCCAAGGTGCGGTACTTGGCTGGTTGGGGAATTGAGTCCTATGAGCAAGAAGAAGGTTTCTGTTGTAAAGTTTGTTCCTCCGGTTCAGCAGCTGGAGAACAGCCGTGTGTGGCTGGTCAATCGTTTTAATGATCCAACTGCCTACAAGCAGTTTGAGAAGGAGTTAAAGGCTTCGGGGAATGCTTCTGAGGTGGCTCGGAAGTATCAGCTGAATCCTCAATCCGTTGGGCAGTTGGCTCGACGGTTGGGAATTCAGTTGCGTAAGCCGGGAAGGCCTGCTGTTTACAAGTATGATGAACGAAAGCTTCTGCCCAAGCTTCAGAAGGCTGTAGCTATTCGGGGAGGTGTGGCTGAACTGGCAAGGGCAACTGGTTTGCCGTACCAGACTCTTGACAAGTTGGCTCATCGTCGTGGGCTGAAGTAATAGAACTGCCAGTCGGTGAAAATCCAGCATAAAGTTATAATCCGTAGCTCCCCAACCGTGCTGGCGAAGGGGAGCAACTTTTTCCGGGCGTAATTATTTTCTTTTAGGTATTTGATTGTTACTCAACAATATGGAGGTGGTGTCATGTCTGAGAATAAGATTGTCAA
>JACCDP010735778.1_pt1 | contig 10609 bp, 11 predicted proteins | sample 7445841 | NCBI WGS metagenome assembly JACCDP01 (sample SAMN15323441, study PRJNA562643) | freshwater metagenome | isolation source: river surface water | place: USA:Blue River Watershed | collected 2017-08-17
CTAGCTTGCCCATGTTTGAGCCCGTGCACAGCAATGTGCTGGCTTGGGATATTCCAGAACGGGCGATCAATCTGCCCAGCTACCACGACATTGGCGCTGACGACATCGAGCGCGTCGTCGGCGTCATCAAGAGCTTGATCAACTGATCCTCGTCTATCGTGCCCAGCCCAGCAAAGACCTCGTCGAAACCTCTCGCCGAGCTTCCACTGGCCGAAGTGCTCGCTCGGTTCAAGGATAATATCCTGTTGCGCGATGAGACTGGGTATGTCATCCGCTTTGGCGATGTCATTGAGCTCGCTCGGAGTACGGCATTCCAGGCGACCCGGCGGCGTTTGGTTATGTGCGCAGTCAACAACGAACTTGGGGGCATTGCGGGGTATCTAGCCCTGTTGGCTGCCAATGCGGTACCGATGATGGTCAGCCCCACGCTGCCCCCAAGTACATTGGATGAGCTGATCGCGGCTTACCGGCCTGACTGCCTGTGGCTGCCGCAGCAGGATGCGACTCGCTGGCCAAACGCAGAACGGCATACCCTCCAGGATGGCTATGCACTCATTGTCGTGAACAACGGCACTGGCATGTCGGCCCTTCACGACGATCTCGCTCTGCTGCTCAGCACCTCTGGCAGCACGGGGAGCGGTAAATATGTCCGCCTGTCCCATCAGAATGTGTGGAGCAATGCGGCCGCCATCGCTGACTATCTGTCACTGACTGCCGATGAACTTCCCGTCACCACGCTGCCGCCGAGCTATTCATACGGCTTGTCCATTATTCACAGCCACCTGTGGGTCGGTGCCGGATTGGCCGTTAGCAAGAAGACTTTCTTTGATCGCGATTTTTGGAATTTCCTGCGTGAGGTGGAGGCGACGAGCCTGGCTGGCGTGCCTTATCACTACGAGATGCTGAAAAAGCTTCGATTCACCAGAATGGAGCTGCCTCACCTTTGCACCCTGACACAGGCCGGCGGCCGCATGAGTCCGGACCTGACCCAGGAGTACGCGACCTATTGTCAGAGCAAGGGGATGCGGTTTTTCACCATGTACGGCCAGACGGAGGCGTCTCCGCGCATGTCGTATGTTCCGGCGGAGCAAGCGTTTGCGAAGGCCGGCACGATCGGCATCCCCATCCCCGGTGGCGCAATTGAACTGCAATCCGAAACGGGTGATGTGCTGACCGAGGCCCATGCCGTTGGTGAATTGGTCTATCGAGGCCCCAATGTCTGTCTGGGCTATGCAGAATGCCGTGCTGACCTGTCGCTAGGGGATATCAACTGCGGTACCCTGCACACGGGCGACCTGGCCGAGCGTGATGATGATGGCTACTACCGGATCGTCGGTCGCCAAAGGCGGTTCATTAAGCTTTTCGGTAACCGCGTCAATCTGCAGGACGTAGAGTTGCAGTTGTCCGGTGCCGACGCGGAAGTTGCCTGTTCCGGGCGCGACGATGTGCTGGAGGTTTACCTGGAGGCGGGCAGTGCACCCCATTCGCTCGAAATCAAACAGGCAGTGATGACCAGCTTGCGGGTGGGGGCGCAAGGCGTCGAGGTGTATGAAGTCGATGCGCTACCGCGGAATGAGTCGGGCAAGGTACGCTACGCCGATTTACAACCACAGCGCGCGCGTCGGCTCGCATGATGCTGGCACCTAATTTCCTTCATTGGCTGGACTATGCGCCCTATGGCTTGGATTCGGCTCGAAAACATGATCTTATGCTGGAGGCGATGCGCCAGCTTACCCGGTGGCACGCTGAACAATGCACGAACTATCAACAGGTCATAGACACTTTGCATGTAGATCCTGCTCGTTTGGAAAGGCTCGAAGATGTACCTTATTTACCTGTTCGGCTGTTCAAGGAGTTCGAGCTGTTGAGTATCCCTCGGGACGAAGTCTTTAAGACCATGAACTCATCGGGAACTAGCGGGCAGCAGGTTTCGAAAATCTTCCTCGACAAAGCCACGGCGTCTTTGCAGACCAAAGTATTGTCCCGGCTGATGACCGGCCTGCTGGGCAAAAAGCGCGTTCCCATGCTAGTGATCGACTCGCCGTCGGTATTCAAGAACCGGCTGGCTTTTTCCGCGCGGGGGGCTGGCATCATTGGTTTTTCCATGTTCGGCCTTGACGTGACCTACGCGTTGGACGATGACATGCAGCTCGATATTGCTGCCCTGGAATCATTTGTTGCGCGGCATCCGGAAGGCCCAATCTTCCTGTTCGGTTTCACCTTCATGATCTGGCAGTATCTGGTGCAGCCCCTGTTGAAGAGCGGTTCCCGATTACCGTTGGGTCGCGGCATCCTGCTGCATGGCGGCGGTTGGAAGAAGCTAGAAGACCAAGCGGTCGATAACGACCGGTTCAAGCAGGCTTTGCAAGATGTGTCAGGACTGACTCAGGTGGTGAACTATTACGGCATGGTCGAGCAGACGGGGTCGCTCTACATGGAGTGCGAACAAGGGCATTTGCACGCGCCGATTTTTTCTGACGTCATTGTCCGCCGCGTAAAGGATTTTGAGCCCGCCTCGCATGGTGAGGAAGGGGTGATCGAGGTGCTCTCCATGCTGCCCAGAAGTTATCCCGGTCATGCCCTGCTCACCGAGGACCGTGGCACGATCCTCGGTGAAGACGACTGTCCCTGTGGACGCTTGGGCAAGTATTTCTATGTGCATGGTCGGTTGGCTCAGGCTGAAGTTCGCGGATGCAGTGATACCCATGAAGTACGTCGCTGACCTGCCCGTACGCGTTATCGCGGGCCGCAGCCTGGCTGACCTGCAGGACAAGGCGCTGCCGCCGTACGCTCCTGAAGCTGTGGCGTTCTTGACCGCATGGTCGAAGAGTTTGATGGCTCGGCCGGATATACGGGCCTACCCGGACGTCGCTAGTTTTGCTTATTGGTGCCGCCCGGCTAATTTGGCAAAACTTCAGCGCGAGTTCGGCACAGAACAGCTTCGCTTGGGGCGAGGGGTGGCGCTCCACATTGCGCCATCCAATGTACCGGTTAACTTTGCCTATTCATTCGCATTCGGATTGCTCTCGGGTAATGTCAACATCGTACGTGTGCCAGAGAGTCTCCCAGCCCAGGCAAATATCCTGTGTGCGGTCGCCGACGATCTGTTGACGCAGGCAGAGCATGAACGGATTGCCGCAATGACTACATTGCTCAGCTATCCGCGCGATGACACTATCACGCAGAGCCTATCGGCGATAGCGAATGTGCGTCTCCTGTGGGGCGGGGATCGAACTATTCATCATCTGCGGCGTATGCCTGCATCGCCCCGGTGTGTAGACATTGCGTTTGCTGATCGCTATTCGCTCTGTCTGCTCTCTGCGCCCGCGGTGTTGGTTGCGGAAACCAAAGCACTCCTAGCGTTGGCCGTTGGGTTTTACAACGACGTGTTCCTGCTGGACCAAAACGCCTGCTCATCACCCCACCTGATTCTTTGGCAAGGAAGCGGGCTGGAAGTTAAGGCGGCACAGGAGCGATTCTGGGGCGCTATGCAAGCTTTGCTGGATTCCAAGGGGCAGTCGCCGGGTATCCATGGGGTGGAAAAATACACCCACCTTTGTCGTTCAGCCATCCTGATCCAAGGCGCCAAGGCGACGCCCACTGCAGATAACCGGATTTTCCGCGTTGCTCTTGATGAATTGCCAGAAAATATTGCGGAATATCGTGGTCGTTACGGGTTTTTCTTTGAAACCATTGATAATGATTTCGTGCAATTGCGGCGAATCATCAATGCACGGTACCAAACACTGACCTGCTTCGGTGTAGATCCCCAGGCGCTCGCGCAGATGGTTGTCTCAGATGGCCTTCCAGGCATTGACCGTGTTGTTCGGGTAGGCAGGGCTTTGGATATAGGTGTAATTTGGGATGGATACGATATCCTTCGCACCATGTCACGCATCGTTGCCACTCAATAATTTTTTCTAAGGAGTCGAAAATGAGTAATTTCGAGAAGTATATTGCCGCTTTCACCAGCAGTTTACTAGTTGAGGAGTCTGCCCTGGCCAACCTAAAATATCAGGATATTGCGACGTGGGATAGCGTTGGCCATATGTCTCTTATGGCCGCGCTGGAAGAGACCTTCGGGATTGAAATGGATATTGTCGACATCATCGAGTTTTCCAGCTTTGAAGTCGGACGATCAATTCTGGCGAAATACAATGTGAACATGGAGTAAGCTTGTGGCCGAAATTAACAAAATTTCCAGAATGGATATCAAGTTCATTCTCAAGCACCAGCGCAACCGATACCCAGTCCTGCTCATCGACAAAATCGTTGATCTGGTTCCAGGCCAGCGCGCGACGGGGGTCAAATGCTTCACTTACAACGAATGGTATTTTCCGGGGCATTTCGATGATGAACCAAATGTGCCAGGTTTTGTGCAGATCGAAAGCTTGGTGCAGACCTTCATATTAACTTTTCTTTGCAAGCCTGAATATGCAGGGATGAAGACGAATTTCGTGTCCATCAACAACATTCGATTTAAAAAGAAGATTGTGCCTGGTGATGTGCTTCGGATTGATGCGACGCTGAAGAACTGCAAGCGAGGTATTGCGATGGGTTCCGCTGACAGCTTCGTAGACGGAGAGCCAGCATGCAGCGCGGAGTTTGTTGTCGCGGTACCGGCTATCCTCGATCAATTCAAGCCGAAAGCATAAGGAAAACGATTCATGGTTATGCGTGTTGCCGATTACATCATGCAGCGCCTCGTGCAAGCCGGCGTCGGCCATGTCTTCCAAGTCACCGGCCGCGGTGCCCTTTTTTTGAGTGATGCGCTCGCAAAGAGCGTTGATTTGAAGGCGGTATCTTTGCACCACGAGCAATCCTGCGCGTTTGCAGCAGTAGCTTATGCAGAAAAGCGGCGAGGCTTGGGGGCCTGTTTGGTATCGACCGGCTGCGCCTCGACCAACGCCATGACGGGCGTACTCACGGCTTGGCAAGACGGTACCCCCTGTTTTTTCCTCTCCGGCCAAAACATCCTGCGCGAAACCACGCGCTACACGGGTATTTCCCTTCGTACCTTTGGGCAGCAGGAGGCTGACATCGTTGCGCTTGTCAGCCCCATCACCAAATTTGCCCACATGCTGACTTCCCCGCAGGATATTGTGGAAGTGATGGATAAAGCCCTGCATGCCGCCCAGACTGGACGGAAGGGTCCAGTCTGGCTCGATGTACCGCTCGACTTGCAAAGTGCCTTGATTGACCCGGACATCATGGTGCACGCGGTGCCGGACGTTGTTACGAATTCTCCCGCGATCGCCGAGGATGTCGGGTGTATTGCCGAAGATCTGCGTCAGGCGCAGCGCCCTGTAGTGCTTATTGGCAAAGGCGTTCGCTCAGCAGGAGCCGAAGCGTTGTTGCGCCAGTTCGTCGAGGTTTGGAATATCCCCCTCACTTTTGCCGCTTCGGCACCGGACAGTTATGGTGCTGCCCACCGGCTCTCGATGGGCTCTGTGGGCGCAATGGGATGTTCCCGCTCCGGCAACTTCACGGTACAGAATGCCGACTACTTACTCGTTCTGGGCTCGCGGCTCGCGGCATTGACTACCGGTACCGATCACTGTAAGTTCGCTCGGGCCGCACGGGTTGCCGTGGTTGATATTGACCCCGTCGAGCACAGCAAAGCGGGTATCCGGATCGATCGTCTGGTGTCTGCCGATTTGCACACGTTTATCAGTGCGCTGCTTCAGCAGCCGGTCAAGCAGGTATCTGAGGCCTGGGTTGAAAAATGCCTGCATTGGAAGAGCCTTTTTGCCAAGGTCGAGCCAGCCTTCAATTCACCGGATGTCGTCGATCTCTACCAGTTGGCTGACCGGCTTAGCGCCTTAATGCCGGCGGGTGCCACACTGGTGACGGACTCCGGCTTGGCCGAAGTCATTCTGCCCAGCAACATTCGCTTCCAGGAGGGCGCGGACTGCATCCATCCGGCCTCGCAGGGCGCTATGGGTTTCGCGCTACCTGCCGCCGTTGGGGCGCAGCATGCCTCCAGCGACCTGGTCCTCGCGGTGATCGGCGATGGCTCCATCATGATGAACTTGCAGGAATTCGAAAGTATTCGCTATCTGCGCCTGCCCATCAAGGTGATCGTCATCAATAACAATGTGTACTCGATCATTCGCCGGCGGCAGCGGGACCTATTCCGCAAACGTACGATCGGTACGGACCCGACGAACGGGGTTAGTTGTCCGGACTTTGCCAAAGTCGCGGATTGCTTCGGCCTTCACTACCAGCGAATCGAAACCGTGGCGGCTCTGGATGCAGGCTTGAATGCATTGTTCGCCCATTCGGGTCCCGTACTTTGCGAAATCATGGGCCGTGAAGATCAAGGCTATATCGAACTTGGACAGGCACGCAGCGCGCAGGACGGTCGTTCCGTTAGACGCCCCCTGGAAGACCAGGCCCCATTTTTGCCGCGCGAGGTCTTTTTGCGCGAGATGCTCATCGAGCCTGTAGATCAATAAGGAAACGACATGTCAGTTATACGCTTACGCAATGGTAGGGAAATTGGCGATTATATGAAGCCCTACATCGTAGCTGAGCTCAACACCAGCCACTTCGGGGATATCGACATTGCCCGCGACATGATTCGGCAAGCGAAATCCGCCGGCTGCGATTGCGTCAAATTTCAATCTTGGAGTGCGGAGACGCTGTATTGCGAGGGCCACTACAAAGGCAATGCCATCGCCAAGCGGATCATCAAGAAATTTGCCCTCGACAACGCGGCGCTGCAAACGCTTTCCCGCTACGCCGCCGAGCTGGAGATTGACTTCTCCTCTACCCCGTACTCGATTGAGGAAGCACGTTTCCTCGTCGAGGAGTGCAATGTCCCGTTCGTCAAAATTGCCTCGATGGAACTGGACAATCTGCCTTATCTGACCGAACTGGGAAATCTGGGCGTTCCCTTGGTACTGTCCACGGGCATGGGGTCTTCCGCTGAAATCATCCGTGCGGTGCAAACCATCCAAGCTACGAGCAATCGGCAACTGATCGTTCTGCACTGTACGTCGGTTTACCCCTCTGCCCCGAGGATCATCCGCTTGCAGAACATCGCGGGCCTAAGAACGGAATTCCCGCAGTACCCGATTGGTTATTCAGACCACAGCATCGGGATTGAAATTCCTGCCGCTTCCGTTGCATTGGGTGCCTGCTTGATAGAAAAACACTTTACTCTAGACAGCAAGCGTATTGGCATGGATAACCAGATGGCCACAGAACCTGCCGAAATGAAGACAATGGTTCGTGCCTGCCACAACGTTTACACGGCCATGGGTGGCGCCACTCGTCTGCTTTGTGCCGAGGAACAGCAGCAGATTCCGAAAATGCGTCGCAGCATGGTGAGTATCCAAGATCTGCCTGTGGGTACAGTGCTAGCGCCTCAGCATATCGAGTTTAAGCGCCCAGGCAACGGTATTTCCCCCGCTGATCACGAGCAGTACATCGGTCGCACGGTTTTAGTTGCTATTGAACGCGGAAGTATGATCTCGCCTGAGTATTTGAGTAAATCAGAGAGAACGTATGACTGATAACGCCTTAGATATTCTGCAAGCGAGGCTAGACTCTATTTTGGCTGGCACTGAGGAGATGGAGATCACCTTATTTGAGGAGAAAGGGCATCCGATTGGTATGATGCGACCACTTACGGCCCGCCATCTCGACAAAATGGATGTAATAGAAAAACTTACGGACTGGCGTAATGTCAACATGGCGAATTTCTTGACCCATTTTGAGGCCAGCACGGAGCGGACCCAAACTTGGGTTCAGAATGTGCTCCTCGCAAGCCGCGGTCAAATGCTATGGCTAGTTTATAACCAAAACGGTGATCTGGTTGGCCACTATGGATTCAAGAATTTGACGCCTCAATCAGTAATGCTTGATAACGCTATCCGCGGAGAGCGGCAAGGCCACCCCAAACTTTTTGTCATGGCTGGCAAAGCGTTGGTGCAGTGGTTATGGCAAATGACCTCAGTACAAAGGATCGAGGCCTACGTGATGGCGAATAATATCGCGTCGATAATGATGAACCGTCAGATCGGATTTCAGGGGTGGAGATTGAAACCTCTTGTCAGACGAATAACTGAAGGAACCACGCATTGGGATATCGGAGAAGAGGGATCCCCTAGCCCCGATGACCGCTATTGCTTCACACTGTTTCTCGAGCGTTACGCAGATAATCCAACATCCATTTAATGTACGCCTCTGAAGAATCTCAAATTACTCTTATTCAATTTCAAAATGCAAAGGACTCACTTGTGAATGCCTCAGAACAATTTAGGCAAGAAGTTCAAAACAATATTAAAGGTCTGTCGGACGACAAAAGTTTTCAGGCGCTATCACGCGAATGGATCCGTGACTCTGCACGACACAAATGGTCTTATAACTTCCGATGGATGGGCCGCCCGGCGATCCAATTCCCCAACGATGCCTGGGCGATGCAGGAGCTGATCTGGGATGTCAAGCCGGATCTCATCATTGAAGCGGGTATTGCCCATGGCGGGTCTCTCGTCTGCTATGCATCTATGTTAGCCATGCTGGACGTCGCAGATGCCGTGGAATCTGGAGGTGTAGTAGACCCGACGAGAACCAAGCGCAAGGTGCTTGGTATCGATGTTGATATCCGTAATCACAACCGGGAAGCGATCGAGAAGCATCCAATGCGCCCTTGGATACAGATGATTCAAGGTTCGAGTATTGCACCAGAAGTGGTAGCGCAGGTGACTGAAATCGCCAGGGAGCACCAGCGCGTTCTGGTTAGCTTAGACTCCAACCATACTCATGCTCACGTGCTTGACGAATTAAGGGCCTACGCACCTCTGGTTAGCCAAGGTAGCTACTGTGTAGTTTTTGATACTATAATCGAAGATATGCCTTCAACGCTGTGTTCTGAGCGCCCCTGGGGGCCGGGCAATAACCCGAAAACGTCAGTACTAGAGTATCTAAAGTCTCATGCTGAATTTGAAATAGACCGTGATATTCAAAACAAGCTTCAAATTACCGTAGCTCCCGACGGATATTTGAAAAGGGTTGGTTGATACATAGAGTGAATATCCGGCTCGTCTAAAATCTTTTCTGAGGCGGGCGGGTTAACAAATTCTTTTTTTTAAAAATGATAGATAAAAATAAATTTGAAGATGATGGATTTCTGATTGTTCGAAACTTTTTTAGTGTTACGGAAGATATTGTCCCACTACAGGATGATATTCAGAGGATAATTCATCTGCTGGCTGGGCATCATAAAGTTTCCTATAAAAAAACCGGTAATTGGTTCGATGGATATCTAAGTCTTAGCGCGCAGAAGCGTGAGCTCGGAAGTATTGTCTACGATGCGGTAAAGCAGCTAGCGTCATTCCATAGATTAATCATTAAGCGCGAGGTCATTCAAGCTTTGACGCTTTTAATGGGGGGGGGTGCTTGGCGTTGCAAAAAATGGCTGCGGAATTCGAATTGATGATCCGCGGGACATAAAGTACAAAACAAACTGGCATCAAGACTACAGTGGACAACTCAGAAGTCCTCGCGGAATAACAATCTGGTCACCCTTGGTTGATATCACTCAAGAATTGGGCCCCATCACTTTTGCTCGGCGATCACATTTAGAAGGGTGTTTTCCGATCCACACAGTTGATAGAAGATTTCCTGATGTAAAAGTAGATGCTGATGCGTTCACACTTGAAAATGAGGAAGCCCGAATGAAAAAATATCAGCACGTTTCTCCACTTCTAAACGTTGGGGATGCAGTGTTTATTGATTTCCTTAACACCCATAAGTCGGGTGATAACGTCGCTGAGTACAGCAGATGGTCTATGCAACTTCGGTACTTTAATTTCGCGGAACCGACCGGGCTTGGCCACGGTTGGTCTGGCGGGGTGAGGTCGGGAGTTGATTTTAAAAAAGTGCATCCCGAAATGTTTGCGGGAGATTAAGTTGTGTGGCGATTAACGCTTAAATTAATAAGCGAATATCATGGTTTCCTACCGAAATCGAGCTAAAAAATAGATGTCTTGCTTATCTGGAGGGCTTATCGTGGTTGATAAAAATAGTAGTAATTTCGCGGCCATCTCGTTGATTGAGCCACGTAACGAAAGTAGAGTCTCGTATAAAGTTCAAGTAATCCCTGCTGCGTAAGCTCACTCAGATTAAGCGGACTTTGTTAATGCATGCCTGTTTTTGGCTGCATGGGTGTCGAGAATCACGCGAGCGGGCGGGTCGGGAACTCATGCTGACAAGTACTAAGTTATTGACTCAAGACATCTTATGAACTCCTCTGTCAGTGTATTAGCGCTTGGAAATTGGGCAGGATGTCTATATCTTGAAGGATTGCTCACAATTCTTTTGGCTATGTTTAGATACTGTTGCAATGAGCTAGCAATATTGTCGGCCTGCTGATGTTCTGTTAGCAAACACCCCGCGACGCGATTCGCAAAGCTGCGTCCTGACAAGGTGACAATTGGAGTGCCCATTAAGAGCGCATCGCTCGCCGTGGTGTGCCCACCATAAGGAAATGTATCAAGGAAGACATCGGCATGACGATACCTTGCCAAGTGGTCTTCAATTTTTGGTAGCCGCGACGCAAACACTAGCCTCTTTGGGTCTACCCCTCTTGCGAGCGCCTCTC
>JACCDP010134465.1_pt1 | contig 10608 bp, 11 predicted proteins | sample 7445841 | NCBI WGS metagenome assembly JACCDP01 (sample SAMN15323441, study PRJNA562643) | freshwater metagenome | isolation source: river surface water | place: USA:Blue River Watershed | collected 2017-08-17
GCGTCGCTGCCCACAATGAAGAGCCAACGGTGACACTGAAAATCAGAAACCAGCGGGTTGTTGAGTGCATGGTTTTTCTCCTTTGCTTGTCATCCTAAGCAGCGTTTCTTAGGGATTTCTTAAGGCAAGCTCAAAATGCTGGCTACCATCGGGCACTGGAAAGCCAAGAGAAAACATCATGGAATGGCAAGGATCGTTGACGGGATGGCTGAGCGCCCTGGGGTTGGGCGTGGTGTTGGCGGTTTTGTTTTATGCCAAAAAACCCTTGCTGCGCATGAGCCGTGGTTTGATGCGTGAAGACGAACTGAAAGCCTTGTTGTGGCTGTGTGCATCGGCCTTGATCATCTTGCCCTTGTTGCCGAAAACACCCATCGACCCTTGGGGTGCCCTCAATCCGTATGCTTTGTGGCGCATTGTTGTGTTGGTGATGGCTGTGGGCATGTTTGGTCACATCGCATTCAGGGCCACGGGGTCTCGTTGGGGTTTTCCGATTGCAGGGTTTTTCTCTGGCTTTGTGTCATCCACGGCGTGTGTGGCCAGCATGGGTCACCGCATCAAAGACGATCCCCACCTGCTGTACGCGGCCAGCGCCGCAGCCTTGTTGTCGATATTGTCCTCATTGATGTTGTTTGGCATGGTGTTGGGTGCCACATCCCCCTCTCTCTTGAATGCTCTGCTGCTGCCATTGGTGTTGGCCGCTTTGGCCTTGGGTGCTGTCGCCGGTTTGTATTTCCGACAAATGGAAGACCACGTCTCCCCCGACGTGAACACCGCCACCAGTGCCTTCAAAATTTCACACGCGCTGTTGATTGCCGCCATCATTGGTTTGGTGTTGCTCGTGTCTGCCTGGTTGCGTGAATTGTTTGGTGATGCAGGCACCTTGGTGACGGCCTGGATTGTGGCCTTGGCTGAAATACATGCAGCTGCTGTGAGCGTGGCGCAATTGGCCGTCGATGGCCACGTTCAGCCCGAGGCTGTTCAGTGGGGCGTGTTTGGCATATTGGCTTCAAGCGCCCTGGCGCGATGGGGTGTTGCTTGGGTGTCCGGTGGCACCAAATACGCCATGCTGGTGGGCGCTGGCTTGTTGGCCATGGTGTTGGCATGCGGCATCACCATGGGATTGATCATCAACTTTTAGCGCGCAACGCGCCGATCAACAGCAGCCATCCAGCCACGAAGGCCAAGCCGCCATAAGGCGTGAAGGCTCTGAACATGTCAACGCCCGCCAAGTGAATCAGTTCAATGTTGACACTGAACATCAACAAGCCCAGCAAAAACATCACGCCCGACCCCATATGCAGTGGGTGCGAACGTGGTCCCATGCCCATCCAAGCCACCAGCAACAGGGCCAAGCTGTGGAACTGCTGCAATTGCAGTGCTGACTGCACCGAGCGCAAAGCAGGGGCTGGCAAGTCCGCTCCCAGGTGCGCCACATAAGCGGCCAACAACACGCTGGCTGCAGCCATCACACAGGCGACAGCAAACAGGACTTGGTTAGCGATTTTCATGAGGTGTACACCTTGGCATCTGGTTATGATTTTTGCTATGAAGAAAGACCGATTCAATTTATGCATTGTTTCATGGTGTCTGATGTTCATGCTGGGCGCAACCCACGCTGCACAAGACAACGACAAGCCATGGACCAACGACCTCTCCCCTTTGCCTGCATCCGCATGGAACGCGGATCGTGCCAAACATTTGCTTGAGCGCGCAGGCTTTGGTGGCACACCCCAAGAGGTGGAACGCTTGGCACGCATGCGCCCTGCACAAGCGGTGAAAAGTTTGGTGCGCTACCAACACACCCCCGACAAATTCTCGCCCTTTCAAGATTCGGGTTCACACGATGCAGGCCTGGAGCCCTTTGCCGTGTCGCGCCCAGCCGCCACCGATTTGGCCAAAGCCACTGGCCAATCTTTGGGTGTGAAAGTCAAGCCCGATGGCAACCGCAAAGCACAACAAGTGGCCGACCGCTACTTGTACTGGTTGCGGGCTTCGCGATTGGAAACCCACCGCTTAGGCTACTGGTGGGCCAACCGCATGTTGACCACGCCGCGTCCCTTTCAAGAAAAGATGACGCTGTTTTGGCACGGCCACTTCGCCACCACCGAAGAAAAAGTGCGCGACTACCGCAAGCTGCAGATTCAAAACGAGTTGCTGCGCCAACATGCCACGGGCAAGTTTCGCGACCTGATGGTGGCGGTAGCCAAAGACCCGGCCATGCTGGCGTTTTTGGATGCGGGCGTGAACCTCAAGGGCGCACCGAATGAAAACTTCGCCCGCGAAATCATGGAGTTGTTCACCATGGGCGTGGGCAACTACAGCGAGCAAGACATCAAGGAAGCAGCGCGCGCCTTCACGGGTTGGAACTACCAAGGCCTGAACTTCGTCATCAACCCCAGCCAACACGACGATGGTTTGAAAACCGTGCTGAACCAAACGGGTCGTTTCAACGGCGAACAAGTGATTGACATTTTGTTGGCGCAACCGGTCACGGCCGAGTACATCGCGGGCAAGCTCTACCGCTACTTCGTGCGTGAAGACCTCTCGCCAGCATTGCAACAAACGCTGGGCAAGTTGCTGCGCGACAACCGCTACGACATCGCAGTTTTCATGGAAACCGTGTTGATGTCCAAAGATTTTCACAGCGATGACAGTGTCGCCACGCGCATCAAACCACCGGTGGAGTTGGTCATCTCCACCTACAAAAAAATGGGTTTGAAAGCTGTGCCCGGCATCCCCGATTTCAACGAACAAACCGAATTGCTCGGACAAAAATTGTTCTATCCACCGAATGTGGCGGGCTGGGCCCACGGCAGAAGTTGGATCACACCGGGCTTGTTGTTGGCGCGGGGCAATGTGATTTATGACACGGTGTTTCCACCCATCGACTTTGTGGCCGCCGACCGCGTGCCCAACGGCCTGTATCAAATCAACCCAGTGGCCGACAAATTGGCGCAAGGGCAAGACATCACCACGGCCACCAAACCGGTGGGCAAAGACATGGGCGAGATGTCCATGTCCAACCAAGGTGATCGGGATGAAGACTTCAACACACGCTTGGCCAGTTACCACGCATGGCGCAAAGCGATTGAAAAAGTCAAACCCATCGAGCGTGCCACAGCGCAATTGAACGTGTCCGCCATGCTGCGTGCCGCCAAATGCGAAACCACCGAAGACGCGGTGGCGCACTTGGCACAACGGTTTTTGTCGGTCAAGCTGAGCGTCGATGTGCAACAGCGTATTGCCCACATGCTCGCCCAAGACTTGGGCACCCAACAACTTTCTGAGGCTGACAGTTACATGGAAGACGCGTTGCGCAACGCTCTGCATGTGATTTTGTCTTTGCCTGTCTACCAATTGGGCTGAAACATGAATCACAGCACGCACCGTCGACAATTTTTGCAAGGCTTGGCCGGTATCGGCTTGGGCGCTGCCCTGCCCCATGGTCAGGCCGTGGCCGCCAACCCGAACCGCATCTTGGTGGTGGTGGAACTCACCGGTGCCAACGATGGGTTTAACACCTTGGTGCCTTTTGCAGATGACGCTTATTACCGTTTACGCCCCAAGCTGGGCATCCGTGCCAACAAGCTCAGAAAGATTGACGACAGCCACGGCTTCAACCCGGGCATGGCAGGTTTTGAACGCTTGTTCAAAGACGGGCAGATGGCGGTGGTGCATGGTTGCGGCTATGACAACCCCTCTTACTCTCACTTCACGTCTGCGGCTTATTGGCACACGGGCGTGCCCAATGGCGGCGAGCCTTATGGATGGTTGGGCCGCTTGGCCGATGCGATTGATCCACAACTCACACCGAATTTTTTGGTCAACATTGATGAACGCCAATCTTTGGCCGTGCGCGCAGCCAAACATGTGCCGGTGGTGTTCGACGACCCCGAGCGCTTTGGCCGCAAAGGGTTGTTTCAAAGTCGCCCACTCATCGACAAACCCATTGAAGGCCAAATGGTGTTGAACACCTCGCACCAATTTCTAGAGGACGTGGCACAAAGCGCTCGACTGGCCTCAGCCCAGGTGCGTGCAGCTTGGCAAAACTACAAAACACCCGTGGACTACGGCATCTTGCCGATGGACTTGCCCAAAGTAGCCGCACTCATCAACGCCAAACTGCCCACGCGCATCTACCACACGGCTTACCGCCACAACGCGTTTGACACCCATGTGCACCAGGCCGAGCAACACCAACGGCTGCTCACCTATGTGTCCGATGGCGTGAGTGGTTTCATGCAAGACATGAAGCGCATAGGGCGCGACAAAGATGTGACCGTGATGGTGTATTCCGAGTTTGGTCGCCGCGCCGCCGAAAACACCAGCTTGGGCACCGACCATGGCACGGCCAACCATGTGTACCTGATTGGTCAGCCTGTGAAAGGGGGCCATTACGGCCAAGAGCCCAGCTTGACCACCCTGAACGCTGAAGGCAATGTGGCGCACACCACCGACTTCCGCCGCGTTTACGCCACGGTCATGGAACAGTGGATGGGTGCCAACAGCCAAGCCTTGTTGAATGGCCGGTTTGAAACTTTGCCCGTGTTTGCCTGATTCTGCCAACCTCAGGCCTCAACCATCCCCGACTCGTCAATAAAGGGGACTTGTCAACTTAGTTCATGTTCAGTATATTAAACATTAATTAGGGGGGCGCATGATGAATTTACAGGCTATAGGTGAGTTGATTCGTACCAGACGAGTTGCACTCGGCTTGAGTCAAGCTCAGCTCGCCAACCTGGCCAAGCTCTCGCGAACCACCATCAACTTGCTTGAAAACGGAAGCCTCAACGATTTAGGCGTGGTCAAGACCATGCAAATAATGGATTTACTGGGACTAGAGTTTCAAGCCAGTCAATCACATGAAACTACAAATGGGAAGGCCTTGCGCATGGCCAGCACCTCAGCCAGCGTGAGTTACAAAGAAAAATTGCGTTGGCAGGAACTTTGCAAGGCTCTGGCCAGTGGCGTTGTTCCGCCCAAACGATTGCCGCATATCGGCACCATCTTGGATGAATTACCGCAAAAAGTGCTGGTCGCTGCTGTCGAAGAAGCCGCGCACCTCAGCCAAGTGCAAGCCAAAAAGATTTGGTCCCATGTCTATCAATGGGCCACGGAATTTCAGTCACCCCGGCTTCATGGACATTGAACGCCATGTTCAAGCCAACACCGCTTGAAAATACCTTACCAACAGGCCCGTGGCAAGGCTTGCTGATGCAAGCTTTCAGCATCTTGGATGACATGCAATTGCACTGTGGTGTGGCAAACCCCTTCTGGACCTTCGGCGGTGGCACTGTTCTGATGCTCCGCTACGGACACCGTCGCAGCAAAGACATTGATATTTTTCTACCGGATCCTCAGTATTTGGGTTTCGTGACCCCCAGACTCAGTGATGTAGCCGCCAATGTGTCCACCGATTACGTAGAGGCCGCAACCTATGTGAAGTTGATTCGATCCGAAGGTGAAATTGACTTTGTTGCCTCCCCCAATTTGACCTCGCAGCCTTATGAGATTTGGAACTTGCTAGGTCGACCCATCAAAGTAGAAACTGCTGTCGAAATAGTGGCCAAAAAACTATGGCACCGAGGCGATATGGCCACAGCACGGGATCTGTTCGATTTGGCGTTGGTGATTCAAAAATCACCAGGTGCCCTTCAAGGGGCGGCACCTTTTTTAATCAGGCATCGGGATGTATTTTTAGCTCAGCTTCAACAACGACAAGGGCTGTTGAAAGCTCAGTTTGAAGCCATTGACACCATGGCATTCAACCCAAGCTTTGAGGAAGCCTACTTCATCGCTGAACAATTTCTCAGGCAGCTGTGATGGTGTTCTTCTGGATGAAGTCCGCCATGCGGGCAATACCAGCCTTGATGGCTTCATCAGACGCGGCATAGCTGAAACGGATGTGCTGACCATCGCCGGGCACACGTGGGCCAAAGTGGATGTCGGCCAACACCGCCACACCGGCTTCGAGCAACAAGCGCTTGCGCAGCACCTCGGAGTCGGCGCAGCCCGTGAGCCTGCACGCTTCGGTGACATTGGGCCACGCATAAAACGCACCACCTGGACTTTTGCAAGTGACACCGGGCACTTGGTTCAGCAACCCCACAATCAAATTGCGGCGGCTTAAAAACACCTCGCGCATGTGTTGTGCATCGGTTTGCGGACCATTCAAGGCTTCCACACCAGCCCACTGCGTGATGTGCGAGGCACACGACTCGGTGTTGGTGATCCAGTTGGTGAAATAAGGCGCGAGTTTTTTGTTGGCGGTGAAACCCAAACGCCAACCGGTCATGGCCCAGGTTTTCGAGCAGCCATCGGAGAGGATGGTGCGCTCTTGCATACCAGCCAACGCAGCGATGGACTTGAACTCGCCGTCATACACCAGCTGCCCATAAATTTCATCGGCAAAGACCCACACCTGCGGGTGCTTGCGAAGAATGGCGGCAATCGCTTCCAGGTCTTGGGCGGGGAGGATGCCGCCCGTGGGGTTTTGCGGCGAATTCAAAATCAAGAGCTTGGTGCGGGCTGTGATTTTGTCGGCCAGCTCTTGCGGATCGAAGCTGAAGTTGCGCTCTTCGCGCAAATAGATCGGGACACCAACAGCACCATTGGCCTTGATTTGCGACTCGTAAATTGGAAAACCTGGCACGGGGTAAATCACCTCATCGCCCGCACCAAAGTCGGTCACCGATTGGATGGTGTAACCAATGAAAGGTTTGGCGCCTGCGCCCACCACCACATCATCGGCATCCACTTTCACGCCACGCGTGCGGGTGAAATAGTCGGCCGCCGCTTGGCGTAATTCAGGAATGCCTGCTGATGGGGTGTAGCCGTGCTTGCCAGTTTGAATCGCTTTGATGCCCGCTTCTTGGATGTTTTGCGGTGTGTGAAAGTCGGGCTGGCCAATGCAAAAGGAAATGATGTCCTGGCCTTCGCGAATGAGTTTGTTCACTTCGGCCAAGACCACGAACGCGTTTTCGGTGCCCAAACTTTGGGCGCGTTGACTGAGCTGGGTCATCTCAAGCGCCTTCAATGATGCGGATGTCGCGCACCACGGCGTTGGTGCCCAGTGCAGCCAAGGCTTCTTTGTAGCCAGCGCTGTCATAGGCGGCTTTGGCGGCATCCAAACTTGGAAATTCAATGACCACGGTGCGTTGCATTTGGCCGTGTTCTTTCACCATGGCCGGCATGCCACGCGCCAAGAATGTGCCACCTGCGGCTTGAATAGCGGGCAAGGCCAGCTTGGCATACGCAGCCAAAGCATCGGCATCATGCACGGCTTGGTAAGTGGAGATGAAATAGGCTTTGGGCATGGCTGTTTCCTTCAGTGCGCGTTTTTCGAATGGCCAAAGTGTAGACGCAGACCCAACACAGGCCTGACTTCAAACAGACAAGGGTTTTCATGCCTTAAGCTTGCAAGCCTTTGACAGCATTGAAGAAAGCACAGATTGCAATTGGACAGACAGCGCGTTGATTGGGCGGTTTTCTGTCGCGTGGTGGACAACCATGGCGACTTGGGCGTGTGTTGGCGCTTGTCCTGTCAGTTGGCCGCACGCGGTCACCAAGTGCACTTGCACGTGGACGATGCCTCTGCGTTGCAGTGGATGGCGCCGCAAGGCTGCGCTGGCGTGCAGGTCATGAATTGGCCCACGGATGACACTGTCATCAATGCCAGCGCCCTGCCCGACGTGGTGATCGAAGCCTTTGGCTGCGAGTTGCCCCTGGGTTACCAAGCGGCCATGGGCCGCGCATCAACGCCACCGGTGTGGGTGAACCTGGAGTATTTCAGCGCTGAAGACGCAGCACTGCGCAACCACGGCCTGCCCTCGCCCGTCATGAGTGGCCCTGCCAAAGGTTTGACCAAATGGTTTTTCTACCCGGGCCTCAGCCCGCAAAGTGGTGGGGTCTTGGGTCCGGGTGTTGATGGGCGAGTCAACTCAGTCCATGAACATGAACAGCTGTCCTTGCAACGAGACAAGATTTCTTGGCCAACCAAGCCACCGCGCATCAGCTTGTTTTGTTACGAGCCCGCCAGCTTGGGGCTGTGGCTCCAGCAGCTCCACGAACAAACACCCGCGGTGCATCTGACCGTGACCGCTGGTCGAGCCACCCAAGCCGTGCGACACGCCTTGCAAGCTTGGCAACTGCCTCCAAGCTTTGAAGTGACCGAACTGCCCTACCTGAGCCACCCTGAATTTGACCAACTGCTGGCTGCACAAGACCTGAATCTGGTGCGCGGCGAAGACTCCTTGGTGCGGGCCATCTGGGCTGGCCAAGCCTTTCTTTGGCAAATTTATCCGCAGGACGATGGCGCGCACTGGCCCAAGTTGCAGGCGTTTTTGAAAGCCACGCAAGCACCGACGGTGGTGGTACAGGCGCACTTGGCTTGGAACGCCGACCAGCCCACAGCGCTGCCCGCGTTGACCCCTGCACATTGGGCGCAATGGTCCGCTTGGGCGCTCGCTTTGCGGCGGCGTTTGCAAGCCGAAACCGACCTCTTGACCCGCTTGGAAAGCTTCGTGGCGGCGCACGGCTAAAATAGCCGGTTTTCCAAGCCCCACACCTTTTATGAAAATCGCTCAAGAAATTCGCGCAGGCAACGTCATCATGCACGGCAAAGACCCGATGGTCGTGCTCAAAACCGAATACAGCCGTGGTGGCCGCAACTCCGCCACCGTGCGCATGAAGCTCAAAAGCTTGATCGCCAACTTCAACACCGAGGTGGTGTTCAAGGCTGACGACAAGATGGACCAAATCGTGCTCGACAAAAAAGAGTGCACCTACTCTTACTTTGCCGACCCCATGTACGTGTGGATGGACACCGAGTTCAACCAATACGAAGTGGAAAACGAGAACATGGGCGACTCCTTGAACTACCTCGAAGACGGCATGTCTGCTGAAGTGGTGTTCTATGACGGCAAAGCCATTTCCGTTGAACTGCCCACCAGCGTGGTGCGTGAAATCACCTGGACCGAGCCCGCGGTCAAAGGCGACACCTCGGGCAAAGTGCTCAAGCCCGCCAAAATCTCCACCGGCTTTGACATCAACGTGCCCATCTTTGTGGCGCAAGGCGACAAGGTAGAAATCGACACCCGCACCGCTGAATACCGCAAGCGCGTCTGAGTTTCAAAGGCCCACAAAAAACCGCCTGCCCGTGAGGGTGAGGCGGTTTTTTTGGGGGTTCGAACAAGGCGTTTCAGGCTTTGCCAGTCGCCCTTGGCTCTGAACCGCAAACTCAATTCAGGGCAGCCGACAACAAAGAAAGGTCGTTTTGAGCGTTGTGCACCTGAGAGCGCGCCATGTCTCGATGGCCCATGCGCCCGGCCAGTCGGCTCATGTAGCGCGGATAGCTGAACATGGCCCCGGCCACCAACTCATCCAAGCTGATTGGGCGCGAGCGCTGGGCCATGGGCACAACGTCGTTGGTCAGGCCCCAACCTGAATAGAAAGACTGGGCATAGCAGCTGACTTTTTTGCCACGCATCAGTGCTTCGAAGCCGGCCAAGGAGTTCATGACGTGCACCTCGTTGACCTTGGGCAGCAACTGTGACAGCGGCACATCGCCCGCACATTCATCGCACCAGAGCAGCAGGTTGTTGGCTGCATGGCCTTGGGCTTGCATGCGGGCCCAGACCTCGGGATGAGGTTTGTAGACGATGTAAGCGTCCGCGTGGGCTTGACACACGGCTTTGAGCAACACCAGGTTGCAGCGCAAGCTGTCGCCACCCAACTTCAAAGAGGCGTCGTTTTCAGCTTGGCCGACCACCAAAATGACCCGATCGTGGTTGACCGGTCTGCGCCACAGCGTGTCGCTGCGGGTGCACCGGGTGAGCCCAGCCATGACCAGGCTGCGCCGAAAGGTGACCGCACGCAACAGCATGTCGGTGGGGAAATGGGTGTCGTGCAGCAAACCTTCCAAGTCCGAGCGGAACAGCGAGGGTTCGAGCAAAGGGGTTTGCAGGTTCTCAAGGGTGAACGTCATGGCAGCAGCCTCAATGTCAACTTCTAGCGTTACACCATACCAAAAATATGAGCTATTTTTAATGCATTAAATTCAAAAAAATATGTCAACAGAGGCAAAAATTTCCCATTTATTTGTTGAATTCCTTATTTCTTTGAAGAAAAAAGGGAAATTTCTTCATCCGCCATCGAATTTGACAAATTCCATCGCTGTTCAAGCTTGCTGCCATGGATCAACGGCGTGTGCAAATAGAAGTGGAGCTTGTGTACCTCAAAAAGCGCATGGGTTACTTGGAGACACTCAAGTTGAATGTTGAGGGATTTGCAAAAAATGTCTGCCGCCGGGCAAAAACCCAAAGATATGATCAATCTGGAGTCCGAAAAATTAACACGACTGATTGTGCTTGAAAGCAATAGCCCAGTTGTTGAAAAGCGCAACCTATTGGCCCTCAGAGCCGCTCTGGCAGACATCGCCAACATTCAAAATTCCGTCAATTTTGGACTTTCACGAACAAGTGCACGCATTGATGAGAAATCATCGCCCATGATGCTGCCGTTGGGACTGATGGCTGGGTTGTTTGGCGGTCTCTTACTTGCGTTCGGGTTGACTGCACAAAAGCAAATCAAATCGAAGCTCTCGACGCA
>JACCDP010784662.1_pt1 | contig 10607 bp, 11 predicted proteins | sample 7445841 | NCBI WGS metagenome assembly JACCDP01 (sample SAMN15323441, study PRJNA562643) | freshwater metagenome | isolation source: river surface water | place: USA:Blue River Watershed | collected 2017-08-17
TACCTTTTATTTTTGCAGGGATGAAACCTTATCAAAAACAAAGAGTTGTTAATTTTTTTGATAAGGAAAGAGATCCTTTGGGAGCAAATTATCAAGTTATTCAATCTAAAATTGGAATTGGATCAGGCGGAATTTTTGGCAAAGGATATTTGAGAGGATCTCAAAGTTCATTAGATTTTGTTCCAGAGAACCATACTGACTTTGTGTTTTCTCATTTTGCAGAAGAATTTGGATTAATTGGTTCTTTATTATTATTATGGTTATTTTTTTCAATTATTAAGCGCGTAACTTTAATTGGAGATCAGAGTAAGAATAATTTTTCGAAAGTCTTTTGTTATGCATTTGCTTTTAACTTTTTCTTGTATATTGCAATAAATCTAGGAATGGTTACAGGATTATTGCCCGTTGTAGGAGTACCTTTGCCAATTTTATCTTATGGCGGAACCGCCATGTTAACAAACATGATTGGACTTGGGATTGTTTTAAGTTCTAAATTGTATAATGAGGATTTTCTTTAGAATTTTATGGAGTTTTATATAGCGAAAATTGTAAATTTTTTAATAGAGCCTTTATATATTTTATCATTTTTTTTGTTGGTTTTAGTTTTTTTATTAATTTTTACAAATTTAAAAAAAGTAATTATTTTTTTTTCTAAATTTTTATTAATTTTATTTTTATTTTTTGGTTACACTCCATTAAGCAATTTTTTACTTAATAAGATTGAAGATTTTATAAAACCATCGAAGTACCCACCTCAGCAATTGACAGGAGTTATTGTATTAGGCGGTAGTTTTGGTCTTGAGTTAGAGTCAAAAGAGAGGAATGAGATTCTCTTCAATGATTCTGCAGAAAGATTAACTAAAGCTTTAGAAATTTACAAAAAAAATCCCAAAATTTTAATATTATTTTCTGGTTATTCAAATAAACTAAAACCAGTTGGCTGGAATGAGTCAGATATGGCTAAAAAGTTTTTTTTGGATCAAGGAGTTAAGTCTGAAAATTTAATATTTGAAAATCAATCTAGAAATACGTTTGAAAATATCAAATATTCAAAAGATGTTATTCTAAGTTATAAAGGTGCCTGGGGATTGATTACCTCAGCTAATCATATGCCAAGATCTTATTATGCATTTAAAAGGCAGGGGTTAATTTTAGAGCCAATTAGTGTTGATTATCAAACAGGAACTAGTCCAACATTTTGGATAAATTTTGACATTCAAAAAGGTCTCTCAAACTGGAAATTTATACTTCGTGAGATAGTTGGAATTTCTTATTATAAAATTACCAGTAAAATTTAAGTTATATGAATGCTAATTTTAAAGCATATTTAATGCTTGTGCTTTGTTCTTTTTTTTGGTCAGGAAATTTTATTGTTGGGAAATTTGCGACGCTTTATGAAGTTCCCCCTTTATCACTTAATTTTTTGAGATGGTTAATAGTATGGATTATTTTAGTTCCTTTTACATTTATGGACATACTCAAGAATATTAAAATTATAAAAAAAAATTTTTATCCAATATTATTAATGTCTATAACTAGTATTAGTGTATTTAATTCTGTTGTTTATTATTCATTAAATTTTACACAAGTCCTTAATGGAGCATTAATGATTTCAATAATACCAGTATTAATTGTTTTTATTTCTTACATTTTTAAGACTGAAAAAATAAATTTTTTTCAAATTTTTGGCCTTATATTGTCCGTAACAGGAGTCGTAATAATTATTACACGTTTAGATTTTACCAAATTAATTAATCTCGATCTTAACAAAGGAGATTTTTGGCTATTAGTTGCTATGTTATCGTGGGCAATTTATTCAACAATGCTTAAAACTCATAAAATAGGTTTAAAATATTTAAGTTTTATGACAGTAATTATTTCTATAGGTTTATTTTTTTTATTCCCACAATTTTTATTTGAATTAAATAATCATCAAGTAATTAAATTTAACATTCCAGTTATTTTAATTACATGTTATGTTGTTTTCTTCGCAGGATTAGGCTCTTATATACTATGGAATAAAGCAGTCGTTATTGTTGGGCCCAATAAAGCTGGAATATTTTTACATTTAATGCCTGTATTTAGCGCGTTTATGGAAATATTTCTGTTAAATGAAAGATTAATTAATTTTCATATTATTGGAGCCTGCATAATTATTATAGGAATTTATCTTTCCTCAAAAAAATCATAATTAAAATGAAAGTTGCAATTTTAGATGATTATCAAAATGTTTCATTAATTCTAGGAAATTTTGAAAAATTAAATCAAGATTTTGAATTTCACGTATTTAATCAACCATTTGAAAATGAAGACAGTATAATAGAGCAATTAAAAGATTTCGATGCACTTTTAGTAATGAGAGAAAGAACTTCTATTACTAAAAAAATTATTTTTAATTTAAAAAAATTAAAACTTATAATCACATCCGGAATGCGAAATAAATCTATCGATTTTTTAGCAGCTAAAGATAGAAAAATTTTAGTTTGCGGAACAGATTCAAATTCTAATTCGACAGTAGAATTAACATGGGCTTTAATTTTAGGACTTGCAAGAAATTTAAGAGAAGAGACAGAAAATATGTATCAAGGTTATTGGCAGACAACATTGGGACATGAGTTAAAAGGAAAAATTTTAGGCATTATAGGTCTTGGTAAAATAGGGATTCAGGTTTCAAAAGTAGCTCTGGCATTTGGTATGAATGTCATAGCGTGGAGCGAAAATCTCAAACTTTCTGTAGCAAAAGACAGTAAGGTATTAGCTGTAACTAAAGAAGATCTACTACAACAGTCTGATTTTATTACAATTCATACAGTCTTGAGTGATAGAACAAAAAATTTAATTTCAAAAAAAGATTTAGAGTTAATGAAAGAAACAGCTTTTTTAATTAATACCTCTAGAGGACCTATAGTAAATGAGTTTGATCTTGTTGAGGCACTGGAGATGAATGCAATAGCTGGAGCCGGTCTTGATGTTTATGATATTGAACCTTTGCCTGAAAATCACAAGTTAAGATTTCTACCAAACGCTCTGTTGTTACCACATCTAGGTTATGTAACTAAAGAAAATTATGAAATTTATTATTCTCAAATGTTTGAAAATTTGCAAGCTTTTAAAGCAGGAAAGCCTATCAGGGTTATTCAAATGCTAAATTAGAAATTATCCTAATTTTTGCAAAATTGGAAAAAATTGAATCAAATAAAAACCAATTATTTGAAGTTTCCCAGTAACAATTAAAATGCCAGTTATTAACAATATAAGCCCAGAAAATTTTTTGATTTTACTTAAATAGGATTTACTTTTTTTTGAGAAGACTAAAAATTTTTTAATAATTAAGCTAGAAACTGTAAAAGGAACTGCAAGACCTAGCGAATAAAAGCTCAATAAAAGCACTCCTTTATATATAGAATCTTCCAAGGATGCGTACGCTAAGATCGAACCAAGGATTGGACCAATGCAGGGTGTCCATCCAAATCCAAATCCAATACCAACCATGATCGGAAATAAAAGATTGTTAGAAAATTTTATTTTGTAATTACCAAAACTTTGATTTAAGAAATTAATTTTTACTAATTCTAATAAATAAATACCAAAAAAAATAATTACTATTCCAGATATAATAGATAAAATTTGAGAGTTATGTAATAAAAAACTACCAAGAAAAGTAGCGGTCGCACCGAGAGAAATAAAAACTAATGAAAAACCTAAAGAAAAGAATAAAGATTTTTTTAAGATAAAATTTTTAGATTTCAAATCTAGTTCATTTAGTGTAGTTCCGCATATAAACGATACGTAGCCTGGAATTAAAGGAAGCACACACGGAGATATAAAACTTATTAGTCCTGCAAAAAAAGCTATAGAGAGTGATGCAATCATTAAGTTCTCTACTCAAGACCCAGCAATTTATCTAATTTTCTTTCTTGGTCTAATTTATAAATTTTATCGCAATCACCAATGTGGACATTGTCAGCAAATATTTGGGGAACAGACCTTGCACCATTTGCCATTGTGGACATTTTTTCTCTTAAATTCTCATCGTTAGAAACATCAATCTCAAAAAATTTAATTTTTTTTTTATTTAGCAATGATTTAGCTTTTACACAAAATGGACAATAGTTAGTTGTATAAATTTCAATCTTTTTCATATTCTAAGTTTATTTGTTAAATTAAAGAGTAATAAAACATTTATATTAAGAATTTTAAAAAATATAGCAAAACTCTATATTGGCTTTTGTGGTCCGCAAATATTTAACAATTTATACCTGAGTTATTATTTTTTAGTATAAAAAAATAGTTGATCATCAAAATGCTGTCTAAATACATCAGCTTTAGTAAAGCGAGTATATTTTGGAATATTAATTTTTTTGATAAGTTTTAAATTTGGGTTAGAAAACCTGGAGTCAGCAATTACTATTTCATTATTTTCAATAGGTTGTTTTTTATATTTCTGGTCTAAGTGAGGATTATTAAAGAAAATTGGATGCCAATTGACTGTACTTATAATGTTATTTTTTTTATCGCATATATAAATCAAAGTTCTATCTATACTATAGTTAATTATTTTATCATATTTGCAAATTAGAGATCGCACATCATAATAATATTTAATTGTTTCTTGATTAAATCGGTGTTCTCCAAAAAATTTAATGTTTGTTTTGTAAAATAATTTTTTATCACTAACAAATTGATTATTTAAATCTACATAGCCAATTGTTGGATAAATATTTACTTGATAATAATTGCTTTTAGGAAAAATAGAAAAAATTAATATTAATAAAATTATGTGGAGTGCAATAAATGTTTTTTTATTGTTAATTTTTTCTAAAAAATAACCAACAACAAAAAAAATGCTTATACAGGCCATACTATTTCTGAAAACCTCATACTCATTTAGCGATTGTATTAATCCAGAAAATCCCAAAATTGAATATAGTATAATATTTTTATTCTCCAAATTTTTTAATTCTAAATCTTTTCTTTTAAAAAAAATTAATAATAGAAAAAATAAATTTAGAACAAAGATTATAGAAAAATATATATCAACAATTTTCTTAGGAATAAAAAGATGATAAATTAATTTTAGGACAGCATATATGTATGCTATGTCATACCCTTTATAAGTAGTATTAAAAAGTAAATTAGTTTTTCCAATACCTTGAATATACCAAGATCTTAGATCACCATTTATAAATAAAAAAAAAAAATACATTAAAGTAAATGTAAAAAAAAAATAAAAGTATGTTTTTATATGCGAAGAGATTGAAATATTTTTTAATTTTGTAAAAAATAAATAAATTAAAATACTAATTAAAATATTTATTAAGTAAGTATTTCTGAATATTATTGCTAACGTTAAAAAAAATGATGCAATAATAATTGGTACTTTTTTTTTGTTATTAATTGTCAAAAAAAATATTGATAATGTAATGCAAAAACCAGCATAAAAATCTGCCCACGGTATTTGAGGATAATGAGTTAGACTAAATACAAATAAAGTAATTGTAGTTGCTGTTAATTTATTAGTTAAATTTTTGATGACTAGATATACAAAGATTAAATTTAAAGAATAAATAAAATTAGTTATTACTCCTATCGAGTAGTAATCAATTTTATAAAAAGTATTTATAAAACTAAATAATATCGGCATTCCAGGACCATATTGGATGTCAATTTCTTTAAACATTTTATAACCATTTATATAATCCAAGGCAGTACTAGCCGTTGTTCCCCAATGCCAAGGGTCAGTATGAAATTTTGCGTAAGTTAATCCTAAATATAAAGAAATAACTATAATTAATAATAATATGATTTCAAAAAAAAATTTAATTTTTATTATGTTCATTTGTATAAATTATTTTTAATTACTTGAAATTAATTGTCATATTTAAAAAGATAATCTCCAAATTCAGGAAGATGTTTAATATTATAATTTGATAGCCTTTCTATAAACTTATAATTCTTTTTAACTAAAAATTTTTTTATAATTTTAAAATTTGACGTTTCGATTAAAATATAATCAAAAGAAAATTTACTAAAATTTATTCCACATAAAACGTCCAGTTCTGCACCCTCAACATCTAGAGAAAAGAAATCAAATTTTTTTCTATTGGGGATTTTATTTAATATGTTATTTAAAGTAGTGGCTTTTACATTTATTGTTTTTTTACTTAAATTATTGGAAAATTTAGAATTATAGACTTTAGCCATAATAGAATCGTCAAAATCAATCATTTTAATAAGTTTTTTTTTAAAAGAAGATGAAACTAAAGCATTATTAAAAAAAAAATTATTATGAGATCTATTTAATTTGAGTTCTTTGTAAATTTTTGGCAAAGGTTCAATCAAAATACCCTTCCAATTTAAATATTTTTCAAAATACCAAGTCGTTGATTGATTTACTCCATCATTAGCCCCGCAATCAATATAAAATCCATTTCGATAATTAATAAATTTTAACATTTTTTTATCTAGATCATTGTAAGCATTAAATTTTCTAAATTTTCTAATATAATTCTTATAGTTGTTTGGTATTAACGATTTAATTTTTTTTGGAATTAATCTAAACATGAAATATTAAAATATTATTTTGTAATTTAAAAATTTTTTCTAACATTGAATTATATTTTTTAATTTTTTATAAAAAAAAAAGAATTGAAACATTTGTCTACAATATTAAAATTTTGAATTCTCAAATTTTTAAAAATTTCGTTAATTTGTGATTTATTGAAAATGTTATGATGTAATTCAAAAAAAATGTATTTAATATTTTTCATTTTTGATAAATTTTTTATAAAATATTCTTCGATACCCTCACCATCTACTATCAGAGTATTAAATGATTTAAAATCTTTGATATTGTTAATAGTTAAGTTTTTAACCTTTATAGGTGTTCCAGATTTTAAGTAAAAAGAAGAGGATAAAAAATCTTTGTTAATATAAAATTTATTTTTATTATTTCTGTCTTTAGAATTTATACATAAGTTCTTATTATATATTTTGTAGATACAATTATTTTTTTTAAGGTTTCTATTCAAGTTGTTTAAGATTTTGTTATTTATTTCAAAAACTAAAATCTTTTGATTTGACAAATGAAATGCAAGAGTTGCCACAAAACCTATCCCGCCCCCGATAATAATGCACCTATTTTTTTTTGTTATATGCTTTTCTATAATTTTCCTGTCGTTGTATTCATAAGTTTTAAATAAAAAAGAAGAATGACTAGAAATAGAAAAACTTTTTATCGCCAAATTAAAAATAAATTTTTTATAGTAAAACTTTTTAATAATTTTTTTATGAAAGTAACCAAATAAAAAATTTTTATGAATTAAATAATAAATTATAAAAAAAAAAATTCTATTAGATTTACTAAAAACTTTCATAGTTGTTCGTAGAGTAAAAATATTATTATTTTTTATATTTTCTGAATAATAATTTGATAGTTTAAATGAATAATATTTAGATTTGAATAGTTTTTCTTAATAAATGGTAAAATTGCTCCAATAGGATTTTCGTTAATGTTGTCGTAATAATTCCACATAAAATCATCTATAATTATAATCCCATTTCTATTGAGTGATTTGAAGGAGTTAACGCAATCACTCATGACGTCTTTTACATAATGAGATCCATCAATATATATTAAATCAAATTTTTTGAAATTTTTTTTAAAAAAATCATTTGAAGGCATTTTATTAATAGTAACCCTTTTTTTAAAAATTCTAGTATTTTTTAAAAAATTTTTATAAACTTTTGCAAAATTTATTTCATGATGTTCGTCGCTACCTGAAAAAGTATCTACAATATTAATTTTAGCATTTTTTAAGTTATTCAGTACAAATATTGTAGATCGACCTTCAAATGAACCAATCTCCAAATAGTTAATTTTTTTTTTGAATAAATTTTTTTTTTTGAATAAAATATACCAAATTGATGCATGATCTGAAAACCAATCTTGGTAACTAAAATTATAATTTATACTATTAGAATAATTATTTTTTCTTATAGAATTGTAAGTTAAATTAAATATTTTTTCTGATAAATAAATATTTTTAATCAATTTAAAATGAAAAAAAAATGAATTATTTTTAAATTCTGATTTAAGAATAAATATATATTTAATTATAAAGCCATTTATTGTCTTAGCAAAAAAATAGAAATTGCTATTTTTTTTAAATAAAAAAATTACAATGTTTTTAATTGCAGATCTAAGATTGTTATTCCTATTTTTTTTCAAAGTTTTTTAATAATTTTAACATTTAGTTTTAATTAAAGAAAATTTTACTAATTAATTATTTTTTTTGTAGTCCTGAACATACGTCTTTAAAGAACTGTATATATTATTTTTAGGCTTCCAACCCAATCTATGAATTGTAGAACTATCCATTAATTTTCTCATTGTGCCATTAGGTTTTGTCTTATCGAATATTATTTTTCCTTTGTAATCTAATATCTTACAATAATAATTAATCAGTTGTTTTATGCTCATATCAGAGCCATATCCAACGTTAATAATATGGTGCTTTTTGTTAAAAATTTTTTTTATTTTGTTAAAATTCATTTTCATTAAAAAAATACAAGCTCTCGCAAGTTCTCCAGAGTCTAAAAATTCTCTTCTTGGAGTTCCATCTCCAAAAACTACTATTTTTTTTAAATTATTTTTTTTTGCATCATGGATTTTTTTTAACAATGCTGCCACCACATGTGCATTTTCAAGGTTAAATTTATCATTCTCCCCAAAAAGATTGCATGGCATTACTGGAATATATTTTGTTTTAAAATTATATTGCTTATTATAGGCTTCGCATAATTTAACGCCTGCAATTTTAGCAATGGCATAGTACTGATTACTTTCTTCTAATTTGTCAGATAAAAAATCAGTTTCTTTTATTTTTCTATTAAAATTTTTTGGGTAAATACATGAGGATCCTAAAAAAAGAAATTTTTCAACGTTAGTTTGGAATGCTGCTTTAATTAAGTTATTTTGTATTATCAAATTTTCTTCAATAAAATCTAAAGGATAATTAATATTTGCCATAATCCCACCAGATTTTGCAGCGGCCAAATAAACGTCATTAAATCTTTCTTTCTTAAAATATTTCAAAACATCATTGTAGTTAAAAAGATTTAGTTCCTTACGTGTTTTGTAATAAACTTTATAATTTTTGTTATTTCTAAGTTCTTTTAAAATAGCAGAACCAGCTAGACCTTTGTGTCCTGCTAAATAGATTTTTCTTTTCATGTAATTATTTTTTAATAACAATTATTATATATGATTAAATGTTTTTTTAATAAATAGTTTTTACAAACAATTTTCGATTTTTCAAATTTATTTGCCATTTATATTCATCCTCGAATATTTTTTTTAAATTAGAAAATTTAGGCACCCACAGGAGTGCCTTTTTAGCTCTTTTATTTGAGCATATTAAACTTGAGGAATCACCATGTCTTTTTTTTTTTGATATTTCATAATTAATTTTAATATTTTTTTTCTTAAAAAAATTATTTGCAAACCTAATTAAGTTTAGATTTGAATACCCTTTTCCAGTTCCTAAATTTAGAGTTAGAGATTTCTTACTATTGTTCAGATATTTAATTGCCAATTTAAAAGCAATTAATAAATCTTTGATATGAATATAATCTCTAATACATGTTCCATCTTTTGTATTAAAATTATTTCCATAAATTTTAATTTTCTTTTTAAATAAAGCTTTATTTACTATTATCGGCACAAAATGAGTTTCTGGTCTATGAAACTCTCCTATGTTATTTGCATAAAGCGATGAACAAACATTAAAAAATCTAAAATTAATATAATTAATATTTTCTTTTGCAATTTTTTTCTCACATTCTAACTTCGAAGAGCCGTAAATATTGTTTGGACCAACAGTAGAATTTTCAGTAATTAATTTATTCTTAGACTTATAAATAGCAGCAGTACTTGCAAAAATTAATTTTTTTATTTTGTTTTGTAATAGAACTTCCAAAAGACATTTGGTGGCTATATAATTATTTGTTATATATTTTTTTTTATTATTAATCCCATCAATTGTTGACTGTCCTGCAAGATGTATAACGATATTGGGTTTGATTATTTTTATTATTTTATTAAGTTTATTTTTGTGTGTTAGGTTGCATCTATAAAAATTTTTTTGTTTTTTTATTTTAGAAATTTTTACATCAATACCGAAAACTTTATATTTTTTTTTAAAAAACTCATAACAACAACTTCCAATATAACCAGTGGAGCCTGTTATCAAAACTTTTTGCATTAAAACTAATTATAAAATAATGGATTTTTTTTGATCAAGCACTTCCATTAACTCATTCCATTCTCTTTTGCTTAAGCCGGACTCTTCTTGAGAAGTTTCCTGACCCGAAATCATGGATTTGATAACTTTTAATCCTTTAGATGATACATGAGCAGCTCCAACTCTATAATCTAAAAACGCTTCATGTGTGATTGGAACCCATTTTTTAACTGTTTCTAACATTTTCTCAGCGTAAACTCTAATTTCATACTGTGCGTGACTATCACCTCGTAAAAATAAAAAATTCATAAGATTTAATAGATCAGTTTTCCAGTAACACTGAGTATATGAGTTTAATGTTAA
>JACCDP010294733.1_pt1 | contig 10604 bp, 18 predicted proteins | sample 7445841 | NCBI WGS metagenome assembly JACCDP01 (sample SAMN15323441, study PRJNA562643) | freshwater metagenome | isolation source: river surface water | place: USA:Blue River Watershed | collected 2017-08-17
AAACAATGCGCTCGTAGCTCAACTGGACGGAGCAAGTGGCTTCTACCCACTCGGCTGGGGGTTCGAATCCCTCCGAGCGCACCAAACAATAGCAAGGTATATCAGTAGCAGATTACCAGCCTCATAAGCTGCGTGGACGGCGGTGCAACTCCGCCCCTTGCTCCCAACAATGGAAGGTTATCTAGTCGGGGATACTAGCACTGTCTTGAAAACAGTCGGAGGCGCAAGCCCAGGAGTTCGATTCTGCCATCCTTCCGCCAATCAAGGAAACAATATGGAAAGTAAACCAGACGGGGTTCTGGGCATCCCTGCTAAGGATTGCGACTTGGCAAAACCAGGTTCTGAGTCGGCATCAGTGCTTTCCGCCAATACAGAAGAAGAGCAGAAGCTGATCGATGAAATCGTAAGCTTGACTTCTGAGATTTATAGTTTAGACTATGCAAAGTAAGGGTCTATAGCTCAGCGGTTAGAGCAGGGTGCTCATAACACCTTGGTCTCAGGTTCGAATCCTGATGGACCCACCATGGTCGTAGGTGTTGGTACACGAGAGAGCCTTATAAACTCTTTAGCGCCAGATTAGCGTTCTTGACTTGGATCGAAACCAAGTACGACCACCATTTAATGCGAGGTATGGCATTGGTGCTGCGGAAGCTAGACCGCGAGATGGTTCGATCCCATCGCCTCGCCCAATTAACGTCCCCTAAGCTAATCTAGTGAAAGCAGTGGTCTGAAAAGCCATGGAGGTTGGAGCGTAACCAACAGGGGACACCACTTTAAGGAATTTAACATGAGCGTTACAAAAGAAGAAGTTGAAATGATTGACTGGTTATCCCTAACAGACTCAGAATACAAACAGCTTGCTTCGATTGTCGGTGGTGTGTTTGTAAAGAAAAACCACAAAGGTTGTGTGGTTCGATATATAAGGATTAATGATGTACCACCCAATCGTTGAGCAAATCGTAAAAGAGTGTTGGAACGGTAGATACGATATCAGTAATGGTGTCTTGTACAGCAAATTCACTACTGCTGATGGACTACAAGAACAAATTGATACCATGAAAGGAAAATACGGTAGAATGTTTGTTTTTGCTAGGACAGAAGACTCAGTACGAATATGGGATTACAGGATTTCACGAAATGAAATCTTACATAGGTTATAAATAAAAATATGGTTGTATGAAGGAAAGAAAAGGTTTCTTGGACACGGGTTCGACTCCCGTCACTTCCACCACAAAGGAATTTAACATGATTGATATGGGCAATTTTTGGTTTGACGAAACGATGAAACCGACTGTGACATTTGATGAACATGGTCGCGTAACGTCATACATCTATTGCCCTTACATTCCAAAGTTTCTTTTTGATGGGAGTGTCTTGGCTTCGACAGGGAAAGATATCCGACTGGACAACCAGTGAGGCGACTGACTTAATCAGCGCGACAAAAAGTAATCGCAAATGACGATAACTACATTCAGGCACTTGCTGCTTGAGCCAACTGTTCTTCCGAGTGGGTTTCTCAACGGAAGTGGTCGTCCTCTCCAGTAGAGGGCTATCAAAAGCGTTGTTTAGGGTGGCAAGTACGGGTCTAACAAGATCCAGAGGGCTGGAATTCCCGACCTGTGAACAACAGGACGCTTTTGATAAACGAAGGAGTGGATTATGACTGAAAGAAAGGTATATTATATTGATGTTGGCTCTATGTCGCGCAAACAAGCTGAAGAATTGCTGTCGCGTCTTAGAGGTCAAAAGGTTGTTCCATGGTATAAAGACACTCACACCCTTGAACGTATATTTTGTGCAATAACCATTATATTTTTAGTTGTTGGGAACCTGGTGGGTATGCTACACCCTAGCGCGTTTCATTGATGATGAGAGGTATGTATGAAAAAGAATAGTGCAGAATCCTGGTTAGACGAAGCATTGGATGCACTTCTATACCATGAAGAGCAGCGATCTGAATGCGCAAAGCTTGGCTCAATTGCAGTCAGTAGAGCGCATAAACATAGCCGAATGTATCATGGTATATTGTATGCACACAACCTTGCTATTGAACTGCTTGAAGAAAACAATCAGTTAAAGAAAAAGCTATACGAAAAAAAAAAACAAAAAAAGCTCCCATAGTACAAAGGTAGTACAAGTCCTTGGTAAGGATTAGACACAGGATCGTTACCTGTTGGGAGCACCAAACGGTTCCTTATTTCAGCGGTAGAATACTTCCTTGACATGGAAGCGGTCACTGGTTCGATCCCAGTAGGAACCACCAATCAATGCCCACATAGCACAACTGGACAATGCGCCAGCCTACGAAGCTGTCAGGTGGGGGTTCGAATCCCTCTGTGGGTGCCAATTTAAAGGAGCTTATATGTACAAGTACAAAGCAGAAGTATATAATGTCGTTGACGGTGACACCGTTGATGTTATAGTAGATCTAGGCTTCAAAATCTATACCAAGCAGCGAATTCGTCTTGCTGGTATCGATACACCAGAGCGCGGTCAGCCTGGATACACCGAAGCAGCAGATCGACTTGAAGAATTGATTCTCGGCAAAACAGTTCATCTTGAAACAACTAAAGCTAGTAAGTGGGGTTATTTCTTAGGTGAAATTTTTCAAAATGGCGATTTTGTAAGTGTAAACAAAATGATGCTGTCGGAAGGCTTAGCCAAACCGTACAGCGGTGGTACAAAAGAATAATGTTCCGATAGCAAAATGGCTAATGCACAGGATTGCAAATCCTTGAGGTGCCAGTTCGAATCTGGCTCGGAACTCCAAACGGGTTGCAAGCATTAATGGTGATGCAGTAGGCTCTTAACCTACAGAATGGGGATCGTTACCCTAGCAACCCACCAAATAGGGGTATAGCTTAATGGTAAAGCAACGGACTTTGAATTCGTTCACGTTGGTTCGATTCCATCTACCCTTGCCAAACGGCTCCTTAGTTTAAAAGTAAAACATCGCTTTTACACGGCGAATTCGGCGGAGCGTTACCGTCAGGAGCTACCATGGGGCGGTAGACCAACAGGCAGAGTCACCAGACTTAAAATCTGTAAAGTGAGGGTTCGAATCCCTCTCGCCCTACCAATATGAAGGAAGTAATTATGTTCAATAACACAAAAATCAATCTTGAAGAAGTTAAAGCTTACATAGAAGCCAACCCAGGATCAAAGCTCTACATGGGCTGTGACTCCGAGCGTGTAAACGTCAAAAACGTATGGTACGCCGACTATGCATCCGTTATCGTTGTGCATATCGGTGGTCGCCATGGCTGTAAGGTATTCGGTCAAGTAGAGCGTGAACGTGATTACGATCAAAACAAGGGTCGCCCACGTATGCGCCTAATGAACGAAGTCATGAAGGTTGCGGAACTGTACATCAATCTTGGCACTGTCCTTGGTGAAGATTTCGAATGTGATGTTCACCTGGATATCAATCCAAACGAACTGTACGGCTCGTCATGCGTTGTTCAAGAAGCTATTGGATACATCAGGGGTATGTGTAATGTCATACCACTGGTTAAGCCACAGGCTTGGGCTGCTACCCACTGCGCTGATAGACTTAAAGAACTTAGAGCGTAACTCTTGCATATACCACAGAAATGTGGTATAATGCTCTTTGCGATATGTTAAAATATCGTAATTTTGTTTCTTTACTATAAGGAGTTTTCATGAAACATAAAATTGCTGTACTGTTACTGGTTGTTGCCACTTTCGTTTCTTCATTCGCAATGGCTGAAGATCGTCTGACTGCTGGCTATACCCAGAAAGCCGTTTCCCAACTGAGCGACACCTGGGGTGTTGGCGTTGAGAAAGACTTCGGACAACTTGGTTCTGTGACTGTTGTTGGTGACCTTGGTTTTACCAATGTTCTCAATGGTGCATTTGCAGACACCCTATGGACCGCTGGTCTTGGCGTAGAAGTTCCTCTGTCGGACGCTGTGTCGTTGGAAGCTACTGCTTCTCGCAGCTTCGTAAACGGTGGACAGGACTTCACTCAGTATCGTGCTGGAGTTGTGTATCAGGGTGACGCATGGCGTTTCGCTGGATCTGCTGTAAAGGCAGATGGAGCTGACGTTTTTGCAGAAGCATCGGCTGAACGCAAAGTCTGGGGCGACCTAGCAGTTGGCTTGGCATCGAGCTTCGATGAATCCGAGTATTTCGCAACAAGCCTGTTCGTTGCCTACTCGTTCTAAGGAAAATGACACCAGCATGGTTCGCCCAGCTGGTGTTTTCTATTATGATCAAGAAACTATACAAAGAAGCAATGTGTGCCATGAAAGGGCACGATTTCAAGTCCATGGTATTCAGGGCAGAAGACTTTGAGTTTACCGTAAAGGTATGCGTGGTCTGTGGCGACTACCATATGGAAGACCAGGATGTGGAAGAGATCATCGATCTGGACCAAAACCCAATGGATGCTAAATAGCTAGTAAACCACAACCATTGAGGGCATGATGCTAAAATTCAGAAATTTTTTGGTGATTGAACAGTATTCAGATACAGGTAAAACTGAGTCTGGATTCAAGACAATCACCATAGGTGAAAATCATAAAAACTATGATCGTGAACATGAAGTCCAAAATATGCTTTTTGGTGTTAATGATTTTATTCCAGTAAAAAACGTTGATTTGAATGAAGCTGTCCTAGAACATGAAGACCAAAACCGTCTATTAATTACACATGATGGTGTCTCTAAAACATCTAAAGCAACTGGGATTGTTATCCCAAAACATATGTGGGAAGGTGGTAAAGGCACTGTTGGCATGAAAGGTCGTTTAGACAAACGTGCTGCTGTATATGGAAAAGAACACAGAGAACCGCTATCGTTGGGTAAAATGGAACAGGTTCATAAAGATCTCTATGAACAACATTTTGCAAAACCAAAAGAGCAACAATTAGCTGACGAAAAAGCTGCTGTTGAAAGATTACATAAATCTGGTCATTTACATAGTAAAGATACAACAGACGCTGGTGAAAAAACCGATACAGCACAACATGAGTTTGATGAGGCAGGTCGAAAATTTAGGGCAAGAAGCTCCAAGGGTATAGCTGGTCACGGTGTCTATACTTCTGGGCATAGCGGTGATATGAAACATTATATTATCAATAAATGTCCAGCACAAACTATTGGTTGTGGTGGCGGTGTTGATGCTGAAGGTGTTGTTGATACTAGACGTGGCTCGTGTTTCGCACCAAACAGCGAAACTCAATATAAAAATGCTGTTATCAGAAGATCGTGCCAGGATACTGCTAAATTTGATCCAGCCATGAGTAAAGACTGGGCATTAGCACATTCGCATTCACTTAGAACTAATGCAGAAAAAGCAGATAAAAAAAATGAACGTCTTTTGTTTAGACCAAACGTTCTTGACGAAAGTGATGTTAGTTCACGACATCTACTTAAACATCTGAACAAACAAAGAGCAAGTGAAAATAAACCATCTATTGTCGGTAATTCATACGGAAAAACAGATCAGATGCATGATCCAGAAAACAACTGGCATGTTACACACTCAAACATTGGTCCTAAAGTTAAAGATTCTGCTGAAATCAAAGAAAATATAGGTAGAGATAAAACACGTATTCGAAACACAATACATGCCGTAGATGCTGCTGGTGATGATTATAAAAACGAACAAGGTAATAAAACACCACCTAAAGGTTCTTATCTAGTAAGTAATGTTCGCCGTGATAGTAAGTTGGATAAGGAATTTCAAAAGAACGTTACACATATTAAATACTGGTCTGAAGGTAAAGATACTAAATTTTTAAAGAAAAATGAAGTAGATCAAGGTCGGGAAGGTCATTATGATGCGAAAGGTAAACCAACAACGCCAGAAAAAGCGCATTATGGACATACAACCATAACTGATTCCAATGGTGTAAGTAGAAGATATGATTATCAAAAGCAACATGTTTTACATCCAAGATATGTTCCAGTTGGCAATAAACCCATAGCAACCGATTCTAGATTTAAAGATGAAGATTTTTTACCAAAAGGTAAACAAAGATTCGTGAGTAAAAATGGGAAAAATCCTGGTGGTATATTGGTAACAACCCCAACAAAATCCACATCAAAAATTCAACACCACACAGAGTTTACTCATCATGTGGATAATGCTACAATCGAACATGCCAAGAAAAATGGCGGTGAGTGGGAAATTGATGCACCACATCTTCAAGAAGCTGCCCGTGGTAAGCAGTATGTTTCTCCTATCAAACAGAAAATGGAAGATATGAGAAATAAGTAATGCCAATCTATTCGTATGAGTGCCAAGCGCACGGTGAGTTTGACAAACTAATTACGCTGAGTGAATCTGACAAAGATCAAGAGTGCCCTGTGTGCAAAGAACATTGCCACAGGGTTTTCTCTGCTTCAGGTGGTGGTTTTCAATTGAAAGGTGACTGGTTTAAAACGTCTGGTCAATATTGACGTTTTGTCGGTTTAGTGTTATAATCATGGTTTATTATAAGGAGTATCAATGTCATTTCAAATTAAAGTACCAATCGAAGAACTGAGAAAGCGCAAGCTTTTCGTGGCAACCCCAATGTATGGTGGTCAGTGTACTGGTATGTACACTCGTTCTGTAGCCGATCTGTCTGCTATGTGCGCTGCCCATGGAATCCAAATCCAGTTCTATTTCCTATTCAACGAGTCCCTGATTACTCGTGCCCGTAACTACTGTGTTGACGAGTTCCTTCGCAGTGAAGCTACCCACCTGATGTTCATTGACAGCGACATTGGATTCAATCCAAACGATGTGCTGGCACTTATGGCAATCCAGGATGAAGCAAGTCCTTATGACGTTCTGGCTGGTCCGTATCCTAAGAAGTGTATCTCGTGGGAAAAGATCAAGCAAGCCGTAGACAAAGGCTTTGCAGACGAGAACCCACAAGAGCTTGAGAAGTTCGTTGGTGACTATGTGTTCAACCCACGCAACGGGCAGAACGAGATCGCAATCAACGCACCAGCAGAAGTTTCCGAAGCTGGTACAGGCTTCATGATGATTCGCCGTTCTACTTTTGACAAGTACAAAGCAGCCTTCCCACATCTGTCCTACAAGCCAGATCATGTTCGTACCGCAGCGTTTGACGGTAGCCGTGAGATCCACGCTTACTTTGACTGTATTATCGATCCTGATTCGAAACGCTACTTGTCAGAAGACTACATGTTCTGCTATAATGTGCAGAAGATGGGTGGGCAAGTTTGGTTGTGCCCATGGATGCAACTGCAACACGTTGGTTCCTACATCTTCGGTGGCTCTCTTGCTGACCTGGCTCGTATCGGTGCTTCTGCTACGGCTGACACAAACCAAATCAAGCACACAAGCAAGAAAGGCAAAAAGAAGTAATTTAATTAATTGGAGTTTATATTATGAAGTTTGACATTCGTTCTCTTCAGATCCTGAAGAACTTTTCTACAATCAATCCGTCAATCTTGTTCCGTGAAGGTAATCGTTTAAGCACAATCTCGCTGTCACGCAATGTTATGGCGAGAGCAAAACTAGCTGGAGCTGTCGATAAAGAATTTGCGGTTTATGACCTAAACCGCTTTATCGGCATTCTCTCGCTATTTGAAAGCCCTGCAATCTCAGTCGGTGACAAACACCTTGTAGTAACCAGTGAAGATGGTAATCGCCATGTTAACTTCACATTTGCTGATAAGTCCCTGATCTATGCAGCACCCGACAAAGAAATTGATACCAGTAACTGCCAGGTTGAGTTTGTTCTCAATCAAGATGTTCTGTCTTCAATCAACAAAGGGCTAAGCATCCTACAGCTTCCTGAAATCGCCTTCACTGGCGATGGTAATAACATCTACGTAAAAGCCATTGACGTTAAGAACCCGACAGGTGATACCTACTCTTATATCGTTGGGCAGACCGACAAATGTTTTCAGTTTGTTTTCAAGGCTGAGAATATCAAGTTGCTTTCCGACAACTATAAGGTTAAACTATCTGAACAAGGCTTTGCATACTTCGAATCCGAAGATGTTGAGTATTGGGTTTCTGGCGATATCACTAGCAAATTTGAATAAGGTGTTTTTATATGATGAGGGAAGACTTTATTTGGGCGCAAAAGTATCGCCCAAAGACTATCAATGAATGTATTTTACCTGACGATCTAAAACAGACTTTCCAGAAGTTTGTTGATGATAAGAATGTACCCAATCTTATTTTGACTGGTCGTGCTGGTATTGGTAAAACAACTGTTGCCTGTGCCATGCTTGAAGAAATGGGTTGTGACTACATCACAATCAATGGTTCTCTTGACGGCAACATTGATACTCTACGAAACAAAATCCAACAGTTCGCATCGACAGTTTCTTTTGTCGGTGGTCGCAAGTATGTGATCATCGATGAAGGTGACTATCTTTCCCATGCAACTCAGCCAGCACTTCGTAATTTCATAGAAGAGTACAGCAAGAACTGTGGCTTCATCCTGACGTGCAACTTCCTGAATAAGATCATGGATCCGTTGCAAAGCCGATTCAGTGTAATTCATTTTTCCTTCCAAAAGGAAGACATGACCAAACTGGCTCTGTCGTTCTACAAGCGAGTCCAAAGGATTCTGGAAGAGAACAATGTCAAATACGACCAAGCTGCTGTTGCGATGGTTATCAAGAAATACTATCCCGACTGGCGCAAGTGCCTGAACGAACTGCAACGATATTCTTCGACAGGTTGTATTGACAGTGGCATTCTTTCTAACTTCAACGAGATCTCGCTGAACCGACTTGTTGAACTGATGAAAGAACGCAACTACACAGAGGTCCGTCAGTGGGTCTCCGAGAACGCCGACCAGGATAGTAGTCGCTTGTTCAGGTCTTTGTATGATAACTGTGTTAAGTTTATCAAACCAGCTTCGATACCACAGCTTGTTCTTATTCTTGCTGAGTATCAATACAAGAATGCGTTTGTCACCGATCATGAAATCAATCTGGCTGCTTGCATGGCTGAGATTATGGTTCAAGTTGAATTTAAGGATTAATTATGGCTAAGAAAAAGAAAATTGAATTGGATGCACTGAGTGCGGAATCCCTGAAAACTTGTACCATCTGCTCGTCTGAAATCGAAGAAGAGAATGGTGACATTGTTGGCTACTTTGGTATCCTACCTGTTGCCTTCTGTTGCTGGTGCTTGAGCAGTGTCCTAGATATGGCTGACCAGATGCGATCTCACGAGTGCGAGAAGTGTGGTCATGTTAACGGTGAGGAAGATGAGTAATCCATTCGATTATCTCAATGCGATCACCTATGACAAAAAGGACTTAATGACCGATACGGAAAACGACAAGGTTGCGGAGTCCGACTATCAGCCATTCCTTGTAAACCGTGGGTTATCCCAATTCGTGGATACCATCATGTATGCCAACATGATGAATCAGTACCCTAACCTTGATAAGAAGCTTCAGTTTGACTATCTTATAAATATTGTTAGGAAGAAGAAACGCTACGCTAAGTGGGCTAAGGCTAGTGACAATTTCGACCTGGAAGCGGTGAAGCAGTATTACGGGTTGAATACGCAAAAGGCTAATGATGCACTGAGAGTATTGACTGAAAAGCAGCTTCACCTGATAAAAGAAAAATTAAAAACAGGTGAACCATGAGTTTATTACAATCATTGATTGAAGTACAATTAGGACATGAAGATGATTTTCTGAAAGTCCGTGAAACATTAACAAGAATCGGTGTAGCATCGAGGAAGGACAATAAGCTGTATCAGTCTTGCCATATTCTACACAAGCAAGGTAGATACTACATTGTCCATTTCAAAGAGCTATTTGCCCTGGATGGTAAAGGAACCGACTTCTCAGAAGACGATCTATCTCGCAGAAATACCATCGCTCTTCTTCTGGAAGAATGGGGTCTGGTTAAGATCCTAAACAAAGAAAAAGCAGAAGCCCCAAAAGCTCCCCTGAATCAAATAAAGATTTTGACGCACAAAGAAAAGCATGATTGGGAGCTTGTTGCCAAATATAACATAGGTGTCAAAAAAGTTTAATTTGTGTTATAATGCTTGATTATATTATGGAGTTGTGATGTATTTCTATACGAATGTGCATTTGCACAAAAGTAAATTACTTGTCCGTGGATACGAGAATGGATCTCGTATCCGCGAAGAGTACAAGTGTAAACCATATCTGTTTGTCCCATCCAAATCTGAAGATACCCTTTACAGAACCCTGGAAGGAAAATCTGTCGAGCGTGTTGGATTCGATTCTCCGTCAGAAGCCAAAGACTTTGTAAACCGTTATGATGATGTTCATGGATTCCAAATCTATGGCATGACTAACCACGTCTATCCGTTTATCAACGACCACTTCCCAAAGACTATCGAGTATGACGAGTCTAAGATCTCCGTTGTCAATATGGATATCGAGGTCGCAGCAGATGAAGGGTTCCCCGACATTCAAAAAGCCGACAAGGAAGTTACTGCGATCTGTCTGTCCAAGAACAACAAGTTCTATGTGTTCGGTTGCAAGGATTATACGGTCACCGATTCTCGCGTGACTTATATCAAGTGTGTCGATGAACGAGATCTTCTGCGTAAGTTCCTAATGGCATGGAATGCACCGTTCCTGACACCAGACGTTTTGACTGGCTGGAA
>JACCDP010364959.1_pt1 | contig 10604 bp, 9 predicted proteins | sample 7445841 | NCBI WGS metagenome assembly JACCDP01 (sample SAMN15323441, study PRJNA562643) | freshwater metagenome | isolation source: river surface water | place: USA:Blue River Watershed | collected 2017-08-17
CGTGTTGCCTCATAGGCCAAGAGTGTTACCAACTCATCGGCGAGCCGACGGAAAGTTGGCGAATCTGTTCGCTCATCTCGCAGTGCGGTGAGCTTGTGGGAAATCAACGGATGTTCAGTAATTAGTTTGCGCACGTGCTCACAATAACTTGCACGCACTGCAATCGGACATTCGGCAGAGCGTTTTGTTAACAGTGTGACAGGTGTGACTAAACGCCGATTCACTCGATAACGGCTTGGTTGCGTTTGTCTTAACAACCGATACCGAACGCGCGTTAAAAAGTAGCGCAACGTACACTTTCTATAGATATTGCGAATGTCGCAGTGTTATTAAGAGAGGAGCCCTCCGTGTTGAAGGGTGTAAAACTTGCCTCAGTCCTAGCTGTAGCCTCATTGGCACTTGCAGCTTGTGGATCAAGTGGCGAAACTGCAGAAAGTGCAGCTCCAGCTGAAACTGCTGCAACTTCAAGCGTCAAGGTCGGAATGGCCTATGACCAAGATGGTAAGGGTGACGGCTCGTTCAACGACGCTGCATTCGCTGGTCTTTCAAAGGCTCAGACAGATCTTGGCGTTGAAATCAAGGAAGTTAACTCAGGATCAAGCGCAACTGATGCGACTCGCGAAGAACTTCTAACCCTTCTTGCTGATGGTGGATACAACCCAGTTATCGCAGTTGGCTTCGCATACAGCACAGCACTAGCTGCAGTAGCTCCAAAGTTCCCAGAAACAACTTTCGCAATCGTTGACTCAGTTGTTGAAGAAGCAAACGTTGGATCATTGGTCTTTGCTGCAGAGCAGGGTTCATACCTAACTGGAGTTATCGCAGCAACTGCATCGAAGTCCGGCACAATCGGCTTCATCGGTGGCATGGAAATCGATCTAATCAAGGCTTTTGAAGCTGGTTACATCGAAGGTGCACAGTCTGTTAACCCAGACATCAAGATCGAATCCAAGTACATGGGCGCTGCAGGCGACAACACAGCATGGAACGTGCCTGAAAAGGCTAAGACTGCAACTGATGGCATGATCGCCAACGGTGCAGACGTTATCTATGCTGCTGCTGGTGGTTCCGGTCTAGGTATGTTCCAGTCTGTAAAGGCTGCTGCTGATGGCGGTGCAACTGTATGGGCAATCGGCGTTGACTCCGACCAGTACACAGTTCCAGCACTTGCTGAATACAAGGACATCATCTTGACATCCATGTTGAAGCGCGTTGACGTAGCTGTATACGACGTAATCAAGGGCGTAGTTGATGGTGCACCACTAGTTGGTGTTAACAACTTCGACCTAACGAAGGATGGCGTCGGTTACGCAACATCCAACTCTGCTGTATCTGAATTCTCAGGCGCTGCTGATGCAGCCGCTGAGAAGATCAAGTCCGGCGAAGTTGTAGTTGGTACAACCGTTAAGTAACAAATAACTACAGTGAGGCTCGGGTGGATTTTCCCACCCGAGCCTCACTTTTTATTTCAGGAAGTCGTAAGTTTAGGTAGTGAGAAAATCTGAAAGGCGCGGTCGAAGCTAATGAGCCAAAGTGCACTAGCGGTTGAACTCAAAGGAATCTGGAAGCGGTTCCCTGGAGTTATTGCAAACAGCGACATCAACTTAAAGGTTGCTTCTGGAACAGTTCACGCCATCGTCGGCGAGAACGGTGCCGGTAAGTCAACGCTTATGAAGATTCTTTATGGCATGCAAAAAGCCGATGAGGGAACAATCTCGATCAACGGCAGCGACTTGGTTTTCAACTCACCTTCAGATGCAATCGATTCAGGTATTGGAATGGTGCACCAACACTTTATGTTGGCCGACAACTTCACAGTTTTAGAAAACATAGTTTTAGGAAGCGAACCAAAAAATGGTATTCGCTTGGATTTTGCAAAAGCGCGCAAACAGATTTCCGACATTGCAGCCGAGAATGGTCTGGCAGTAGACCCAGATGTATTGGTTAGTGAACTTGGTGTTGGGGATAGGCAGCGGATTGAGATTCTCAAGGTTTTGTATCGTGGCGCAAAGATTTTGATTTTGGATGAACCAACTGCGGTACTAGTTCCGCACGAAGTAGATGAATTGTTTAACACACTTCGCGATCTTAAAAAAGAAGGTCTAACGGTTATCTTCATCAGTCACAAGCTAGATGAAGTTTTATCCATCGCGGACGAGATCACTGTGATCCGTCAAGGAACCACAGTTGGCAGCGTTAACCCACATACTCAAAACGTCTCAGCACGAGATCTTGCCGAAATGATGGTTGGAAATGAGCTTCCAACACCAGAAGCTGTTGGCGACACCATTCAAGACGAAGTAGTTCTAAAAGTTGAAAACCTTTCAGTCTTTGCTAAAGGTGGCAAAGCAATTGTTGATGACATTTCCTTCCAGATCCGTGCTGGTGAAATTGTTGGGATTGCCGGCGTCGAAGGCAATGGTCAGGCAGAAATTCTTGATGCCTTGATGGGTATTGAATCAGCAACCGGCCGCGTGCAGTTCAAAGATGAAGACATTACTAATAAGTCAACCCGGCATCGTCGCGAACTTGGTATCGGATTCATTCCAGAAGACCGCCATCGCCAGGCTTTAATGCTCGATGCTCCACTTTGGGAAAACCGAATGTTGGGACACCAGACTAGGTCGCCAAATGCAAAAGGTATCTGGCTAACGCCACGCAATGCCAAGGCAGACACTAAGCGAATCGTTGAGGAATACGACGTGCGTACCCCAAGCATCGATGTACTTGCCAGCGCACTTTCCGGTGGAAACCAGCAGAAACTTATTGTTGGCCGTGAAATGTCCGGAGAACCGAAACTACTTATTGCCGCTCATCCAACGCGTGGTGTTGACGTAGGCGCGCAAGCCGCGATCTGGGATCACATTCGCAATGCTCGCCAATCTGGTTTGGCAGTTTTGTTAGTGTCAGCAGACCTTGATGAACTAATTGGTTTAAGCGACAACATTAAGGTCTTGCTGCGAGGAAAATTTGTAGCGGATGCAGATCCTGCAACCGTGACGCCACAAGATCTCGGAACCGCAATGACTGGTGCAGGAGAGGCAGCCTAATGAATCTTCGCAGAATTGGTACCAGCCTGATTGCACCAGCAATTGGATTGTTTATTTCACTAGCCGCAACTGCAGTGATCTTGATTGCAATCGGTGCGAGCATTTCAACCGTCTTCTCCTCGATGTGGAATTACGGAACTTCACCACGCGCCATGTCATTAATGATTAACTTGGCAACAATTTATTTCTTAAGTGCGTTAGCAGTTTCAATCGGTTTCAAAATGAATCTGTTCAACATCGGTGTTAATGGTCAATATGTTTTGGGTGCGCTTGCTGCTGCGGTAGTTGCTAGTAACTTAACTTTGCCAAAGGTAGCGTCAGTAACAATCACAATTTTGACTGCAATGTTTGTCGGTGCACTTTGGGCTGGAATTGCCGCTTGGTTAAAAGTGGCACGCGGCGTCAGCGAAGTTATCTCGACAATCATGTTGAACTTTATTGCAATCGGCATCATCAGTTACATAATCGTTCGCACAAGCATTGGAACTGAAACCAGCTTGAACGTCCGGGGTACTGCTGCAATTCCGGAATCAGGAATGCTTCGCGGTATCGCGTTTATTGATCCAGGAACACCGATTTATGGATTCTTCTTTATCTCAATCATTGTTGGTATCGGCTATTGGTTCTTACTCAATCGCACTCGGTTTGGTTTCGACTTGCGTGCAACTGGAAAGTCCGCGTCAGCAGCTCGAACAAGTGGTGTGCAATCCAATCGCATGATCGTAGTAACTATGTTGCTTTCAGGTGCGGTAGCAGGACTCGTTGGTTTGCCATATCTACTTGGAGAAACTGGAACATACAGTCTGCAGTTCCCAACTGATTGGGGCTTTACTGGAATTGCGATCGCGCTTCTGGGTCGCAACAATCCGCTTGGCATCGCACTCGGTGCAATCCTTTGGGCCTTCCTGGACATTTCAAGCGGCCAGTTGATTTTGGAAGGTGTCCCACGTGAAATCTCAACGATCATGCAGGGATTGATTGTGATTGTGGTTGTGATCTCTTACGAGGTAGTTCGCCGCTATCAGGTTAAGAGTGAGCAAACCAGCGTTGCTAAGGCATTAGAAAAGCAGGAGGCATCAGTATGACTTACTTAAAATCTCGCCGATTTATAGGTGCTGCCTTTACTGCCATCACCATGCTTTCAATTACTCGCACGATCACTGGCAATGGTGACCTCACCAGCACAGTGACGATTGCACAAGCTCTAGTTTTCGCATCACCAATTGCCCTGGCTGGTCTTGCTGGTATTTGGGCAGAACGTGCTGGCGTAATCAACATCGGCCTAGAAGGCATGATGATTCTGGGAACCTTCGGCGCTGGCTGGGCTGGCTGGCAATGGGGAGTTTGGGCTGGCGTATTAGCTGGCGTTATCTTCGGAGCGATTGGTGGCTTATTGCTTGCCGTTGCTGCAGTCACCTTCGGCGTTGATCAAATCATCGCTGGTACAGCTATCAACTTGCTGGCACTTGGTTTAACTAAGTTCTTGGCAATCTTGCTGTTCACAGATGCTCCTGGTGGTGGTCAGGCACAATCACCACCGATTAAGGGTGAGATTCCGACTTTCACTATTGACTCGATTGTTGGTCCGTTAACGACACTTCATGAACGAGGAATCTTCTTCATAAGTGACCTTGCCGGCATCCTTGCTGGTTTGTTCTACAACCTGTCCTTGCTAACAATCATCACATTCTTGCTATTTGTGATGACTAGTTACTTGCTTTGGAAAACTGCATTTGGTCTTCGTTTGCGCAGTGCCGGTGAAAATCCATGGGCAGCGGATTCACTCGGTGTGAAGGTTGTGCAGTTCAAGTACGCAGCAGTTGTGTTCTCCGGAATGCTAGCTGGACTTGGCGGTGCTTATCTTTCAATCGCATCAACGATCTACCGAAATGGAAATACCGCAGGTCGAGGCTTCATTGGTTTGGCAACGATGATCTTCGGTGACTGGCGACCAGGTGGAACTGCAGCTGGTGCGTTGATGTTTGGTTACATTGACACCTTGCGCTTGATAGACACCGGAAATCAAAACGTCAAAGGTTTGATTTTGTTAGGTGCAATCATTCTGTTTGTAATCGGTGGCATCATGCTGCGTCGAGCCCGTCGAAACTCTGCAATTGGATTCTTGATTCTTGGATCTGTAATGATTGGCGCGTACTTCTCGGCTTCTTCATTCCCACCAGAAGTTGCTCAGGTTGCTCCTTACATAACCACACTGCTGGTTCTTGCTACTGCGTCTCAGAACTTGCGTCCACCGGCTGCTGATGGTGTTCCATATCGAAAGGGAGATCATCACTAATGGAAATCAATTGGGATGAATTGCGAAGTGCAGCAAGTGGCGCAATGGCAAAAGCGTATGCGCCTTATTCGAACTTTCCAGTAGGTGTTGCTGGTCTAGTTGATGATGGTCGCATTGTCACCGGCTGCAATGTTGAAAATGCTGCCTACGGTGTTGCGCTTTGTGCAGAGTGTGGCCTGATCTCCAGCTTGATCAGTACTGGTGGCGGAAAGCTGGTAGCAGTTGCCTGTGTAGATCGACATGGAAATGCGTTGATGCCGTGTGGTCGCTGTCGTCAGCTGCTCTGGGAACATGGTGGTCCAGATTGCCTACTTGATTCGGTGTCTGGAATTAAGTCAATGACTGAAGTATTACCTGATGCGTTTGGCGCGCATGATTTAACAGATCGACTTTAAACGCATTAGCCTTACAGGTATGACACTTCCCCGAGTGAAATTAACATCATGAGTGCTGAGCAGTTTGCAGCAGTTGATCTCATCGCTGCCAAGCGCGACAGGCGTGAACTTTCTGATATCCAAATTGACTGGTTCGTTGATGCCTACGTTCGCAATGTAATTGCTGAAGAACAAATGTCTGCAATGGCGATGGCTATTTTGCTTAATGGGATGAATCGTCGAGAGATTGTGCGCTGGACCAAGGCCTACATTGATTCTGGCGAGACCATGGATTGGTCAACGCTTGGACGACCAACTGCTGACAAACATTCCACTGGTGGTGTTGGTGACAAAATCACTTTGCCGCTTGCTCCGTTAGTTGCCGCGTGTGGAGTTAGTGTGCCCCAGCTTTCTGGACGCGGCCTTGGTCATACTGGTGGAACCTTAGACAAACTTGAAGCCATTAAGGGTTGGCGTGCGAACTTATCCAACTCGGAAATGTTTGACGTGCTTAATTCCACTGGCGCAGTAATTTGCGCAGCTAGCCAAACTCTTGCGCCAGCTGATCGACGAATTTATGCACTTCGTGATGTGACTGGAACTGTTGAATCAATTCCACTGATCTCGGCATCGATCATGAGCAAAAAGATTGCCGAAGGAACTGGCGCACTTGTTCTAGATGTAAAAGTTGGATCAGGCGCGTTCATGAAAACGGTTGAGCAAGCCCGCGAGCTCGCTACGACAATGGTTGGAATTGGTAACGATGCTGGCGTAACTACGCGTGCCTTATTAACGGCAATGGATGTTCCGCTTGGACGAACTGCGGGTAATGCACTTGAAGTTCAAGAATCTATTGACGTGCTCGCAGGTGGTGGGCCAACAGATGTTGTCGAACTCACTGTGACTTTGGCGCGCGAGATGCTGGAAGCAAGCGGGGCCGCAGGATTGAAGGATCCGGCTGAGGCTCTTGCAGATGGTTCAGCCATGGATGTCTGGCGCAAAATGATTTCAGCGCAAGGTGGAGATCTATCTGAGCCGCTTCCAGTGGCTAAAGAAAATCAGGTTGTTAATGCAGGCGCTTCTGGTTACTTGACCAAGCTCGATGCCCTTTCGGTTGGGATGGCTAGTTGGCGACTGGGAGCAGGCCGAGCCAGAAAAGAGGATTCCGTCCAGTTTGGCGCGGGAATTGAGTGGCATGTTGGTCACGGCGAAAAAGTTGAAAAAGGCCAAAAGCTCTTTACTTTGCACACAGATGAGCCAGCTCGATTCGAATCAGCTTTGGAAGTCTTAACGCAAGGTTACGAAATCGGAACTGAGTCAGAAATATCACAACGCTTGCCATTAATCATTGATCGTGTTGTTTAAAACTTGTTTGTAAAACTTTCCCAAGTATTCTGATTACATGCCTGAATTAATTAGTGAACCAACCATGATTCCAGTTCCCGGTGGAAAATCAATTGCAGAGTACATAGGCCGAGTAAAGACTGGAGACAATGACGTATCCGTTGCAGTTATGCATGCACCAGCTGGCTGGTCTGAACCCGCGCAAGCTCCAGCTTTTGATGAGTTCACAATTGTTATCACCGGTTCGATTGATGTTGAACACGAAGGAAAGACAACAACGGTCGGCGCTGGCCAGGCATTAATCACCCGCGCCGGCGAGAAGGTGCGCTATCTAACTAGAGAAGATGCACATTACGTAGCAATTTGTGTTCCAGCATTCTCACCTGACCTAGCAAATCGAGATGACGAAGAATGATTTCACCAGCAGTAATTAAAGCAGTCCCAAAAGTTGTCTTACATGATCACTTAGATGGTGGGTTGCGAGTTAAAACAATTTTGGAACTTGCCCAACTTCATAACTACACAGCTTTGCCATATGACAATGAAGAGCAACTTGGCCATTGGTTTCATACTGCAGTTCAAGGCTCACTGGAAATTTACTTAGAAACTTTTGCTCACACTGTCGGAGTAATGCAAACACCAGACGCGATACAACGTGTTGCAAGTGAATGTGCACAGGATCTTGCCGAAGATGGCGTGGTCTATGCCGAAATTAGATTTGCACCTGAACTGCACACTGCAAAAGGTTTGAGTTATCGCGAAGTTATCGACAACGTGTTACTTGGTTTTGCCCAAGGTGAAGCTGCGGCAAAAGCAGCTGGGAAAACAATTCGGGTTGTTGCGCTACTAACCGCAATGCGCATGGCTGATGTGTCACTTGAAATTGCAAAGCTTGTTGTCGAATATCGCGATCGTGGTGTTGTTGGTTTCGACATCGCAGGTAAAGAAGCGGGTTATCCTCCAACCGAACACATCGAGGCGTTCCAGTACTTGCAGCGCAACAATGCGCACTTCACTATTCATGCTGGTGAAGCTTTTGGCTTGAAAAGTATTTGGGAAGCAATTCAGTTCTGTGGCACTGAACGCCTTGGTCACGGCGTTCGAATCATTGACGATGTAACAGTTAATCCTGATGGCACAGTAACTCTCGGAGACTTAGCTGCTTACGTGCGTGATCGTCGAATTCCGTTGGAACTTTGCCCTAAATCAAATGTTGATACCGGGGCTGCTGCCAGCATTGCTGAGCACCCAATTGGTTTACTGCGCAAATTGAATTTCCGAGTGACTTTGAATACTGACAACCGATTAATGTCTGATACTTCAATGTCAGCTGAGATGACATCTCTAGTTGAGGCATTCGATTATTCATTACGGGATCTGGAATGGTTGACAGTCAACGGCATGAAGAGTTCATTCTTACCGTTTGATCAACGTTTGGATATCATCAACCACATAATCAAGCCTGGCTACGCCAGACTTCGCGAACAGGTTGGTTCTTAGTAACTTCCAGTTGCAGCAACGCCATCAAGGATTGCGCGAGAACTGGAAAGCCCTAGACGAGTAGCTCCCGCGTTTATTAACTCGGTCGCAAACGCAATATCACGAATTCCACCAGATGCCTTAACGCCTAACCGGCTACCAACGGTTTCGTGCATGATCTTGATGGCTCGCACATCAGCGCCACCTGCTGGATGAAAGCCAGTGGCAGTCTTAACAAAATCAGCTCCGGCGCTTTCGCAGCGCTGGCAGGCCTTGGCAATCTGCTCATCAGATAGCGCAGCAGTTTCCAAAATTACTTTTAGTAAAGCGTTGCCAGTGACTTTGCGGACTGCGGAAACTTCAGCTTCTAAGTAGTCCCAATCCCCCATGATGGCCCGGCCAACATCGATAACCATGTCGACTTCATGTGCTCCTTGCGAAACCGAAAGTTTTGCTTCAGCTGCTTTAATCTCAGCTTCATGCTTGCCACTTGGGAAGCCACATACTGTTGCAACCTTTACCCCGTTGGAAACATTGGCTGCAGCCAGTGAGACAAAAGTCGGTGATACACATACGGAGAATGTGCCAAGCTCGGCTGCTTCAGCACAAAGCGCAATTACATCTGCATCGGTGGCTTCTGGCTTGAGCAAGGTGTGATCAATCATTTTGGCTAATTGATTTCGATCCATCAGTTGCCTCCACCTAGTAGCGGCCTGGCATCTGCTGCCAAACTCTTCAGTTCATTATCGGCGGTTTGCCGAGCAATTGCTAAATCTTCATTGCGAACTACAACTTCTAAATAACATTTGATCTTTGGTTCAGTCCCGCTCGGACGGACAATTACCCGGGCTTTCTCAATCTCGTTTGTGCCTGCCAAATGAATAATGACGGCATCTGTCTTTGGTAGATCTCCCAAGCCAATTGCCAGGTCATCAAATCTGCTTACTTGCAAGCCACCAAATTTCGTTGGTGGCGCATTTCGAATTCCAGCCATAGTTAACGCAACTTGGTCACTGCTAGTAACTCGCACCGAGACTTGATCGGTCGCATGTAAGCCATGTGCCAATGCCAGCTCATCGAGAACTTGCCAAATAGTTTTGTCTTGACTCTTTAAGTGAGCCAGCATTTCCATAAACATTGCAGCTGCTGAGATGCCGTCTTTGTCGCTTACATTATTTGGATCAACGCAATAACCCAGAGCTTCTTCATAACCGAAAGTTAGGTTATTTACACGGGAGACCCATTTGAATCCAGTCAAAGTGGATTCAAATGGAAGACCTGCAGATTTGGCAATCGACTCCAACATCATCGAAGACACAATCGAATTAGCAAAAGTCCCAGAAGGGTTTGAACCAGTTAACTTTGCTCGCTCAATCATCCACCAGCCAAACAGGCTCCCAATTTGATCGCCGCGAAGTGTGATCCAATCTCCAACTGAATTCGAGGCAGCGGCTGCAAAGCGATCGGCATCTGGATCATTGGCTAAAAGCACATCAACTGAACTCCTCTTCGCTAATGCAATTGCAATGTCCAGCGCACCTTTTTCCTCAGGATTTGGAAATGCCACAGTTGGAAACGCTGGATCGGGATCGCGCTGTTCTGGTGCTGCAATTGGCTCTGCGAATCCTGATGCATCAAACACAGATCGTAAAGTCTCCCAGCCGACACCATGCATAGCGGTATACACCGAAGTTACGGATTTACGTTGAGCTTGTGTTGTTGGCCCGGACGTAAGCAATTGCGAAGTTAGTGATGTGTATGTGTTTACAACTTCATCACTTACTCTTTTGCCAGAATCACCTTGAGAAATTTCCCTCACGTCAGGTACCGACTTGATCAATTTTGAAATCTGTTCATCAACTGGTAAAACAATTTGACGACCATCACCTAAATAAACTTTGTAGCCGTTATCTTGTGGTGGGTTATGACTTGCAGTAACCATCACGCCTGCGCATGCACCCAAATGGCGAATTGCAAAAGCTAAAACTGGTGTTGGAACAACGTGCGAAAAGATTACTGGTTCGAGGCCAGCACCTGACATCACCCGTGCGGTGTCATCAG
>JACCDP010257012.1_pt1 | contig 10603 bp, 7 predicted proteins | sample 7445841 | NCBI WGS metagenome assembly JACCDP01 (sample SAMN15323441, study PRJNA562643) | freshwater metagenome | isolation source: river surface water | place: USA:Blue River Watershed | collected 2017-08-17
ATGTCGCGATTCCCGTTACTCTGCATCGGCGAGACCACGCCCGCCTGCTCCATGGTCTCAAGTAATCTTGCTGCTCGGTTATAACCGATTCGCAGATGACGTTGGACTAACGAGATCGATGCCCGACGATGTTTCAAGACGATCGCAACCGCTTCGTCGTAAAGTGGATCGGATTCGCCGTTGGCACCTTCGGTGGAGAGCCCTGCCGTAAACGTCCCTCCCGATGAATTATCAGCACCCTCCAGGATCGAATCATCGTAGTTCGCATCTCCGGTTTGTTTCACAAAGTTCACAACGCGCATGACCTCGTCGTCGGCCACGAAGGCACCATGGACGCGAATTGGCAATCCAGTGCCCGCAGAGAGGAACAACATATCCCCTTGGCCAAGAAGCGCCTCTGCCCCCATTTGGTCCAGCACAGTTCGGGAGTCAATCTTGCTCGATACCTGAAACGAGATTCGTGCTGGGATATTTGCCTTAATCAAACCCGTAATCACATCGACCGAGGGTCGCTGCGTCGCCAGAATCAAGTGAATGCCGGCGGCGCGCGCCTTTTGCGCCAACCGGGCGATGAGCTCCTCGATCTTCTTTCCTGCCACCATCATCAGGTCGGCTAGCTCGTCGATCACGACCACGATCTGCGGCAACGGGAGCAAGGTGGGTGCATCCGGATCCTCCGGATTTGCTAATGGATCGCGGATCGGACTGCCTTTTTTTATGGCCTCTTCAACCTTTTGATTAAAGCCCGCAAGATTTCGGGTATTAAGCTTGCTCATGGTGCGATAGCGACGCTCCATCTCGCCCACACACCAGTGCAACGCATTCGCAGCAAGCTTCATATCGGTGACCACTGGGGTTAGCAGATGCGGTATGCCTTCGTAGATCGAAAGCTCCAGCATCTTCGGATCGATCATGATCAGACGAACCTGCTCCGGTGTGGATCGATACAGAATCGACAGCAACATCGCATTCACGCCAACAGACTTTCCTGACCCTGTTGTACCCGCCACTAGAAGATGGGGCATTCTTGCTAGGTCAACCACCATGGGCGCACCCGCAATGTCTTTCCCGAGTGCAAGCGGAGGAACTGCATGGGTTTCCTGGAAGGTGGTGGACCCCAAAATTTCAGACAGACGTACCACCTGTCGCTTGGGGTTCGGAAGCTCGAGACCCATCAGGCTCTTACCAGGGATGGTCTCCACCACGCGAACAGAAACAAGTGAGAGCGCGCGAGCAAGGTCTTTCGACAGGTTCACAATCTGCGAACCCTTGACGCCAAGCGCTGGTTCAATTTCATAACGAGTAATTACTGGGCCGGGCTGCGCCGAGACAACCTTGACCTGTACCCCAAAGTCTCCGAGGCGGCTCTCGATCACGCGAGACGTGAACTCAAGCGTTTCTGCTGACACCGTTTCAACTTGAGCCGAGACCTCATCCAGGAGTGAAAGTGGTGGCAGCCCCACCGCAGGGGGCATCTCCACAAAAAGCGGCCGCTGCTTTTCGCGTTGCTTCGCTTCAATCGCCTTTTTCGATGGCTCGGCAGTTGCAACCGGCTTAATCTCGAGCGTCTGGGTTACGCTGCGCTGGCGGCGCTTCTCTTCGAGGGCATCCGCGCGTTCAATTGCTGCTGACTCTCCAAGTTTTCGGTCTTGACGCGCCTGGATAACTTCGCGCAGCCGAAAGACAAATGCCTCGGCGAGCTGACCCACACGCTCAGTAACATGGAGCCAAGAAAAACGGAAAAAAAGCGCAAGCCCAGAGACGATCATCAGAAGCGCGACGAGTGTCAGGCCAACCGGACCGACCGCCCAATCACCAAAGCTCCCAACGAGACTTCCAAGAACCCCGCCCGGCATAAATGAAATGGGACTCGACCCCCAGCTAATCCGTTGGGCCTCGAGCGTTGCACTGCCCGTTAAAAGCAGGACAAAACCGACCCACCGTCGCACCGCCATCAACCCTGCTAACGAGTCCGTGAACTCAGGCGCGCCCAGCCCAATTCGCTCACGCTCGGCAAGCGCGCGAGCAGCGCGCCAGCTCACAAACGCAAGCGCCCCAGAGAGCACTGCAAGCCAGGCCGCCGAGAAGCCAAAACCAAATAGCAGGGCATCGGCCGTCCAGGCACCGAACCGACCCAGCCAGTTACTCGGCACCTGGGCCGACCCCTGCTGAAACCAGCCGGCATCGTTCGGCGACCAGGACGCCAGGGATAAGGCAATCCAGGCGGCAAACCCAGCAAACCCTACCCAGCGCAGCTGCGCGAGCAATAAAGACATCTCGCCCGATTGCTCCAATTCCTTCGAGGATGTGCCCCCTCGGGACGAGCTAGATCTCCCTGCGCCGCGGGGGGGCAATCGACTCGTCGATCGAGGATTTCTAAGTGCCATGTCGTCCAGTTCTCTGGGCAAAGGGTGGATTCTGAGTTGTATTTCTATAATTGTGCCGTGTCGCGGCAATTATCGCCTGCGTTTATCAGAGAACCCTCCTAGATTCCCGAAAGGCAACCCTCATGGCCAGCACCACAACACAGCATCACCGACTCATCATTCTGGGATCTGGACCCGCAGGCTACACCGCTGCGATCTATGCAGCCCGGGCCAATCTATCGCCAGTCCTGATCACAGGACTCGCACAGGGAGGCCAGCTGATGACCACAACCGATGTGGAAAACTGGCCTGCTGACCCGAAGGGCGTACAGGGACCGGAATTGATGCAACGGTTTCTGGACCACGCAAGCCACTTCAATACACAGATGATCTTCGACCACATTCACACGGCAAAGCTCACCGAGAAACCGGTTCGGCTGATCGGTGACAGTGGGGAGTACACCTGCGACGCACTGATCATCGCAACAGGCGCTTCGGCGCAATACCTGGGACTGGATTCTGAGCAGGCATTTATGGGGCGCGGCGTATCCGGGTGCGCCACCTGCGATGGCTTCTTCTACAAAAACCAAGATGTCTGCGTCGTTGGGGGTGGTAACACTGCTGTGGAAGAGGCCCTCTATCTTTCGGGGATCGCCAAGACCGTCACAGTGATTCACCGACGCGATCGATTCCGCGCAGAACCGATTCTCATTGACAGACTGATGGCGAAAGCAAAAGATGGCAATGTCCGAATTGAATGGAACCATACGCTTGAGGAAGTGATCGGTGACGACTCCGGAGTGACATCGGTCCGGATTGCCCATCGCGAGACCAAGGCGTCAAAGACACTCACAGTACATGGTGTTTTTATCGCGATTGGCCACAAGCCAAATACCGATATCTTCGACGGTCAGCTCGACATGCAGAACGGTTACATCCGCACCCAAAGCGGTCTGGATGGAAACGCCACCGCGACCAACATCCCTGGGGTTTTTGCAGCGGGTGATGTCCAGGATCACATCTACCGTCAGGCGGTCACAAGTGCGGGAACCGGCTGTATGGCAGCCTTGGATGCCCAGCGATATCTCGAAAGTCTGCATGAGCAGGGATGAAGAACGGGACCTGTTTCTTCAAGCGGTTGCAGACGCCAAACCGATTGCACCAAGACCGAAGCCACCCTCGGTCTTAGCCAAACCGAAGCCCTTGCCGGTTCCGGTAAAGCGACTTGAAGACGAAGCCCAGGCGCTCCTGGAGTCGCAGCTCTCGGACGTCACGCCGGAGACCTTACTCGACAGCGATGAAACGCTGTCCTTTATGCGACACGGCATCGCAAGCGATACGCTTCGTAAACTGCGAAGAGGTCACTGGGTCGTGCAGGACAGTCTTGATCTGCACGGACTGCGAACGGATGAGGCGCGAGAGACGTTTGTCGCATTCCTACAGGACTGTGCCAAGCGCGAAAAACGATGCGTGCGGATCATTCACGGCAAAGGCCTTGGGTCGGTGAACCGACAGCCTGTGTTAAAAGCCAAGGTGCTTGCCTGGCTGATGCAACGCGAAGAGGTCCTGGCCTTCTGTCAGGCCCCCGCAAATGATGGTGGCAGCGGTGCGGTACGTGTCTTGCTTAGACAGCCGCGTCGCCCGTCTCACCGGTTCGAATCCTAATCACCTGGTCAATTCCACGCACGAAGATCTTGCCATCTCCAATACGACCGGTACGCGCAGCAGCCACGATGGCCTCGACAGCGCGATCACAGAGATCATCAGAGACGACGGCTTCGATCTTAATCTTCGGAAGAAAGTCGACAACGTACTCCGCCCCGCGATAGACCTCGGTGTGACCTTTCTGACGCCCAAAGCCTTTCACGTCGGTCACAGTCAGTCCATTGACGCCCACATCGGCAAGCGCCTCGCGGACCTGGTCCAGTTTGAATGGTTTAACGATCGCGGTAATAAGTTTCACAGTGATTGATCCTTTTTCGTTCTTTCAATGCTCAATAAATCCGTTGGTCAGAGGATAGCGCCAATCTCGGCCGAACGCCCGGCGGCTAATCCGGATCCCGGGCGCCGCCTGACGACGTTTGTATTCATTCAGACGAATCATTCGAAGAACCCGGTCAACATCCGCTGCAACATGGCCTGCGGCAATAAGCTGCTCACGACTCTCACCGTCTTCAACATAGCGCTTGAGCATGTCGTCTAACCGATCGTAAGGCGGCAGGCTGTCCTGATCGGTCTGATTGGGACGCAATTCGGCACTCGGCGCACGAGTCAGAATGCGCTCGGGGATAACCGGCTTACCCGTCTCACCAACCGCACGCTCATTACGCGCATGGCATAAGCGATAGACCATGCCTTTGAAGACATCTTTGATTACCGCAAAACCACCTGCCATATCCCCGTATAGGGTGCAGTACCCGACAGAGATCTCTGACTTATTACCCGTCACAAGCACCAGCGCTGCGAGTTTGTTCGACATCGCCATCAGCAGGTTGCCGCGAATCCGAGCCTGAATATTTTCCTCGGTCAGGTCCTGTGGCAACCCCGAAAATACGTCTGCAAGTGCTGTATTGAACTGCTGAAATAAGGGCTCAATCGGAATCACTTCGTACCGCACCCCAAACGCCTCAGCACAAGATTTGGCATCGTCAAGACTGATCTGCGCCGTGTAGGGGGACGGCATCATAATCGCCGTGACGTTGTCGGCCCCAAGCGCGTCAACGGCAATCGCCAAAACCAATGCGGAATCTACCCCTCCAGACAGTCCAAGCACGACCCGCTGGAATCCGTTTTTCTTGACATAGTCGTGCGTCCCCAGCACCAAGGCGCGATAGGCCTGCTCCACAACAGAGTGGTCAGTGCCGAGTGCAGGACCAATCGGTCCCTCGGTCACCTGCGTGACAAAAAAGTCAACAACGAGCAGATCCTCTTCAAACTGCTTCGCACGCGCCATAAGTTCTCCGCGCGCGTCCAGCACAAAGGAGCCCCCGTCGAAGAGAAGTTCGTCCTGGCCGCCCACCATGTTGCAGAAGACCAAGGGTAGCCCCAGCTTGGTCACGTTACTGCGTACGACCTCAAGTCGTTCGTGATGCTTTTCTAGATGAAAGGGTGATGCATTCATTGCCAAAAGAATCTGCGCACCTGAAGCCTTTGCCATCGCCGGTGCACGAGCGGCCCAGACGTCTTCACAGATATTGACCGCGATCCGAACGCCGTTGATCTCAAATAGACAGGGCGCGCCGTCCGGTGAAAAGTAGCGCTGCTCATCAAAGACAGCGTAATTGGGCAGCTCTAGCTTGCCGTAAGTCCCGATGACCTTTCCGTACCGTAGAACTGTAGCCGCATTGAAGATGTGCTGCTCTCGTGCACGTGGGTGACCGACCACGACTGTAATCTCTGTCAGGGTCTTTAAACGGTCTGCAAGACTTTGAAGTGCCTTCTCGCAGGCAGCGAGAAAAGCAGGTCGAAGGACCAGATCCTCTGGGGGATAACCGGTTAAAGACAACTCAGGTGTCACCAGCAGCGATGCACCCGCCTGCTGAGCCTGCTGAGCCGCCAAAAAGATCTTCTCAGCGTTGCCCGCTAGATCGCCGACCTTACTGTTAATCTGGGCCAGGGCGATCTTGAGCATTTAGGCTTTGCTCTCGCGCTGATAGCGGGCCATACCGTCAGTAATCTCCTTCTTCGCAGACTCAGGCCCTTCCCAGCCCTGCACCTTGACCCACTTCCCTTTTTCCAGATCCTTGTAATGCTCAAAAAAGTGCTGAATCTGTGCCAATCGATCGGGGTTGATGTCCTCGGGCTTTTTCCAGTGCTTATAGATCGGCAGAATCTTGTCCGCGGGAACAGCCAGAAGTTTGGCGTCACCCCCCGCCTCGTCGTCCATCTTGAGCACGCCAATTGCGCGGCAGCGCACAACGGATCCGCCCGCCACGGGGAAAGGCGTAATCACCAGGACGTCAACAGGGTCTCCGTCATCAGAGATCGTCTCGGGCACGTAGCCGTAGTTACACGGGTAGTGCATCGAGGTCATCATGAATCGATCCACAAAGAGTGCGCCAGTCTCCTTATCCACCTCATATTTAATCGGGTCCGAGTGGGATGGGATCTCGATAATCACGTTGAACTCTTCGGGGGCATTGGCGCCGGCGGTGACATTCTTTAAGGCCATGAGAGAACTCCAGGTGAGAAAGGACAAGGAATCAGTCCGCCATTCTAAGGGATTCCCCCATCCCTAGACCCTGCCCATCCGGGGCGGGATTTGGGATCCTTCAGGCAGTTTCACCCAGGGAATTCAATAAAAAGGAGACCTCCCCATGTCGACGGGACTAAATCTGGCATTGATTTGTGGCCTTCTGGCCATTGTGTACGGCATCGTTTCAAGCCGTTGGATTCTGGCGAAGCCCGCTGGAAACGCACGCATGCAGGAAATCGCTGCAGCCATTCAGGCCGGCGCTTCGGCCTATCTCGCCCGGCAGTATCGAACGATTGCGATCGTTGGTGTGGTGATCTTTATTCTGATCGCCATCATTCCAGGGCTCGGCGTAAACACCGCGATCGGCTTTGCAATCGGGGCCATCCTGTCAGGCGCCGCTGGCTTTATCGGAATGAACATCAACGTTCGTGCCAACGTCAGAACAGCAGAGGCAGCGCGCGGCGGCATTAACCCCGCGTTGGCGATCGCCTTCCAAGGGGGTGCGATTACAGGCATGTTCGTGATCGGTCTTGGTCTTTTGGGCGTTGCAGGGTTTTATGCCTTTCAGCTCACGCAGACCACTGACATCGTCAAAGCCCTACACCCGCTGGTGGGTCTGGCCTTTGGATCTTCATTAATTTCCATCTTTGCCCGACTTGGCGGCGGAATCTTCACCAAGGGAGCGGACGTGGGCGCCGACCTGGTCGGTAAGGTCGAAGCTGGCATCCCAGAGGATGACCCGCGCAACCCTGCGGTCATCGCCGATAACGTGGGCGATAACGTAGGCGACTGCGCGGGTATGGCTGCGGATCTCTTCGAGACCTATGCCGTGACCGTGATCGCCACCATGCTCCTGGGTGCACTGACCCTGAAGGGCATCGCGGCCGAGGCAGCGATCTATCCGCTTGCGCTTGGCGGTGTCTCCGTTATCGCATCGATCATCGGCTGCTTCTTTGTGAAGTACTCCGGCCAGGGAAAGATCATGACCGCACTCTACAAAGGCCTGATCGTGGCCGCGGTGCTCTCCATTATTGCGTTTTACTTTGTGACCGACTGGATCATGGCTGGCGCAGCGGGTGTCGCACCGGGCATGACGGTGATGAATCTCTGGCTTGCTTCGATTGTGGGCATCGCCCTGACCGCAGCCATGGTCGTCATCACCGAGTTCTACACAGCGACCGAATACAGTCCTGTCCGTCACGTGGCTGCAGCATCAGAGACAGGTCATGCAACCAATATCATCGCCGGCATCGCCGTTTCGATGCGATCGACAGCGCTTCCCGTGATCTCGGTCTGCGTTGCGATCTATGTAGCCTATCTCTTGGCAGGCCTTTACGGTATTGCAATTGCTGCAACAAGCATGCTCTCAATGGCCGGCATTATCGTCGCCCTTGACGCGTATGGCCCGATTACAGATAACGCAGGCGGCATTGCAGAGATGGCGGAACTACCCAAGGACGTCCGTAACGTAACAGACCCACTAGACGCCGTAGGTAACACCACCAAAGCGGTTACCAAGGGCTATGCGATCGGCTCCGCTGGACTTGCCGCATTGGTGCTTTTTGCAGATTACACCCACGCACTTGAAGGGATGGGGCAGGCGATTAAGTTCGATCTGTCTGACCACGAAGTGATCATTGGTCTGTTCATCGGCGGAATGATTCCCTACCTTTTTGGTGCCATGGCAATGGAGGCGGTTGGTCGTTGCGCGGGTGCCGTCGTCAACGAAGTACGCCGTCAGTTCCGCGAGATCAAGGGCATCATGGAAGGGACCGGCAAACCCGAGTATGGCGTTGCGGTAGACCTGCTGACCAAAGCGGCCATCAAAGAGATGCTGATTCCTTCTCTGCTTCCGGTGGTCGTTCCCATTGCAGTCGGTCTCATTCTTGGACCGAAGGCCTTAGGGGGCATGCTCATGGGAACCATCGTCACAGGACTCTTTGTTGCGATCTCGATGTGTACCGGTGGTGGTGCCTGGGATAACGCGAAGAAGTACATCGAAGACGGCAACCACGGTGGTAAAGGTTCCGATGCACACAAGGCAGCGGTAACCGGCGACACGGTTGGTGACCCTTACAAAGACACGGCAGGTCCGGCAGTGAACCCGCTGATCAAGATCATCAATATCGTGGCACTGCTGATCGTGCCGATCCTGCCTGTCGTCGCAAAATAAACCGACATGGCCCCAGCGGGGGTTCTCCGCTAGGCTTTCGTTAACTGGGCCGCCGCCTTCCAATGAAGTGCGGCGGTTTCGTTTTCAGAGAGACGTTCCGCAATCTCTGCAAGCGCGAGATGCGTGGCGACAAGTGGCTTGATCCGCAGGGATGCCTCTAGGTGCATCCGTGCTTTGCCCCACAACTGCAGTCGCTGACAGACGCGACCCAAGGCCCAATTCAGTTCTGCATCGCGTGGCTCTCGTTGCAGCCACTGTTCAAGCCTGACCAACTGATCCTTCGGATTACCAAGGCAACGCCCATAGAGCATGACAAGGCCCGGATCCCACTGCTGATTGACTGTTGCCTCAATGAGGGTGATCGCCTGCGCATGCTGACCTGCCTCAACCCACGCCTGGGCCACTTGCTGTTTGACGCGTGCCGCGAAAAGCGGGCCCATTGCACGACGATTTTCCAAGAGCTTTGTGATTCTTAGCACCTCGTCCCAATTCCCTTCGAGCTGATTGGCCCGTAGGGCAAGGCGCTGAGTCTGTACATGACGCCGATCACCGCGTGTCAGCGGCGTTAACGCCGACAGTGCCCGTGCCCCCTGCCGATCCTCGACAGCAAAATCGGCCTCTAGCAAGGCAGCCAACGTCTGGTCTCCCGAACGAAACCGCGCCTGATGGTCACGAAGAAGTGCCAAGGCCTGGTCTCGCGACTCCGTATTTCGCATTTCATGCGCAGCACTTGCGCCGATGGCCAGAGCGAGGGCAACGGCGGCCGGAACCTCTTGCTCTAAATCCTCCTGTTTCGCGAGCGCCTGCGATGTCTTTGCTGCGCGGGCATAACGTCCCTCTAAGAAATCAATCATGAGACTGGTCAGCGCATCAAGCCTCTGCGACTGCCTTTGCCGCTGACGGTACCGACGAACCCGTTCAGGAATGCCTAAAATCCCCGCAAGAATTCGATAAGCCACAATGACTGCGATCGCAAAAAGGATCAGTGCCAGCACCATGATCTGAATGGACAAATCGATGCGATAAGGCGGCACCCACAGGGTAACGGTGCCCCAGCTCATCTCGAGAAAGAGTGCAGCCAGAGCCCCCAGCACAACACAGACGATCAGAACCACAAGCCGAATCATGGTCGAGGCCCGGATCCCTGTAAGGTCAGAATCGCCTTCGGCAGTTCCCGTAACGCGATCGCAGAAAACTGGGGGGCTACTTTTTTGAGCTGCCCAATCGCCGTAATCTGATCAACAACGTTTGGATCTGTTGGATCAAAAGCCTGCTGAAGAATTCGCTCAGCAGCCAACAGGTCCTGCATCAAGACCTTCTCTTGACGTGATAGGAGCGCGAGCTTTGCCGAGAGAAACCGCAGTCGAAGCCTCTCGCGAACGAACACACCCTGCTCGGCGGTCAAAAAAACCGCATCGGGATGCTCAATACGACGAATGCGAACTGCTTCAGTGAGTCGGCCCTGGGGCGCAGCCACGATCTCTTGCCCACTGGTTTCACCTGATGAGGCTGATGCAGACAGTTTGACAGACGTTCTGCGATCCATCCCCGGTGAAGACACAAGCCGCAGGGATTCCGTCGCCTGCATCGCACGATCAAGCACCGCAGCCACAGTCGCAAGATCGATCGCTCGAGCAGCATTCAACTGCTGTCGATCCGATGCTAAGGCAGTCCGCAAGAGTGTGACGGAAGAAGAGGATGGCTGCAGCGCCAGCCTGCGGTCAATCGCATCTAAAAGTGCGATCGCAGCACCAACATTCCCCGATGCCGTCAGCGTCGCAGAAATAAACCCGACGGAAAGCGAAATCTCAGACAGCCAGATCTCATCCTCTTTTGAAAGCGAGGCCTGCGACCCTGAACCAGCACCTG
>JACCDP010914794.1_pt1 | contig 10602 bp, 6 predicted proteins | sample 7445841 | NCBI WGS metagenome assembly JACCDP01 (sample SAMN15323441, study PRJNA562643) | freshwater metagenome | isolation source: river surface water | place: USA:Blue River Watershed | collected 2017-08-17
GCCTGGTGGATAGTTATGCAATCTTTCAAAAAATGCTTTCAGATGGCGGTAAATTGGCTGATTACATGTCCCAGGTGAATCATCCCAATGAGAAGGGGCATAAGTTGGTTGCTGATGGGATGATGAAGTATTTTTAAAGCCTGATTGTATTTAGCGCCAAAGCTTTTTTCTTGATTTTGATGTTCATTTCTATGTATTTTCCAATTGTAATAATGTACTACATTTGATCAAAGTGCTGTGATGAAGAAAAAGTTTTCTGAAATTGATATTGAACCAGTCAGCCATCAAACCATGGCGGATATCGTGGAAATGAAGTTGTTGGCATTTCTGAAGAAAAATGCTTTCAAACCAGGTGACGCCCTGCCAAAGGAAATGGAACTCGCTGAAGCATTGGGTGTAAGCAGAAATATTTTGCGGGAAGCCCTCAGCAGGCTTCGGATGCTGGGCATGGTGGATACCAAAAAAAGGCGTGGAATGGTACTCAGCAGTCCGGATATCCTGGGATCTCTGGAAAAAGTAATGGATCCCCTGATCATTGATGAAAACACATTACAGGACTTTTTTGAACTGCGCCTCACCCTGGAAATGGGTTTGGCGGATATCCTTTTCATCCGAAAAACGAGGAAAGATATAGCTGAGCTCGAGCAGATAGCATTGGCTGAAAAAGTTAGGGATAAGAATGACGTTGCTTTTCGCATCAAGAGTGAAGTGGAATTTCATGGTAAGATCTACAGGATGACAGGCAATGATACCATGCAACGTTTCCAGACTATGTTGCTTCCCATCTTTGGGCACCTGGTGGCATTGGAAAAAAAACCAGCAGGGGGAAAGGTTACTCATCTCGACCTGGTCAATCTTCTCAAAACAGGTACCAGAGAGGAATTTAGAAATGGGATGCGCGAGCACCTGGAACACCATTTCGATCGCATTGTCAAATAAATTCGGGTAGTTTTTGTTAATTATGTACTACATAAGTATATTCGAACATAAATATTTCATTTTTCAATTAAAAACGACTGCTTATGAAATCAGGTATCAAACTTTTGCTGGTACTGGTATTGCTGGTATTCAGTAACAATGTCACCTGGGGACAATCCAAAAAAATTTCCGGTATGGTCATCTCCCAAGCGGATGGAACGCCGATGGGTGGCGTCAGTGTTACCCTAAAAGGGTCTTCTGTTGGCACACAAACCAGCGCAGATGGACGCTATGCCATCGCAGCAGACAAAGGGAAAGTTCTTGTTTTCACATCAACCGGGTTTGTAAAACTGGAAATTACAGTAGGTACATCTGACATCATCAACATCAAGATGCAAACCGACGAAGCAGATCTTGGTGAAGTTGTAGTTGTTGGTTATGGCACACAGAAGAAAAGCAGCCTGACTGCTTCCATTACAAAGCTGGACAAGCGAATCCTGGAAACAGGTGTCCGTGCCAATCCTGCACAGGCATTGGCAGGAACGATAGCAGGCGTAAGGGTTTCAACCACTTCGGGAAAGCCTGGGGCTCTTCCCGCCATCGTACTCAGGGGTGGAACCAATTTTGATGGTTCCGGTTCTCCACTGGTAATTGTTGATGGCCAATTCAGGCCTTCTTTATCTGATATCAATCCGGAAGAAATTGAAAGCCTTGAAGTATTGAAAGATGCATCGGCAACTGCGATCTATGGAGCTAGGGCCAGCAACGGCGTTATCCTGATTACAACCAAGCGTGGAAAAGCAGGTTCCTCTTCTATCGCATTCAAAATGAAATCAGGGGTTAATTCCCTTAATTCACCATATGCATTGCTCAATGCTGAAGAGTATTTGTTCTGGGGCAGAAGAGCATTGGTTGAGACCTTTAAAGTAAATGGTAATCAAAGTTTAATCAACTCTTCCGGTCCAAGGGGAACAGGTAACGTCTATAAGAATGCTGCCGGAGCAATCGTGGATGGCAATTATGACTTGAATGCCTTGTTCAGCCCCATGATTTTGTCTGATGCGAACAGGGAATTGTTGAATTCAGGAAGGGGATGGAAAGTGATGAAGGATGCCATTCCAACCAATGCTACAGGAGCCTATGATCCTGCAGGAACGATCAAGGATATCCTTTACAAAGAGTTTAGTTATGCCGACAATGCTTTCCGCAACCAGGCCGTATTGCAGGATTATAACATCGGCATGTCAGGCGGAAATGACAGGGGTACCTACTATGCTAACCTTGGCCTTTACAACGAAGATGGCATCGCCAAATCTTCATTCTATCGCCGCTTAAACTTTGTCATCAATGGTGATTATAAAATCAAAAGCTGGTTGAAATCAGAGAGCAGTGTTGCCTTTGCAAAAGCCAACTGGAGGGATCAGGCCCAAACCTCAGATGCGAGTTATTGGGGTCGAATCCTGATGGCTGCTCCTACCATGAGGGGTGTGAATGAAAGCGGTGAAGTTTTGCTGGGCCGTAACGCTGGTGATGGAAACCCTACACTCAATGAACCCATGTTTATCCGCAGGAATCAATCAGACAAGTTTACTTTGTCACAGTCGTTGAAAGCAGATTTGTCCAAAGACCTGTACTTCAAGATTGGTGGTATTTTCATGTACGATGAGCAGGTGGCAGAAGCGTTTAACAAGGATTACAGAACCGGTGTATTGAGTTATACCAATCCCAATACCGGATGGAACCGTGACCGCATCAGTTCTGCATCTTTCGATAGGGTATTTCGTCAAACCTATAATGCCATATTGAATTATAAGAAAGAATTGTTTGGCAGAAGCAATCTTGATGCAATGGTTGGAGGTGAGTATTATGATGTATACAACAATGGGATGTCTGCAGGTGGCCGTCTGGCACCGACAGATGATTTTCAGGCTCTGGGCTATACCTCTGCAGATGCCAACCAGCGCTCTATTGGTTCATACCATACTGCAGAAAGGATCCTTTCTGCTTTTGGCCGGGTCAATTATGACTGGGAGGGAAAATACCTGGCATCGTTTACTGCAAGAAGAGATGGCTATTCCAGGTTGATTGGTGACAACCAGTATGGTGTTTTCCCAGGAGCATCATTTGGATGGCTGGCACACAAAGAAAAGTTCCTGGAGGGCACTTCAGACTGGCTTTCTTTGCTGAAGCTGAGAGGAAGCTGGGGTAAAAACGGAAACATAGGTGGTATCGGCTTGTATGAACTGCAAGGTGGTTATAACACTACAGGACGCTATGAAAATATCATAGGTTTTAGTCTGGGTGGCATTCCCAATCCTAAATTGAGGTGGGAGAAAACCAACACCGTAGAAGCGGCAATAGAATATGGATTGTTGAAGAGCAGGATAACAGGTTCAATCGGTGTTTACAATCGTATTACCAATGATAAGATTGCCAATGTACTTCTGCCCAACGCAACAGGTGTGAGCAGTATTCGTACCAACAACGGTTCGATGCAAAACAAGGGCTTTGAAACAGACATGGTTGTAAAGCTTGTACAGAACAAGGATTGGGAAATTCGCATTGGTGCTAACATAGCCTGGAACAAGAATAAAATATTGAAGCTTCCATTCAATGGCAATCAAAACAACAGGCAGGGTGGTACCCAGATTTATGATCCAGTTACCGGGAAAATCATTTGGGTTGGCGGATTGCAGGAAGGACAGGAGCCGGGTGAGCTCTTTGGATATGTGATGGAAGGGCTGATCAGGGATGCAAAAGATCTTGCTGCATACAATAAGATTGATCTGGCAGCCGGACAGGTTCAGCTGAATGCTGCTGCTGGTCGTCCTTTGACAAGTAAGACCATGCTTACCCAAAGGGGATTAAATCCCAATCAGTGGTGGACAACCAGTTTGGGTGATGTTCGCTGGAAAGACATTGACAAGAATGATACCATCGATTTCAGGGACAGGGTTTCCATGGGAAGAACAATTCCACGCTGGACTGGTGGCTTTAATCTTTCGGTTGGTTGGAAAGGACTGCAACTGTTTGCCCGCATGGATTATGCATTGGGATTTACGCAGATGGATTTCCGCCAGATGTGGGCCATGGGCAGCATGCAGGGTGAATTCAATGGAACTGAATTTGTAAAAGATTCGTGGACGCCGGAGAATCCCAATGCCAGGTTCCCAACGTACATGAACCAGGACCAGCAATTGAAAAAGAATTATGATAGGTACAGTAACATGTTCTGGGTAAGTTCAAATTATCTCTGTTTCAGGGAACTGACCCTCAGCTATGCAGTCCCACAAAAATTGTTGAAACGTGCCAAAATAGAAGGGCTCACGTTGATGATGACAGGTCAAAACCTTGGTTATATCAGCAATGAAATGCTCAAACTACCGGAAAGAACAGGCGAACAGGATGGTGCCTATACCATTCCAACCCAATTGGTTTTTTCAGCAAATCTAACATTCTAACATTTTAATCATACACAATGAGAAAGCATACATTTCAAGTCGTTCTGTTTTTCGCCATGTTGGCACTAGGAATGACATCGTGTAAAAAAACATTGGAGCTTACGCCGCAGGATTCATTTGGTAGTGGAAATTTCTGGAAAAATGAAGCCCAGATCAGTGGTTTTATGCAGGGCTTGCATAACCAGTTCAGAGGAAACATGTTTCAGTTTCTGCGCTTGGGCGAGATGCGTGGAGGAGGCTTTACCACTGCAGAAATATTTCCGGTTTCTTTGAATGAAGTCCCGCTGATTCTTCAAAACCTGGAAGAGAATTCTTCTGGAATCTCAAACTGGGCAGGTTTCTACGGACCAATTCTTCAACTCAACCTGTTTATCCAGGAAACTGAAGCAGCAACTGTTTTGACTGCACCTAAAAAAGGGTATTTACTGGGCCAGGCATACGCCATGAGGGCCTACTACTATTTCCATTTGCTCAGAACCTATGGCGGTGTCCCGCTTCGACTTGTTCCAGAAGTGCCCAATGGCATCACTGATCCTGTGGCATTGCGCAAAGCAAGGGCCACAGAGGCTGAGGTACTGGCGGCTGTCAAAAGCGACATTGAAAAGGCTGTTGCTTCATTTGGAAGCGCAGCCACTGCTAACAAAGGTCAGTGGAATCCCATGGCAGCCTTGATGTTGAAAGGTGAAATCTATCTTTGGTCTGCAAAAGTATACAACAATTCAGCTGATTTGGGTACAGCAAAAGCAGCATTGAATGCCATCTCTGGCTTTACGCTGCGTCCTAATTTTGCAGATGTTTTTTCATACGCCAACAAAAAGAACAGTGAGATTATTTTTGCATTGAGCTATTCTTTTGCAGAAGCTGAGATGCCAAGTGTCTCAACCTTCACATACGATTTACCAGGATTGGCAGGCGGTTTTTACGCAGATTCTTTGGCATCAGGTGCATTTATTTCCACCAATCCTGATCCGCTCAACATCGGACAAACAAATTCACAACAAATCATTCAACGTTACAGGTATAGCTTTGAATTGTTCCAGAGCTATGACAATGCAGACAGACGAAAACTGGCCACGTTCTATGATTTTTACAAGGTGAACAAAACCGGAGCGCCACCATACAAAGTGCTTGCAAGGAATACTGTACTCAGAAAGTTCCTGGGAACCATGGACCAGAACAAACGTTATTTTTCTGATGACTGGCCAGTTTACAGGGAAGCAGACAGGTTGTTGATGCTTGCTGAAATTGTAAACGCTGAAGGAGGAGATCCAACTGTTTACGTCAAACAAATCCGGGATCGTGCTTTTGGTGGTGCAGCCAATGATAAAGTTCCATTTGTTAATCGAAGCAAAGATGCCAATGAACTTTTCATTTTTGCTGAGCGCAGCAAGGAGTTTGTATTTGAAGGAAAGCGCTGGTACGATGCAAGAAGGATGAAATTCGGATCAGAGCCGCTTGCATTCACCAGTGCTAGTCATCCATACGGTGTGTTGAACAAAACTACACACGCATACAGGTTATTGTGGCCAATTGAACCTGCCATATGGACAAATGATCCATTGGTAAATCAAACACCTGGATATGTAACGTCAAAACCTAAGTAACGACAGCACAAGCGAGTTGAAATTTCATAAATGGGGTCTGGGGTTGATACCTCCAGACCCCATTTTCTCCCGGCAATGAGGCATATAAAATAAATTAATACAATGAAAATACAAGGTCTTATCGCAGCAGCTTTTACTCCATTCAACGAGGATGGTTCATTGAACCTGGGGCTGGTGCCAGCACTGGTTGAGAAACTTATAGAAGATGGATTGAAAGGTATTTTTGTTTGTGGCAGCAACGGTGAAGGCCCCAACATGACCACTGAGGAAAGAATGCAAGTGGCTGAGGCATTTGTGAGTGCCGCCAACAAAAGATTGCTGATCATTGTTCATGTTGGACACAGCAGTATCGCTGAATCTAAAAAGCTTGCCGCTCATGCACAGGCAATTGGCGCCGACGCTTTTTCCTCTGTTGCCGCTTTCTATTTCAAACCCACATCAGTAGAAACCCTGGTACATTGTATGGCAGAAATTGCATCTGCTGCGCCTGTTCTTCCCTTTTATTATTACCATATCCCAATCCTTACCGGTGTGGGTATGGACATGCTTGATTTCTTGAAATATGCTGGCAATCTCATCCCCAACCTAGCTGGTATAAAATATACCTCCGCTACTATTCATGAATACCAAAGCTGCCTTGAACTTGAAAACGGAAAATTTGATGTGCTGTTTGGTTTTGATGAGTTGTTGTTGCCAGCGCTTTCGATCGGTGCAAAAGGTGCCATTGGAAGTACCTACACTTTTGCTGCACCACATTATCTGAAAACGGCAGCGCTATACCAGCAAGGACAAAACGAAGCGGCCAGGGAAAACCATTCATTTATGGTAGAAGTGATCCGGATCTTTGCCCGATATCCCTCTGTTCCAGCCCAAAAAGCCATCATGAAAATGTTGGGCTTTGACATGGGGCCTTGCAGGCTTCCATTGGTAACACTGAACGAAGCGAATTACAATAAGCTTTACACTGAACTCAAAGCAGTTTCTTTTTTTGACAAGGTCCCTTCCATCCCCATGGATAGATAAGAATCTTAAGCGTTTAAAATTGTTTCAAATGAAGTTGAATAGATTTTTTGCCCTGATCATTTCTTTGTTGATCAGCATTTTCAATGCACATGCACAATTAACTGCTGAAGTAAACGTGGTGCAGGAGCAGTATCAGCTTCCATTGTTGAAAGGAAAAGAAAACAACCCTTTCATCAGACTGAAACTGGTGGTAACTGGCAACAAGGAAATGGCGGTTAGCGATTTTCAATTCAGCCTTAAAGGAACTACATCTTTGAAGGATTTACAGCAACTTACCTTGTATTATTTTAAAAATGATTCAACTACAAGCGGGTCGCTTGATTTTTCCAAAGCCAGGGTTTTCGGCAATGTAGATCCCAAGAACAATAAGGTCACCATCAAGGGTGAGCAAAAGCTTGAACAAGGCACCCATTATTTTTGGCTGAGTTGCACCCTGTCGCCGAATGCCAATGCTTTGCATGAAGCAGACGCCACTTGTACCCAAATCAGCTTTGGAGACAAGCGTTTTGTACCTGCTCCTGAAGGAAAAAATATACGTCAAAACTTTGCTGTTGCGTTGAGGAAACAACATGATGACAACGTACATACATACCGTATTCCAGGCATCACTACCTCTAAAAACGGAACCTTGCTGGCTGTTTACGACATGCGCAGGGAGAGCAGTCGTGACTTGCAGGGGCATATGGATATCGGATTAAGCAGAAGCCTTGATGGTGGCAATACATGGCTGCCCATGCAGGTAGCGATCGATATGAAAGAATGGGGTGGTTTGCCACAGAAATTCAATGGCGTTTCTGATGCCTGTATTTTGAGTGATGACAAAACCGGTGCAATCTACATTGCCGGACTCTGGATGCATGGCGTCCTGGATAAAAATGGAAAATGGATTGAAGGCCTGACAGATAGCAGCAAAGCCTGGAATCACCAATGGCGCGAAAAAGGCTCTCAACCCGGTTTTGATGTAAAGCAGTCCAGCCAGTTTTTGATTGTCAAGAGTACTGATGAGGGCAAAACATGGAGCGATCCCATCAATTTGACAAAGATGTGCAAAAAAGAAGAGTGGTGGCTTTGGGCTCCTGGTCCTGGACATGGCATCACTCTAAACGACGGCACTTTGGTATTCCCTACACAGGGCCGAGACAAAAATGGCAGACCATTTTCTAACATCACCTACAGCAAAGATGGCGGTGTAAATTGGCATACTTCAGTTGCTGCAGACACAGGAAGTACTACAGAAAGCATGGCAGTACAATTGAGCAATGGAGACATCATGCTCAACATGCGGGCCAATGAAAATGCTACCCGCAAAGGGGATAACAATGGTAGGGCAATTGCTGTTACCAGTGATTTGGGTAAAACTTGGACAAGTCATGCTGCTAGCCGCAGTGTATTGAATGAACCCGTTTGCATGGCCAGTACCCATAAACACAACTATACAAAAAATGGAAAACCAAGCTCAGTCTTGTTGTTTTCAAATCCCAATACCAAGAGCGGTCGCAACCACATGACCATTAAAATGAGTTTTGATGATGGTCTTACCTGGCCTAAAGATCACTGGATACTCCTGGACGAATGGAACAGCTTTGGTTACTCCTGTATTACATCCGTCAATGAAAATACCATTGGCATTTTGTACGAGGGTAGCGGTGCCCACATGGTTTTTCAGCAATTTTCTTTTAAAAAAATGCTGAAGTGATTTTATCAAAAGGGCGAATCGCAAAACAACAATCGTTTAGATTTCATCAGATTATTTCCAAATCGACTTCAACTCGGTAATTTCAAAAGTATGTATTTTAACATCCCCCTTGATTTCAATGCCATTGTTCGTTTTGGGATTTTTTAATGCATCTGCGATATGGAGTTTTCCTTTGTCGATATATCCTTCGACAGAATTTTTGTCAACTAAAATTTCAATGGTAAACCTGAAGCTTCCGGGGTTTTCACAAATATAGGGAGCGCCATTGAAGCGGTTAAAATTACCGTCATAGTAAATGATGGGATTTCCTTTGTAATGGATCTCCAATCCCAGACCTTTGTCAATTTCAACATCCATAGTCAGGTGTAATAGATCTGAGTGAATGTTTTTCAATTCGCTGTTGAGTTGCTCTTTTGATACATCTTTATAAGCATAATGTTTTTCATGCAGTTGGCTCAGTTGTTTGATGGGCTCACAAAACAAGCGGATTCCTTCTTTTGTAGTTCTTAAACTCAACTCATTTGGGAAAAGCATCAACTGGTTAAATGGCATTCCCTCCTGCGTTATTCTTCCCCAGCCAATTTGGATGCGTTTGCCATCGGGCGTATTGTTATAGGTCTGTGCGGCATACTGTACCCCCCAGCTGTAAAAATATTTTCCTGCTTCTGGTTTGAATTGAGCTCCGTCAAAACTTCCAATCATGTAAGTTCCGGAAGCAGCCAGCATCACCCATTTTTTATTTTTTTCATTAGCATCTACAGGAAGTTCAAACAATTCAGGGCATTCGTAAAACCCTTTTGTTTTGCTTTTGAACTCCCATTTTTTAAGGTCTTTTGAATTGTAGATGGCTACATAATTTTCATTGTACAGCGCCATCACCCATGTCTGGGTAGGGGAATGCCAGAAAACTTTGGGGTCCCTGTCAGGCCCAAGGATGGGGTTTCCCTTGAATTTTGTGAAGGATCTTCCATTGTCTCTGCTGTATGCCACATTCTGTTGCATTTTTTTTCCAGCTGTGGTATAAAAAGCGACAAGTGTATTTTTACCCCATCCTGCAGTATTGTATTCATCCACCACTGCAGATCCTGAAAATATGGTTCCAAGGGTATCTGGATAAAGGGCATCATTCAATTCCTCCCAATGCAGCAGATTCTTGCTTACCGCATGTCCCCAATGCATGTTTTCCCAGTCGGTTTCATAGGGATTGTGTTGATAAAACAGGTGGTACTCGCCATTGTTGTACACCAATCCGTTGGGGTCGTTTATCCAGCCCCTGCGTGTAGAAAAATGAAACTGGGGCCTGTTTTTTTCCTTGTACAGGCTGTCTTCTCCTGCAAAATTGTTTGACAGATAAATTTTATCAAGCCCGTTTACTTTTTCTGTTATTACCAATTGAAGCGTTTTCCCTTTGAGGGCTGATACATCTTTGAACACCCAATAGTCTGGTGCTGCATTACCAATGCGCATCACTGAATAGGTCAATGTGTCTCCATCTGCAACGAAGTAAATTTTTTGGCGTTTTTCATTTTTGCTGATGGGTATGTTCAAATACTGCTGATCGATTTTAAATTCCTTGACAACCAATTGCCCCAAACCCAATTGGTAAAATACCAGAACAGGGATGAACAGAAGTATTTTTTTCATGGCATGATGTTTTAATGGTGATGCAGGTAAATCAACATCAAAATATGTTTTATCGATGAATAAACATGAAAATTGCCCGATATCCCATATTTTTCTGATGGATAAACCGCTTTTTATTGGGTGAATTTTCCCTCAATTAGTTGTCTTTCAGCTCATTTGTGATTATTTTACAGAGCATCGAATCATGCCATAGAAAAAGCAACCCAAAACAACCCACATGAAAAGGAGACAATTCGTCGGTCTTATCGGCAATACC
>JACCDP010316218.1_pt1 | contig 10600 bp, 10 predicted proteins | sample 7445841 | NCBI WGS metagenome assembly JACCDP01 (sample SAMN15323441, study PRJNA562643) | freshwater metagenome | isolation source: river surface water | place: USA:Blue River Watershed | collected 2017-08-17
AGGGAAAGTCAACTTGGCGCATGGGCCTCGTTTCAATCGGAACGGTTAAATTCCATGGAGGATATTGCGGCAAGGTTTCAGGAGTTTTCGGCAAAGTACCCGAACGAAGTTCCCCGTCCTTCGCATTGGGGAGGCATGGCCTTGGTTCCAAGTAAGTTCGAATTTTGGCAGGGCAAACCTTCGCGCCTGCACGAACGATTGGTGTTTGAAGGGAGTTCCAATGCATGGGATAAATTTCGTTTGAATCCTTAATGTTATGAAGGAACAACCCACGGAAATCACCGTATTGCCCTCAGGTATCCGATTGTCCTATTTGAAGTCGAATAGCCCTGTTGGTCACTTGGCCTTTTATTTCAAAGGAGGGAGCAGGAGTGAACCCATGGAGAAAATGGGTTTGGCGCATTACCTCGAACATTGCATTTTCAAAGGCACGAAACAACACGGCCCTATGTGGATCTTGTCCCGCCTCGATGAGGTAGGAGGGGAGTTGAATGCTTTTACATCCAAAGAAGAAATTTGTGTTCACGCCACATTTTTGAATAAATATACGAAGCGAACGTTCGAGTTGATTTCCGATTTGGTGATGAATTCCACCTTCCCATTAGAAGAAATCGAAAAGGAAAAAGAGGTCATCATCGATGAAATAAATTCCTACAAAGACAGTCCTGTCGACCGTTTAATGGATGAATTTGATACCTTATTATTTCCGGAAAGTACGCTTGGCAATCCAATTTTAGGAACAAAGAAGTCGGTCAAAGGATTACAGCAAGAAGATTTGTTGCAGTTTATTCAATCCAACTTCACTGCGGATAATTTGGTGATTTCCTACGTGGGAAAGGAATCCCAACAACGGTTGGTGAACTTGATCAACGAATGTTTAACGGAATTACCGTCACATGCCCAAAATTTACGGTTCGAAGTTCCCGAAAAAGCCCAAGTGTTTCGCCTGCGTAAAAAGGAATCGAACCATCAATCCCATGCCATTCTTGGGGCGTATGCTCCTTCCTTTCGTGACGATGACCGCTTAATGATGAACCTACTCATCAATTACTTGGGAGGTCCAGCGATGAATGCTCGATTGAATGTTGTCATTCGTGAAAAGTACGGTTTGGCTTACCATGTGGAGGCGAATTATACAGCGTTGGAGGATTCTGGGTATTGGGGAATACTGCTTTCGGCAGAACAAAAGAATATCGATAAATCCATGGAATTGGCGAAAAAAGAACTGCGAAAGCTCAGTACACAAGGCCTTTCCAAAGTCCAATTGCAAAAACTCAAAGTACAGTTTTTAGGGCAACTGTCCATCGCTTCAGAAAGCAACAATGCACGGTGCATGGCGAATGGAAAAACCCTTTTGGTCTATGATCGAATCGACGCACTGTCGGAAACCTACCGAAAAATACAAGCAGTAAAATTGGAAGAAATTAATGCCGTTGCGACAAAATACTTTACTCCCGAAACCGTTTGCGAATTGGTGTACGATAAAAAGTAGTCTTTTTTAGCGTCGTTGGCCAAAAATGTTACTCCCTACCCGAATGAAGGTGCTGCCTTCTTCCAGGGCAATAGGATAGTCGTTACTCATGCCCATGGAAATTTCCTTGAAGGGTTCAACGGCGGAAAAATGTTGTAGCTTCAGTACTTTGAAGATCGAGGCCAAGTCCTTAAATTCTTGGCGAATTTGTGCCGTGTTGTGGGTAAACGTAGCCATTCCCATGACTCCGCAAAGTTCTATGTGGCTCAGCCCGGCAAGGTCGTTGGAAGCAAGGATTCCTTTGATTTCCTCCCTTGAAAAACCGAATTTGCTTTCTTCTTGCGCGATATGAAATTGCAGTAAACATGGTATTTTTCGTCCTACTTTTTGTCCCTGTTTATCGATTTCTTGCAGCAGTTTTACGCTGTCAACCCCGTGAATTAAGTGCACAAATGGGGCAATGTATTTGACCTTATTGGTCTGCAAGTGCCCGATCATGTGCCATCGAATGTCCTTGGGAAGGGCTTCATACTTCGCAACCAATTCTTGTACTTTGTTTTCGCCAAAATCCCGTTGTCCCGCTTCATAGGCCTCCATGATTTTATCCGTGCTCTGCATTTTGGATACGGCTATGAGCTGGGTTCCCAAGGGCAGTGAGCCCTTGATCTGATGGAGGGTCTCGCTAATCATTGAGGTCCATTATGGTAAGTCCGCTGCGTAATTTGGGTTCAACCCAAGTGGATTTAGGTGGCATGTACATGCCGTGATCAGCTACTCGTTTTACCTCCTGCATGGTGATAGGATAAAGGAAAAAAGCTACAGCGTAGCTGCCATCGTTGACTTGGTTCAAAACTTCATTAAAAGGGGTGTTTCCAGGAATGAACGAAATGTCTTGCGAAGTTTTAAGGTCTTGAATATTTAATAATGGTTGTAAAATCCATTGGGTGAGGAGTTCCGCATCCAAGCATAAGGTTGGATGGTCTTTCTGTATCAACGATTCATTGAGCATTAAGCTAAAACACTTTTGGTCAATGAATACCGTGATTTCATGTTTTTTTTGTGGTTTACGTGGTGTTCGCATTTCCGTGAGCGTTCCCCATTGTTCCATTTGCTTGAGAAAGGTCTTGCTTGTTTGACCGTTGAGGTGTTTGACAAGCCGTTGAAACTCCAGTATTTTTAAGTCCTCTTCTTGAACGTAATAGCATAGAAATTTCCGTCCTTTATTAAGGTTTCCCTTGGCTTGTTGCTTTAAATAATAGGCGACAGATGAGGCACTTCGATGGTGTCCGTCTGCAATGTAGGTGGCCGGTATTTGTTCAAAACACCTCACCAAAACTTCCGTTTTAACCGGGTCAATTAGCCAAAGTTCATGTTTGATCAAATCCGTGGTGCTGAATTCATACTCGGGTCGTTCTATAAGGATTGAAGCTATAATTGCATCAATGCGTTCATTGCCTTCATACGACATCAATACCGGTTCTGCATTTAAACCTACCACTTCTAGGTATTCTGTAAAAACGGCTTCACGTGCGGTAAGGGTCGCTTCGTGTTTTTTGATGACATCGTTCAGGTAGTCCTCGGCATCTGCTCCTCCAATGATTCCCGTATAGCTTCTCTCGGCACTTGATTGTCGGTAAAGGTACAGGTGGGGTTCAGCATCTTGAATTAAAATTCCTTTCGCTTGAAATGACTCATATCCTTTCTTGACTAATTCAAATCGTTCGGGTGAATTGGCACGAGTTCTCAGCGTTTTATTGAATTCGGGATTGATAATGTGCAAAAGCGTGTATGGATTGTCTTCGATTTTCGCCTTCAACACGTTGTTTTTATACGAATAATAAGGTCGGGTTGCTACTAAATGCACCTTGTCCCTTACCGGACGAATGGCTCGGAATGGATGTAGGATGGCCATGATTAAAATTTATAACTAACGCCCAAGCTGGGTAGAATGGGAAATTGATATATGATTTTAGAGGTTATTCGATTGACATAGAAAATATTATTTCGATTGTACACGTTCGTGATATTTCCCGTCACCTCCATTTGTGTATTGTTTTTGAACTTGAAAAGTTTTTTAACGGTAATATCCAATCGGTGATAGGAGGGTAGCCTGCGGCTATTGAACGTTCCAAGAAGGGTGCTGATTGTGGAAGGATTGTTCGTTACATAATCGGTGGTAACTCCGCCTGTAAAATTTTCAGCTTGATAAAATCCTGCAGTCGGTGTAAAAGGCAGTCCTGAACCTAAATTCCAACGAACGTTTAATTCGAGGTCTTTCTTTTTGCCAAATTGGTAGGATCCAACCAAGTTCACGTTGTGCCTTCGATCGAATACGGGAAAATATTCAGCAAATCCATCCCAACGGGTAGAATAGCTGTAAGAATACACGCCCCACAAGAAGAAGCGGCTCAAAGTAAGCTTATATAAAACATCGATTCCATAGGTTGTTCCTGATTCAATGATGAAGTCCTTCTTAAATACATCCGCCACGTTCGCAAATTGAGCTAAATCCTCGTACAGTTTATTTTGGTTGATGTTGCTCAATTGTGAGAAGTACTTATAATATCCCTCCACGTTGATGAAATTGGATTTGTTGAGATCGTACTCCAAACCGAGGATTCCATGCCAAGCATATTGCAACCCATTTTTTATCTTCTTGGTATTACCGAATTCATCGACGAATTCTTCCTGTACATTGGTGGGTGCTGACAAGAGTCCATTGAACAGGTTCACAATATCTTTGTCGCTTGAGGCTGACGTAAAGTTTTGAGAGTAGCGTCCTCCCGAAAATTTTACCCTCAACTTATCGGAAGCGTTGTATTTCAATCCCAAACGCGGTTCAGGTGAGATGGTGCTTAAAGAGGCATAGGCCTGAATTCGAAATCCGGCCTGCATTACCCATCGCTCGTTTTTGGACACGCGACGGTAGTTGTAGTACGCCCCAATTTCCGTATTGAAGTTGAACAATTCGATGCGTCGTTTTGCTTCGTTAAACGTTACGAATTCCGTGTTGAACCCCGAGAAATTGAAACCGTAGTTCATTTCACCTTCGTTTTTAAGGAAGTACGAAAAGTCAAATCCAAGGTCAAAACCGCCAATTTTTGAATAGCGTGGTTCCACTTCAGACTCGCTGAAGGTTGTTTCAAAATTTGATCCGTTCACGTGACCTCGAACAAAAACGGGAGAACCCGAAGGGATGAGTAAGAAATTGATCCCTCCCCCGGAGGCTTGCCAGTTTAAATCAGCGATTTGATAATTCACGCTGTCGCGGTTGTGAAAACCAAAAACACTCACCTTGGAACCTCCGTCTCCCATGAACGTAACTTTACCGTACAAATCGGTAAAATTAAACGGCAATCCGTCACCTTCATTGACTCTTGGATACAAGGATTTCGAGGTGTAATCCAATAAGCTGTGTTTGGCAGTAAACATGTAGGATCCGGGAGAAAGGCGGCCTTTTTTTGCTTTGCTTAAAGGACCTTCCAAGACCAATTTTGCCAAGAAAGGAGATAAGGAGGCTTTTCCACCAAAAGAACCTCGATCTCCGTCGCGGTAAGAAATGTCCATGATGGACGACACCCGTCCTCCGTATTTAGACTCAAAACCGCCGGTATAAATATCAACCGATTTAATAAGTTCTGTTTCGAAAATTGAGAAAAAACCAATGGAATGAAATGGGTTGTAAATGGTCATTCCATCCAAAAGGGTTTTATTCTGTATCGGAGTTCCTCCTCGAACATAGAACTGCCCTCCTTGGTCTCCCGTAGTGGTGACTCCAGGGGTTACGGAAACTGCACCAAGTACATCGCTTTCTGCACCGTATACTGGAATGCGCTCCACCGCCGTTTTATCGAATTTGATGATACCCACCTCGGGTTTTGTTTTTTTTGTTTTTGATTCTGCCGTAACAACGACATCGTCAAAGGTTCTATCTGCAGGGGGTAATGGGATATTAACGTTGACAATCTTTTTCTCACCTTGCAATTGAACAGCAATAAAGGTTTTCTTGTACCCGGAAATTCGCAAACGAAGAAGGTAGTTTCCTGCCTCTAATTTGGGAATGGAAAATAAACCGTTTTGATCTGTCATGGCACCGGCCACCAGCGAACTATCAGCTCTTAACAGGGTGACCTTTTCATTGCTGATGGCTTCTCCGGTTTTTTCATCGCTCACAAACCCACGCACGTTATATTGCTGGGCAAAGGATTTTTCTAAGGTAAGTAAAAGTAAAGAAACAAGGAGGATGGCTCGGAGCATACACAAATTTTGCTCGAAGTTACGCATTTTGTCGCGTAAAATGGCAGTTTCAAATACCTTAGATTCTACGACGGTTCAGCATCGCTGAACAAGGCTTCTACAAAGGCGGTTTTATCAAACAGTTGAAGGTCCTCCATCTTTTCTCCCACTCCGATATATTTCACCGGGATTTGCATTTGGTCGGAAATTCCAATGACCACCCCGCCTTTGGCTGTTCCGTCCAATTTGGTAATGGCTAAGGCGTTGATGTCCGTGGCTTGCGCAAATTGCTTGGCTTGCTCGTAAGCATTTTGTCCGGTGGAACCATCTAAAACCAATAAAACTTCGTGCGGGGCATTGGGATAAACTTTGCTCATAACCCGTTTTATCTTACTGAGTTCGTTCATTAAATTCACCTTGTTGTGAAGCCTTCCAGCCGTATCAATGATGACGACATCCGCATTACTTGCTTTCGCGGACTGAAGGGTGTCGAAAGCTACACTTGCTGGGTCGGCATTCATGCCTTGTTGTACGATTTCTACACCAACCCTTTGCGACCAGATAATCAACTGATCGACCGCAGCTGCTCGGAAGGTATCTGCGGCACCCAAAACAACTTTTTTACCTCCGGATTTGAACTGATGCGCGAGTTTTCCGATGGTGGTCGTTTTTCCTACGCCATTAACCCCTACCACCATGATTACATAAGGCTCTCCAGGGTTCATGGATTGGTTTTGTTCCAGCGATGTTTTACTGTCTGCAAGCAATCCAGAAATCTCTTCTTTTAAAAGGGCATTTAGTTCTTCGGTGCTGACGACTTTTTCGCGTTTTACTCGAGCTTCGATGCGCTCGATGATCTTTAAGGTTGTGGCAACGCCAACGTCGGATGAAATAAGAAGTTCCTCCAAATTGTCCAAAACTTCCTCATCAACGCTCGATTTACCAAGAATAGCCCTTGATATTTTCGATAAAAACGATTGTTTGGTTTTCTCAACTCCTTTGTTGAGGTTTTCGTTTTTTCCGCGCGTAAAAAAATCAAATAAACCCATAGTGAAAAAAAAATCCCGGAAGGACCGGGACTAACTTTTGATAAATGCTACTTATTTAGAAAACCACTCCTTAACTTTGTCGTTGTGAACGATTTCTTCTTTCGTTGTGTAGGAACCTGATTTCGCAGATTTGGTCATTTTAATAACCTTGGTATGTTCTTTACCGCCTCCTTTCTGTAAGGATGCAACTACTTTCTTTGCCATTTTCTACTTATTTAATTTCTTTGTGAACGGTGTAGCGCTTAAGTACGGGATTGAATTTTTTCAATTCCATACGATCGGGTGTGTTTTTTCGGTTTTTGGTGGTAATGTACCTGGACATTCCTGCCATTCCTGATTCCTTGTGCTCCGTGCACTGAAGAATCACTTGAATTCTATTTCCTTTAGCTTTCTTTGCCATGTTCGTTTTTTTTCTCGGTTACTTCAATTATTTCAAAAAACCTTTTGCCCTTGCATCCTTGAGGCATGCCGAAATACCTTTCTTGTTTACCGTACGCAATGCCGCGGCGGAAACTTTCAAGGTGATGTATTGATCCTCTTCAGGAATGTAAAACTTTTTGGTGAGTAAATTAGGGAGGAAACGACGCTTGGTTTTGCGGTTAGAGTGGGATACATTGTTCCCAACCATAACTGATTTACCGGTAAGTTGACAAATGCGTGACATGGTTTTTCGTTTTTACTTTTAATTAAAGCGGGTGCAAAGAAACTATTTTTTTCCTATATAAACAAGAGAAATTTTATTTTTAGTCAAATAATTCAACCAAGGCGTTCGATTTTTGAACCCATCATCGAAAGCCTCAACAAGTTAAGGGCAGCAAGGGTCGCCATTTCTATGTTCCTTGATCGGATATCACCGAACGAAAAGCGTTTAGCGCTCACCCCGGAAGGACCGGCGATTCCTATCCAAACGGTTCCAATTTCATCCTTTGAATCCCCTCGCGAAGGCCCCATAATTCCCGTTGTACTCAGGCAATAGTCGGTTTTTAACCGTTTTCGCCCTTCCTCCGCCATTCGAAGTGCTACCTCTTCACTTACCACGTCGTATTGTTCGATAAATGCTTCCGGGATATCCAATAAAGCCGTTTTTAATGCAGTTTGATAGGTGATTAAACTCCCTCTAAAATAGTCGGATGAGCCCGGTATTTCGACCATTTTCGAGGCAATATTTCCTGCGGTACAGCTTTCAACAGTACCAAGGGTTGCCTGCATGTGGGATAGCATTTTACCAACAACACCGGCGATGGTATCCTCCTCGTATCCAACGATTAAGTTGGGGATAAGCGAGTGAAGTTCTTGGATTTTACCCTCAATCAAGGATTCATCCTCCGCGCCTCGAAAGGAACTAATGCGCAATTTTACGATTCCGGGAGCGGGGAGGTAGGCGAGGCTTAAGTTCAATTGTTCCAAGGATTCTTCCCAAGCGGATAGACGTTCTGCCAGGAAACTCTCCCCGAGTCCTTGGGTTACGACCGTTCGGTGAAACAAAGCATTCAGTGAATACCGTTCCTTGATGCGTGGGAGAATTTCTTCCGTGAAGATGCTTTTCATTTCATAGGGCACGCCCGGAAGGCTGATTACCGAAAGGTCTTCTCGATGGAACCACATTCCTGCAGCCGTTCCCCATGCATTGGGTAGGATTTCACATCCCTCAGGCAGATGTGCTTGTTCAATATTAGCTTGCAGCATGGGACGTTTGCGACGGCTAAAAAAAGCTTCGATGTGTTTCAAAGTAGGTTCATGCAGCACCAGGGGCATTTCAAAGTACTGGGCAAGTACTTTCTTCGTACGGTCGTCTTTCGTTGGTCCCAATCCTCCCGTAGCAATGATCAAATCCGATTCCGTGTTTTCAATCGCACGTAATATTTGAAGCGGGTCGTCTGAAATGGTTAAAACTTCTTGAATTCTAACTCCCAGCGAGGAAAGTTCTTTACCAAGCCATGAAGCATTCGTGTTAACGGTTTGACCAATTAACAATTCATCCCCAATGGAAACGATGGTCACCTTCATTTTTTCACGAATTTAGCAATCGATTCAATATGACCAGTATGGGGAAATTGATCCACCAGACTGATTTTTTCCAAACTATAACCAGCATCAAACAACGTTGAAGCATCGCGGGCTTGCGTTGAAGGATTGCACGAAATGTAAACGATTTTCTTAGCGCCGAGCGCAATGGTTTTCAATAAGGTTTTTGGAGCAATTCCTGCACGTGGAGGGTCAAGGATGATTGCGCCAATTTTCCCTTCGTATTCGGGATGCTCCTTGAGAAACTTACCAACATCCGCGGCATAAAATGCTACATTTGAAAGTCCATTTTTCGTTGCATTTTCTTTGGCATCTTCAATGGCTTCATGCACGATATCAACGCCCGTGATCTTACCAAATCCTCGGCGTTTAGCGATGAGTTGGGCAATGGTCCCGGTGCCACAAAATAGGTCAAGAATCTCGTTCCCATCGTCTAAATCTTCCAACAAATAGTCGATGGCTTTTTGATATAATCGTTCAGCGCATTTTGGATTGGTTTGGAAAAAGCTCTCCATGCGCATTTGAAACGTGAGCCCTAATAAATGTTCCTCAACCATCGGTACACCGTACAACAGTTGCGAACGGCCGTTTTCAATTTTTGAACGGTCAGCCACATCATCGTTAACCGTATGTTGTATTCCTGCAATTCTGGAGCCGTGGAGTTCAAGCACCTTGGCTACGAAGGCTTGTTGATCAAATCCTTCTATCCCTTCGGATGAACTTACTAAATGCACCAAAATCCGGTCATCTTGAAAGGATTTCCGAACCACAATATGCCTGAAAAAACCGGTCTTTTGAGGCGGGTGCCAAGCGGGTAAATTCGTACGTTCCAAATACGTGCGTAGGAGGGGAAGTTTTTGCTCCCAATCCTCATCGAACAATCCGCTGGGGCGGTTTAAATTTTCCACTTTCCACCAGGTTCCACGTCGTTTAAATCCGAGTGCGAATGCTCCGTCTTTTTCTTCTCCTGTTTCAAGCACATGTTCAATGCTAGAAAAACTGTATTCCATTTTATTTCGATAAAAATAGGTGGAAGGAGATGCAATGTATTCATCGAACTTTTCTCGAATGCTTCGATCGCCGCTAATTTTCGAAAAGGTAGTTAAGGTGGATTCCGTTTTAACAGCTTGTTGCAGTTTCTCTGGGACAAAGAGGTATGGAGCACCGGATATTTCTTGGAAATTGGTGATTACCTCCTCGGGAGCTCGCACAAGAACTTCCATTAATTTTGCCTCCGCATGATTCTTCCGTTTTACGTCAATTTTCGCTTTCACCACTTGTCCGGGAAAAGCATTATCGACAAAAACCACAAAGTGCGATTCGCCGATGGGAATTTTGGCAATGCCTCTGCCACCAAAGGCATAGCCATCGATCGTTAGGGTAATAATTTCTCCTCGATGAAACATGTTTAAATCATTCCTCGGATTACCCCTTTATCTGAAGCTTGAATAAATCCTAAGATTTCTTCCCTCAACTCCGAAGCAGGAACGGATTCGATGGTGGATTGAATGCCCTTGCTCATGTTGCTGTTTTGCACATATAAACAGCGGTAAATGTCTTCAATTTGTCGCACTTGTTCATCGCTGTATCCTCGTCGACGAAGTCCAACGGAATTCACACCTGCGAAGGTTAATGGTTCACGGGCTGCTTTTATGTAGGGCGGTACATCTTTACGAATCAAGGAGGCACCACCTATGAATGCATGCTTTCCGATGTGTACAAATTGCTGAGCCGCCACCTTACCTTCCAATATGGCATAATCGTCAATGGTGACATGCCCCGATAGCCCGGTGTAACTCGCAAGGATGACATGGTTTCC
>JACCDP010304848.1_pt1 | contig 10597 bp, 11 predicted proteins | sample 7445841 | NCBI WGS metagenome assembly JACCDP01 (sample SAMN15323441, study PRJNA562643) | freshwater metagenome | isolation source: river surface water | place: USA:Blue River Watershed | collected 2017-08-17
CCTTGATCGCATCAGCGCGATTATCGAGGAGTACCAACTTCCTGCACACACAGTTGGATTTGGCGTAAAGGGCTGCGTTACATGGTCAACAACGCCTGTGCGCAACTATCGTGATTACAAGGCAACTGATTTTGGTATCGCAGAGGCTCACTGGTTGTTCGCACTTAACCGCGGAATCATCACTCCGCCAGGACTTGATGAGCAGTGGTTAATCTCTCTGGCACATGGCCAAACAGAGATTGATCTACATGTTGAAGATTTCCGCGATTTCGCTAAAGCACTTCGAGCATAATTCGAACCGCTTTAACCATTTGATCTAGCGGCATCGTAGGTAATCCAGGGAACTCCCCTGCTTGCTCATCCATAAGTGGGACATGCACAAAACCGCTGCGCACCTTTGTGCCTTTGAAATGGTCTTGTGCGACATAGAAAACATGGTTGCACAAGAAAGCGCCGGCACTTAATGAAACAGCTGCTGGAATATCCTGTGCCTTAATCGCTTCGACAAACTCTTTAATCGGCAATGTGCTCTCGTAAGCAACCGGGCCACCTACAAGAATCGGTTCATCAATTCGTGTTACACCTTCATTATCTGCAAGACGTGCATCATCTAGATTAATTGCAATTTTTTCAGGTGTTATATGTGTGCGACCTTCTGCTTGACCTAAACAAATGACAACATCTGGTTTATGGTGCTCAATCAAAGCAAGCAAAGCCTCTGCGGATTGTGTATATGCGACTGGCAGAATTGCGGTGACGACGTTTTCGTCGCTAATCTGTTTAACAATTTCACCAGATGGATTAAGTGTTGCCTTTCCAAAGGGTTCAAACCCTGTAAGCAACACCTTGGTCATGCTCTGATCTTACGGGCAGAAGAAAAGCCCCGAGTGTGAAAGGCACTCGAGGCTTAACTTGTGCGCGCGAAGGGATTCGAACCCCTAACCTTCTGATCCGTAGTCCGTGAACCCTAGGTTCTATATAAACCTGGGAGATTCTGACTGTTCCGAATAATGCATGAAATTAGGATTAACAAGGTCCGTTATTCCTCAAATTTCCTATAAATCAATTAACTGTATTAGCAAAGTGTTAGTTTGACATGTGGTTTCAAAAAGAAGCTTCGAATACCGGACCGTCGACGCAAACCAATGGACTCTCTTCTTGTCGAGATGGACTCGGGCCCAAGGGACAACTATGACAATACCCAAGTCCACAGGCCATATGAGCTTCCATGGAAACTTGAACTGGAATATTCCAATTATGTCCAAGTGTTACAGCCATTCGCATCAGCCTATTAGATCCACAAATCATTATGGCATCTGGTTTGCTTATCGAATATCTACTTAAGAGTTGTTTTTCTACATTATCCACGTCGCTGGAATAGTCATCATCGGAGACTTGAAATACAAGTGATTTGAATTCTTCAAAATCTTTAATTCCTACACATTCTTTTCCAATTCGGCTACTTAAGAGAGCTGTAGTTGTAATACCCCGAGAGTTTCCTTCTTGTGCAACTGGTGCGATGGAACATATTCCAATACCTCGACCAATTAGCAGAAGTTCCTTTGCAAATTCTGGAATTTCAAACCCATTTCCTAGGGGTCCAAGTACGTAAATTGCCTGACCGATTTCAATAGTCGATAAATACTCAGTACCAAATCCCACAACTTTGAAAATTACTTCAAAAGTACCCCTCTCTGGGTTTGCGCGATGTATTGCCATCGGCCGTGGCAACAATATCCCCTTCCCTGTTGAATCTGAATTGGACAGCATCACAAACTGACCTGGCTTGCATAGCTGCGAAATGAGTGAATCTCGAATTTCTAAGCGCCAGTGTTGGCCAGGAAGTTCTAAACGAGACAGCACAAATGCATCTCCATACACTGGCTTTTCTAGATCTTTACTTCGCTGAAACTTTGTAATTGAAATATTCTGCACTCTAAATCCTTAGACTTAACGATATGCCGTCCATACGAAAGAGAGAAGCAAAGAGGAGCCTAACACCCGCATGGATGGACTCAAACGATGAAAATTCGCTGGGCATGTGACTATGTCCTCCCACGCTTGGCACGAAAATCAATCCTGTGGAAGTGACATGCTCCATTATCTGGCAATCATGACTCGCACCACTCGGAAGAACTTTGGTTCGAATCGAGTGTTCATTCGCAACAGCTTGAATCAAATCTATAATTTCTTGGTCGAGGGCCATGGCATGAGTATTACCAATTTGTTCGAAAGTAACTTTGGTGCCATTTTCTTCTCCTGGATCGCAAATTATTTCCGTGACCTCTTCTGAGATTCGACTTCGACGATTACTATCAAAATCTCGCACATCAACAGAGAATTCAACCCAGCCCGGTACCGTTGTTATCGATCCCGGAAGGGTTTTGAGTCGGCCAACAGTGATTCTCACTCCTTCGTTCTCTGGCTTTCTTGAGTATTCATCTAACGAAACAATGATTTTGGCAGCAGTCAATAGAGAGTCTCGGCGTAGATGCATTGGCGTACCACCAGAGTGTGCTGGCTCGCCCAATACAGTCACAAGAAATCTCTCACTTCCAGATATTACGTTAACTATTCCAAGGTCTAAGGATTCTGCTTCAATCTCTCTTCCTTGTTCTATATGTAACTCAAGAAATCCAGCACAATCATCTGGATTCCATTTCGATTCTGCGATTTGCTCGGGATCTAAACCGATTGCTCGCATTGCTTCTGACATTGAAATACCTGTTTCATCAACCAATGCGTCAAGGTGGTGAGCTTCAGTTAAACCCGCTATAGCGCGACTACCGTTACATGCCTGCCCAAAACGTGCGCCCTCTTCTGCGCAGAATGCAATAAAACGCCAAGGTTTGCTCAGCTGGGTTTGCGATTCACTCAGAACTCTCGCAATCTCCATAGCCGCCACAACTCCGACAATGCCATCGAATCTGCCACCTTTAGGAACGCTATCAAGATGAGAGCCTGTGGCCAAACATGGGGTCCCATCTGCATTTTTGGTTCTATATTCTGCAATTGTGTTCCCAGCGCTATCTCTCCATACTGATAAACCCAATCGAGTCATGTACTCAGAGAAATATTCGTGGCTGTCGCGTTCAAGCTTTGAGTAGGCAATTCGACTCACACCAACAGAGGTTGTTGAATAATTTGCAAAATGCTCAATTTCTTTTCTTATGTTAGTGAGTGAAACCATATCTAATAAAGTATCAGGGATGCCCCTGTTTCTATCTTTTTGATTTTTTAAGCCAATACTCGAAGTCACGATTTAGTCACCACCACATCAAGACTGAAATCAAGTGAAGTTTTAGGATCTCTGTCAGTGACAATGCTGATTACACTGAGTTCCTTGCATTTCTTACTTAAATACTCCTTTATAGAAGTCAATTCCTGGACTCCCCGCTTGTGCAAAGTTAGATAAAACACTTTCTCTGAAAATCCAACATCTGGAACAATTTTCAAGATGCCCATATCAATATTTATGGTGCACCATTTCATGTCTAGTTCTCTGGCTACGACATGACTTAAAATACCTAAAAAGGGGGATGCGTCAGATATCAGAATTGAAGACTTTTCACCTTTCATCTGTGGAATTAGTCGATCCACCAACTCTTCGAGTAATTGAACGTTAGTAAATGTTTGACTCTCAATTTCCATGTGGAATCTCCCTATTTTATAGTGATTGTTTGGGTACCGCAGCTTTTGGTTCTCAACTCTATTTACTCTTTCTCGCCTGCAAATCAAATTCGGGTCTCGAATAGAACTTTTCCAAACTATTCAACGAATTACTTCTGCTTTTTGGCACTTGAAAACCACCGAGTTTTGACATTTCCCTAGCGGTGGCTAAAACTGTCGCTGTTGCTCTGACTCGACTTTCGACTGAACTGAGTCGAATAGAAGCGCCTGCAATCGTCACAGCCATAGTCACTTCTCCATTTAAGTCATAAATGGGAGCTGACACCGCCCATACATCGTCGTCTAATTCTTTATCGCAAACGTCGAACCCTCTTTCGCTTACTTGACGGAGATAGTTCTTATATGTGAGCCCAACTCCGGAGTGGTTGCCTTTGAGCTTAACAATTTCCTGCTGCAACATGATTGCGTCGATTAGGTCTTCATTTGCATAAGCAAGAATCGCTCGCGCAGAAGCCGCACTTTGAATCGGCATCTCCTGTCCCATGCGTACATATAAACGTAAATTATGTTTACCCTCAACAATAGAAATACATACTACGTTCCTGTCTATAAGTTTTGTTAGGAATGCTGTTTCCCCGAAAGATTGAGCAGCGTCAATTAAAGATGTAGGTGGAGAGGACAAGAAAGACGTAGCACTTCTGTCCTTACTTAAGGTCTTCAGGCTCGGTCCCAAGTGAAATTTCTTGTTTACTTGAGATCGTGTTACAAATTCTTGTTCCTCCAATGAACCAAGTATTCTATGCATACTTGCTAATGGAATATTTGAACGATTACACAATTCCTGTAGGCTGAGACCAGCCGGGTAACTTCCTAAAATTGTAAGAACATTCAGGGCTCTAGATAGTAATCTCACTCGAAATCCATCTCTATTCAGTCCAGTAAATCAACATAGTTATAAAGCAACCCGTTCGCGTAGTTCATGGTACGAAGTTATGTTTTCAACATCGCACCAGTCCTTCAGTTGTCGGACAATTTCTATCATTGCGGCGGGTCTCGTGAAATTGATTGTTCCCACTTGTACGGCTGACGCACCTACAGATAGATACTCGAGGACATCCGCGAGATTCATAATTCCTCCGCAACCAATAATTGGAATATCGATAGCGTTACTTACTTTTTGGACCAACCTCAAAACAATGGGTTTGATAGCGGGTCCTGAAAGACCGCCCGTGTAATTTCCAAGGACTGGATGCAAGGATTTCGATTTGATCGGTAAACATGGAATCGAATTTGAAACACACACAGCATCCGCACCCGCTTCTTGTGCTGCAAGTGCGCAATCAGCAATTGATGTGACCATGGGGGAAAGTTTCAAAATTAGAGCGAGATTTGTGACTTTTCTCGTCTCTTTCACAACATCATAAATTAAGTTTGGATTACTTCCAATTTCCTCATCGACTTGCTCTAAATTTGGACATGAGACATTGAGCTCAAAGGCATCGGCCTCTTCTGAAAGTATTTCTGCCAGCCGCGCGAAATCGGAAGCTCTGAATCCTCCCAAACTCACAATGGTGGGAACTGGAAGTTCTCGATAAAGCGGAGCTAAAGTTTCTAGATAACCATCAATTCCAATACTCGGAATACCTACGCTATTGACCACGCCGTAAGGGATTTCGGAAATACGATCGGGGGGATTTCCAGCGCGTTTCTCGAAGAAAATTGTCTTTGTTACCACGGCTCCTAATTCTTCACTGGGAATTATCGAACCAAGTTGCGGTCCAAAACATCCCGATGCTGGCATTACAGGTGATCTAAGTAGAAGATTGTTGATATTGAATGCCAGAGTAGGTAATCCTTGCAGGTTTTCGATTTTTTGATTAAACATATCGACTTATCAACCTCTTCTCCACATAACCAACCACCAGGTAAAGTAAATAACCTAAAGCTGCAAGTACCGCGATACAGACAATAACTAATGAAATATCAGCTGCCTCTTGCGCCTGTATTTCTAGAAAACCTAAACCTCCGGTTGCTCCAATAAACTGACCAATCACTGAAGCGGTAACACCCTGCAGAAATCCTAATTTAAGTCCTGTTGCTAAATTGGGAAACGTAAACGGAATGTCCACCTTAATTGCGCGCTTCAAGGCATTCATTCCTATTATTTTGGCAAGATCTTTAAGAGATGGTGGAATTGAGGTTAATTTAGACATCATATTTACGAGAACGGGATAGAACATTACAAGCGCAACAAGTGTTATCTTGGAGCTAACCCCGAGGCCCAGCCAAAGTATTATCAATGGCGCAATTGAAATTTTGGGAGTGACTTGAAGGATGACAACAATTGGCATTAGTAGTTTTCTCAAAGCTGAGATGTAACTAAATACACAAGCCGCGGCTATACCAATTGTTGCACCTAGGAAACCGCCAACGATTACTTCGTAAAATGTTCTGTAGATATGTGGCTGCAGTACTCCAAGTGACAGAAGGTGATACCCTCGCTGAACTACCGCCCAAGGAGTAGGCAAGATGTAAGGCTCTATATCTTTAATGATTACAAGTAGCCACCAAGCCAATATTCCCAGCCCAAGTGAGGACCCCCCGATCAGGAGGGTCCTCACTTGGGTTCTATTGAGACTTTTAGACATCCGAAGGTTGAACAACCATCAAAGCCGCATCAAAAGCTTTTGGGATGATTCCAAATTTGGCCTGAGTATCAATTAGGTTTTGCCAAACATCTAGATTGCCATAACCATATCCGCTGCTTCGCGTATAGCTCGAATTCCACAAATCTTTCACGAAGACATTTCTTATGATATTCGTGATGAAGGCATTTTGGCCAGTAAATCCTGTTGCATAGCGCGCGATTGCACCATCAACAGCGTCAACTGGCTTACGGGTAGAAAACTTTAATCCATCATTAAACGCGTCGATGAATCCCCTCACGACTTCCTTATTCTTGGTTAGGTAAGTTGGATTTGTAATCATGATATTTCCAAATGAAGGGAGGAAACTATCGCTGAGTATTTGACCAACAGGGAAACCTGCGCTCTTTAAAGCGTAATATCGAATTCGTGAAAATACGATTGCATCAACATCACCCTTTTGAAGTGCCGGGACGATTGAGGAAGTAGGGATAGTGACGAGATTGATATCTGAAAGTGATAAACCAACAGTTTTCAAAATTACTTGAAGCTGAATGTAATTTGGACTTCCAAGATCTGTTATCGCGACTTTCTTACCTTTTAGATCAGCTGCGGTCGTGATTTTCGAATTTCTCTTGTTGAATAAAATAGCGCCAATACCCTTTTGGTATGTGGTGTGAATTACCTTTACCGTGACACCATTTCCGTAAGCACTTACAACGGAATCGCCGTTTGGAAAGCCAAATTCAACATTTCCTGCTGCGACATTTTTTAAGATATCTGCTCCTGATGCATAAGCAATATTGACTTTAATACCGCGTTCTGCAAAAAAGCCTTGATCTACTGCCGCATAGATTGGCGCGTAGTACGGAACCGCTGAGCCATCTATTTGAAGATTAACCGAAGTTTGTTTCTCAGGTATCCATGTTTGTTTCCCAGCTATTTTATTGAGTGCACAAACGAGTGCTACGGACCCTGTTTTGGTTTTTTCACCTGCAGTTGGACATACTGCTCCCGCTTTTACTTTACTTGGGGTTGCTGCACTTGCTTCGATTGGCATTACCACCACAGTAAATGCCAGCGCGAAAAGAGCAACTCCCGCTGACGATAATCGTCTTGCTGCTTGCTTCTTCATTCTGTACTTTCCTTTCATATCTTGGTTTTATGACTCTATTGCCTATTCCATGGCACTAAAGCTTTTTCGGCAAGTGCGACTACACCGAAACCTATTAGTCCAACTAAAACGGTACAAATAACAGATGCAAATAGGATTGAACTGTTGAATGTGCTACCTCCTAAATTCATTAGGTAGCCAAGTCCCTTATTTCCTGCAATGTACTCGGCAAGAAATGCACCTGTCATTGCGTCAACGATTGCGATTTTTGCCCCTGAAAAAATTGTTGGCAATGAATATGGTAATTGAATTTGATAGAAATATCGCCCACGCTTCATGTCAAGCAGTTTTCCAAGTTCATTTAGATCATTTGAAACAGTTGATAAACCGAGTATCATCGCAGTCATCATTGGAAAGAATGTCAGAGCAAAAATCATTATGAGTTGTGAAGATGACCCGAGTCCAAACCAGAGAACTAACAATGGGGCAATTGCGATTTTTGGTGCCGCTTGAATCAAGACAATATACGGACGAAAGATTTGTCGCGCAATCTCGGATTTCCAAATTAAATACCCAAGTGGGACACCTATTACGACTCCTCCCGCAAAACCCATCAAGATGTGTGAAGATGTGTAGCGTAGATTTCCCAGAAGTTGGCCTGATGAGTTGAGTTGAACCAGGGCATCAACGACAAGGTTTGGGGAAGGAAGTAAGAACTGTGGCACATTATTTTTCTTTACGTATAGATCCCACAAATAAATGACGGCGAGCAAATAGGCCACAGGAATCAGGATATTTCTTCTGAGTAATCTGATCATATTCTGCCTTGCAGTAGATTTCTCATATGCTGGCCACTACTTTCATAGCTCACTTCTTAAGAGACCGGCAAACTTTGCAAACTCGGGAAGTTCTCGGGTCTGAGCGGTTCTAACTCTGGAAAGTGGGACCTTATGGATAGATTTAATTTTGCCCGGCCGATCACTCATGACTACGACTCGGTCTGATAGATAAGTTGCTTCCTCCACGCTATGTGTAACTAGCACTATAGTTTTTGAGGTCTTCTCCCAAATTCTCAATAGTTCATCGTGTAAACGATCTCTAGTGATTGCGTCAAGAGCGCCGAAAGGTTCGTCCATAAGCAAAATTTTTGGCTCGTATGCAAGCGCACGTGCGATAGCCACTCTTTGTTGCATTCCTCCTGACAGTTCTCTTGGGTAGGAATCACCAAAATCTGATAACCGCATAAGACTCAAGAGTTCGTCCACTCTTTGTTGAATATAACTTTTACTATAAGATCTCTTTTCTAAACCTACACCTACATTGCGTTTGACAGATCTCCAAGGGAGAAGTGAGGGGGTTTGGAATACAAACCCAATGTCTTTTCCACTTTCAGGGGGGATCACCCAGTTGACTTCGCCTGAATAGTTCTGGTCAAGTCCAGCAAGAATTCTTAGAAGCGTTGATTTTCCACAACCACTTGGTCCGATGATTGCGAGAATTTCTCCCTCGTTTATTTGAAAATTTGCCTCTTCTAAGGCAACTACATTTCTACCACGCGCATCGTGATAGACCTTTGAAACATTATTTACCGAAAGAAGGTTCATTTCTTCACAGTTTCGTTGTTTCCGCCTAGCGGAAAGATTCTTTCCATCATTACTTAAGTGTATCCGCATTCCATTGCTTGTCAATAAGCTTTTTTCTCAGTACTTTAAGCAAACTTCGTTCTTTAAAGTTCGTTACGAGAAGAGATGCTCTTGGAAAATTCGTTCGTTCAGTTCCCTTCTGCTTCTAGCCCTTGGGTCAACGGCCGACCTCCTCATATACCCTTTGGACCTGGTCGGCTTCCGAGAGTGTGTTTACTTCCGGGAGATCCCGAGCGAGTAAACCTTGCAGCACAAGTCCTTGATGATTTCTCAATCCTTGGAAACAAAAGAGAGTTCCGTCTTGGAATTGGTTCCTACGAGAGTAGGCAAATAGCGATATGTTCAACGGGAATTGGTGGTCCATCCACTGAAATTTCTATAATTGAACTTTTTCACCTTGGTGTTCGGACCTTTATTCGCGTGGGAGGAATGGGTTCTTTAAATCTCGATATTCGTCCTGGCGCTTTGACTTATGTTTCATCTGTGGTTGCCAACTCAGGCGCGGCCAAACACTATCGTTTTGACCAAGAACCCTTGAGCGCTTCTCCAGAACTTGTAACCGAAATTCAAAGAGTTGCTTTGGAACAAAAATTAAAAGTTTTCCCGATTACCGCTATGTCTTCAGATTCCTACTATCTAGGCCAAGGGCGAAGCATTGATAGGGAGTCCAAGACTGACGGAGATTTTCTCATGAGAATTAAAAGTCAAGGAATCGACGCTATTGAAATGGAAGCGGAAACTATCTTCGCTGTAAGTAAAAGATTGGATTGTACTTTCGGGGCAATTTTAACCACTCATGGCAATCGACTAAGTGACGAATGGCTTAATGACTATGAATCAGCTCAATTGCGCATGCTGGAATTTGCTTCGTGTGTTGCTTCAAAATTTGCTTGAAGATCCGACGAATATGAAGTGCGCGCGAAGGGATTCGAACCCCTAACCTTCTGATCCGTAGTCAGATGCTCTATCCGTTGAGCTACGCACGCTTATTTAATTGTGAACCGCAATAGTACCTGCTTTTTATTCATCGCCCAAATGCCCTCAAACCCTTATACATCAAGCGCATTTGGACAAGACAAAGGGCGCCCGAATCAACGGACGCCCTTTGTCTTACTTACTAATTAGCCAACTTTCTTGATTCGACCATCTGCTGCAGGAACTTGCGTTACCTTCTTAGCAGCTAAGTCAGCCTTTAGTGCCTCTACAAATACATCGAGTAGTGCACCTTGAACCTTGGCTTGTGCAGGTGAGAACACATTGACGTAACCATCTCCACCGTAAATTACGAAGTCGAGAGTTGTAAGTGTGTACTCCTTGTTGTCCTTAGCGATTGGTGTTCCGTCTAGTTTTGTAACTTCGACGATACGTGAACCGACTGGCTTTGAGGCATCAAATGAGAACTTGAATCCTGAAATCTGTGGGAAGCGACCATCTCCTGGATAGTTACCACCTACACCGTTTTCAAGCGCCTTCCAAAGATTTGCACCTGTAACAACTGTTGTTGCGATCTGGTTACCAAATGGGAACACAGTGAACGCATCACCAAGTGTTACATCTAGTGGACC
>JACCDP010629006.1_pt1 | contig 10596 bp, 13 predicted proteins | sample 7445841 | NCBI WGS metagenome assembly JACCDP01 (sample SAMN15323441, study PRJNA562643) | freshwater metagenome | isolation source: river surface water | place: USA:Blue River Watershed | collected 2017-08-17
TCATCTTTGTCGTAATACATATATTTTTGTTCCCAGGAAGTTCTTGTGATTGGCTTGCCTTCCATTAATGAATCTAATACTTCAGTAAATTTCACTTGATTTCTCTTATTTTATCAAAAATTTCAATCCAATTATTATCATCAACTAAATTAATAGTAAATTCTTCTTCTTCACCTGTGTCGTGATTCAAATTGTGCCATAAACCTTGCAAACTCCATATCTTAATCTCAAGGGAAGAGTCATTACTATTTATGTTCCATTCTAAAATGACATCATCTCCAACAGCAAATATTTTGGGTAAAGATAAATCTCTAGGATAATTTTTGGTTAAGAAATCAGAAAGCAAAACCAAATCTTCTGTGTAAAGTTCAGTGTATTCATTTGCTATCCAGCCATTTGAAAATATTTCTTCAAACCTATCCCAAAAGTAAGTGAATTTTTCTTTCATTCTTGATTTACTTTCTTGAGAGTGTATTTTGCTTCCATAGGTAATATAAGAAACTTTATCTCCATCCAGTCAGTTTCGCCAGATTTATGCTTAACTTTATTTTGAAGCTTGTTATCCTGAAATCTCCAATAAGTGGTGTTCTTCTCATCCTTCACACACAAAATATGCCCGGAATTCAAGATTTCAATTGCCTGTGCTGGAATAGGAAGCATCAATTTACCTCAAAGTTTTTTCTGAAAGTTTCTCTGACATTTTTATCCCAAAGAAATTCTGATGCAAAGCCAATATCACCATCTTTGAAAATTAAGAAAACAGTTTTTCCATCTTCAGATAAATCTACAGTGATTAATTCATCTTTATCTAAAAGAAACTCTTCACAAAATATATTAGCAATTTCTTGCATATATTTCTTGAATCTAAGATGACTATAAATACGACCTCTTATATATTGTTCACTTAATATCTTTGGATCAGCTTCCATAAAACACTCGCAATGATAAGAAAAACAAAACACTCAACATTCCACTAATAATGAGTAAAGAAGAAGTGAATTGCAAGAAAGATCGATCTTTGACAACTACTGACTTAAATGCCCCTATGAGAAAGTAAGACCAACTCATAAGAGCAAATAAGAAGATAATAGATAGAATTACAATTTTAAAATTTTCCATCTTTGATATCCTGTTGTACCTGATTTACTTCAGCTACAACATCAACAACTTCCCAGTCATCAGCAATTAAATCTAAATAAATAAGTTTGCCATATCTAGCATATTTACCAACACCCCAATCAGGATGCCAACTTTTACGTCTGATTGTTTTTCCAGCATTTAAATCATCCAAAACATCTTTGAACAATTTATTCGGAACCACCACCCAATCCTCAGCAAAAAGATCTTCAGTCCTGATTGTAGATTCTGCGTGGTTATATTTTTTAGGAAATAATGTAAGACTAGGATTGCCTTCTCTTGACATCATTTTACCGTGTTCTAACATTTTAATAGCCCAATTCATATCTCTCTTAAGTTCAATATTATTGACCTTAAGAAAACTATCAAAGCTACTTCCTATATGTTTATTTTCAACAGTGTGTGATAAATGATTATCTTGTTGTTCTAAATGAGGAAATCCACTCTTATCTAATTTAGCTGCTTTCCAATTTCTATCCTTAAAAGATTCAAGTTGAACTTCTGGAACTTCTTGACCCCACTGGTTTGTTTCATAATAATATTTATATGTCTTACCAATTACATGAGCAAAGCCATATTTCAACCAATTAGTGCCATTTGATCGAGAATCTTCTTCAACCAATCCTTCGTGGTAAATATAACACCCGTGTTTCCACATCATATCCAAAGCGGCTGAAGTATTGTAAACAACATCAAAAATGTTGCAATCATAAATTTTACTTACACCTTTGACGTTCATATTGATGCCAGTTCGCTTTTCAAAATCACGAATTTTGTTATGATAATAATCTTTTTGACTTTTAGGATATTCGTTCATAATTACATCATACCACAGTTTTATTTATAATGTGGATCGTGTTCATGTCCCCACTGTCCGTATTCTTTATGGACAAAATCCCAATGATAATCTTCTAAATTATTTTTAGGCCACCTAAAATGCAAATCTTTCATTCTAAATGGTTTTAGCACTCGGCTTGATAATTCGTACCATACAGCATTAGCTTCAGCCCATTTTGGAGCACCATCATAACAATATTCAGACATATTATTGAGCATATTTTGAACTCTAGCATCAAATTTAGCATAATAGTTTAAAGCAATATAACATTCTGCCCTTAGGTGCTTGGTATAATCTCCCCACCTTCCAATATATTCAGCCATATAAGGTGGTATATCAAAAAGGTCAATAAGATCCAATTTGTGTCCCCAATACATATGATCATTACTTGCAAAATTCCAAGCTTGTAAATGACCCTCAATGAAAATTTTGTTGAATGGCTTAGAGCTATTATCTAGTCTTTTAAGGTCAGCATCTTTGTATTCTTCAAAAAATTCATACATAGCATACATACTTTCTGGATACCAAAACTGATCTGTACGCATTTTAATTACATAGTCATTTTTAGCAATTTTCACGCCTTCTAAAGAACTTTTAAGTTGTCTGTTGATATTCCCAATTCCTGGATAAGGCACATCTTTACTGAATAACCACTTTTGCTTGGGGTGGTAAGAAGTAAAACCATACAAAGAATCAGCTTCCCAAGTGCTTACAATAATGTTTTCAATGAACTCAAATTGACCATAATGTTTGATCACATCTCCAGTATAATCATACATTGGTCCTTGTAAAACTAAATCAAATTTTCTCATATCAAAATTGTACATAATGTATAAATTCACTATGGACAAAAGACCTAAAACAATTTTTTGTGATATTGATGGAACACTTATTCAACATATAGGGAATCTAACTGATGCTTTGTTAGGGAATCAAAAAGTTTTAGAAGGAACTATTGAAACCTTAAATATCTGGGAAAGAAAAGGTTACAGAATCATACTGACTACAGGTCGTAAAGAGTCTATGAGGCAAGTCACTGAAAAATTATTGAGTGATTTGGGTATCTTCTATGATTTGTTGATTATGGGAATTGGTGGCGGAGATAGAATCATAATAAATGATAAGAAGCCAGATTCAGATGACAATACCTGTATGGCTTATAATTTAATCAGAAATCAAGGTATCAAGGATTTATCAGACATTTAATTCGTCAAGTTTTTTGTTTATATTTTCTATAATTCTTTTTTGCACATCTACATATGGCAAAATTTGCTTTATAAATTCTGCTTTAGAGAATATGTAATGTCCACATATTTGTACTAATTCGATCTTGTTCATAAATGGGTTGAAGTCTTTATCAACCCATTTAACCCATTTATTAGAATTGTAACAAATGTCAAAAAACTTATCAAAAAGAATATCATCACAAGCTTCTAAAATAGTGTTTGTTTCAATTAGTCCAAATTCAGGCGCAATATTTATAGAATCTAATCCAAGAGTAAATTTCTCTTTTCTGATATCACTAGGAAGATAATCTCCATTATGCTCCTTGCTCAGTTTATCAAAATCTTTTACAATTTTGATCATTTCGACTAAGCGCTCATGATCATAGCTGCCAATTTGATTATTGCCTTTTAGTGCTGTTCCAGATTGTATTACTATATGTGTAATAGAATCAAAATTTTGTCCAAGTAATTGTCTTAAATTATTGCACATAATACGAAGATGATTACTGTCAAAATATTTAATAGCTTCTTCAGTACCTATTTCAAATTTGATTTGTTTATTGATTTTAAGACAATGACTAATCATATCGGCTGTATGAATTATCCCTTGTTCAAAATCAGAATAAGCTTTCCAAGGATCTATGTGAATGATGTCGCAATAATGACAATCTTGTGTCAAAGATTCATATCCATCATCATCTGCAGCTCCTTGTGATGGCCCTGAATGATCTCGACAAATAATAACATTAGAGTTTTTTGATTTTACATATTCATTGAAAGATTTTGTTGTCCAATTGTTTACATATCCACCATTAAAATCAACTTGTCTTCTACTGGGAATTAACGCAATAGGATATTCATTATTTTTTTCAATAATGCAATCGACAATATTTTTACTCATTGGGCCTATGAAAACTTTTGGACTTAACATTTACAAAATCCTCACTATCATTCTTTCGTCGTGATCATAATCTTCATACAACTCGCATTCATATCGAATGTCATACTTTTTGACCCATTCAAGAAATGCTCTTTGTTCGTGAAGATTGCCTTTTTTCCCATCTGTTCTTGTGTAAAGCCATTCATCAAAAACAATAATTGTATCTTTTACAATATAGGGCCTTAAATTTTCAAGAACTGTAACAGTAGAAGAATATAAATCACAGTCAACGTGAAGCAAAGCTATTGGTTCAGCAATTTTCAGGTATTCGTGAATAGTATCATCAAACCAACCAGCATAAAACTTAATTCCTTCAATAACAGGAACCTCACCATTTTTATCAAAAAAGCCTTTTTTGCAAATGGTTCCTTCCCAATCTTCAGGCAAACCTTTGAATGAATCAAATCCAAATACTTGAAATGAATCATCCAAAATATTTCTGATTTTTCTTATGGATGTACATTGATAAACTCCAAACTCTAGTACGTGTTTCAGATTTTTATTAATCAATAAACACGCATATTCACACGTAACATATTTGCTTGATATTGCGTGTTGATAAACAGGGTTGCTTTCAAAATTCATTAGCTAATTCCTTACATAAATTATATTTACCAAAATGAAACAAAAACTTAGAGAGAGGATATTCATGTAATGGTGCCATGTTAATCCATATTACAGCAGTCAAGAGTTTGACTTTTTTCAAATCATAACCATTTTCAACAATCCATTTATGATATTCTTGTTGGCATAATATATTTATGTAAGGAGTCAAGACATCGCATTTTATATTGTCTCCATCTTCAATAGTAAATAATTCTTGATTTAATACGTGATGATTGAGAACTAAATTATGATTCAATTTTGCTAAATCGTAATAAATGTCGCCAGATTTTAAATTACCCTGAAAATCTTGTCTCCAATCCAATAAATAAAATCTTTCTTGATCATATAGAATATTATCTAAAATAAAATCACCATGAAAATCAACAGATATACCTTGTGAAAGTTTTTTAAAATCGACCAAATCTAGTAAAGAATTGATGTTTGGAACTTTAATACCATTGATATATTTTGATCCATCACCATTGTTCTTGAGATAAGTATTTACTCTTTCTAAGGTTTTGTCATGATAAAATTGAAAACATAAATTTTCGAAATTATCCTGACTTACTGGTTTCCACAAATTTGTTTTACACCAATCTAGTAATCTTAGAAAGTTATTTATATTTACATCTTTTGCTAATAATTTTGCTTCTTGCTTTTCATATTTATAGAAGTTTTCAGAATAAGAGATTATATTTGGCACTAATCCAAAAAGATTTTCTGCTCTCTTAACTCTATTTGTGGCAATCTTTGAATCACTAAAAAATTTTATTACATAATTTTCGAAAAAGTAAATAGACTCTTGTGGTTTATCTAAAACTTCATAAGAAGACTTAAAGTGAAGTCTTGTATTTAATAATTCTTTTGAATTACCAATGTCATACCATTTTTTGCTTTCAATGAAAGAAAATTTTTCTTCTTTCATTAATTCATTTAAAACGTGAACATCAGAGAGATCATTATCATTTTCTAAACTAGTTAGTATTTCAAAAAATCTTTTGTAATTTTCTATTGAACATACTCCAGAGTATGCAAAATCAAATTTCAAATCGCCCTTTTCATCAATTTTTCTGACTAAGTTGTTCGCAACATTGAATGTTCTATATTGCGAATAATCTTGCTTTTTTGCACCAATTACATAGTTGCCAGGTTTTGGAACAAAATCTTTCAATATTGAATCACAGGCATTAAAAATAAAAGGCTCATTGATGTAATCTTTAGCACATAGCAAAGAATAGCCCAAAGAACTTCCAGGTCCTTGATATTTGTCTACATCTACAAAAATAAACTTTTTCTCAGGATAAGCAATTTCTAAAAATTGTTTTACGTGTGAACCAAAATGCCCAAGAGTTATAACAAATTTTGTTTCATCAGGATAGGATTCAATGATGTGAGAAATTGCTGGCTTATCATCAATTCTGACTAAAGATTTATTTGTATATTTTGTAATTTCACCTAATCTTGAGCCTAAGCCACTTGTGGTAAGTAAAACTAATCTCAAAGATCTGCTTCCTTGTTGTGTAAATCACATTTATGGGATGATACTTCATCAAAACGTGAATTAAAATGACAGACAAATTTCATTCTTATTCCCTATTGTAATCATCAGAATATCTGACTATATCATCCTCTCCAAAATATGTGCCTAACTGAACTTCGATAAAAATTAAATCTTCTTCACTGATACATCTAACTCTATGTTTTTGTTGAAAATCTACAGAGACAAGATCACCTTTCTCATAAATAAAATCAACATCGTCAAGAGTTATTTTGGCTTTACCTTGAACAATTACATATCGTTCAGATCTATGTTTGTGAGATTGATAGCTTGGAGCTTGATTTGGTTTTACAATGATGATTTTTACCTTGCAATCATCTCTTTCAAGTAAGTTTTCAAAACAACCCCACGGCCTGTCTTCTTTGTAATTCATTTTTGTTTTATACAGGATGCAAAATTATTAGACTAATCTTTTATATGATTGATTTTACTATATAATCTTGTAATAACTTTTTCAAATTCATTTTGGATGCTTTCATTAGGTAGCCATCCATATCTTGTGAAAAGTTTATTGTTACTTCCTAAACTAAATTTGTTAGTCTCTTTATTTACAACATTTTTATTCAAGGGTTTTTTAGTTTCAAATAATTGTGGGTAACTATCCCATAACATACTTGATGGTCTGTAAAGTGGGTTGACAATAATTTTTAATGTTTTTTCGACAAATCCAACTATTTCCTTAACCGATATTGCAGAACCAGATGACACGTTGTAACAATCACTATTAAAATTTTCGTCTTCTAGTATCAAATCTATAAGTTTAACTAAATCGTAAACTGAAACATAATCTCTTTTTTGGTTTCCATCTGAATGTAAAAATGGCTGCTCCTTAGCAACAACTTTTTTTACCAAATAATTTAGTAAAGGTGGTGACTTTCGTTCAGTATCTTGATTTGGTCCTAATATATTGAAAAATCTCAATGTAACAATCTTAAGATCATAATTTTCAATATATGCTTTACAAACTTCTTCTGCCATTTTCTTTGAAAGGCTATAAAACAAGTATGGCGAAACAGATAGATCTTCTGTAAAAGGTGCTTCTTCTGCTGAATTATTTTCATAAACAGCAGAAGTAGAGGCAAATATAATTTTATCTACACCAGAATGTCTAGCAGCTTCAAGAACATTCACAGTGCCTCCAACATTGATATTTATGCATTCTGCCTTGTTCACTTCACAATCTGGAAGAGACGTAATTGCTGCTAAATGCAATATAACATCAGGCTTTTGCTCACAAGTGAAGTTTATAAAATCATTAGAGCATACATCTATATTATGAATGAAATATCCAGGTAAATTTTCCTTGAAACCATTCCTAAAATTATCCACTAATACTAATTCATATTTTGCATTTAGAAGTTCAGTTACAAGAGAACCTATACCACCTGCAGCTCCGGTAATTAAAATTTTCATCTTAAATAATCCCCTAATGTTTCACTGTTTCTTTGAATGTTGATTGAAGTACAAGATGGATATTTGTTGGAATTTGAAAAATCATTAATTATGACTCTTTGAGAATGAGGTAAACCCATTATAAGTTTGTCATAAGGAATTTCTTTTTGACGCAATTCATCAATTGTGTCTTGGTAATACTCTTCTGGTCTTGAAGTGGTAATTACAATATAAGTTTTCCCATCTGAATGAAGCTTCTTAATTGCATCAATATTTTTATTTAATGGATAACCTTCTCCAATTTGAGGAGAAATTAAATGGGAAGAATTTTGAACCAAAGTACCATCAAGATCAATAAATAAAGTTCGAAATTGCTTAATGTAATTTTCCCAATCTTCAAGTGTGCCCCAGTCTTGATAATCAAAAGCTACTTGCCCATAAAAATCTTTATTATCAAGAATCATATCGAAAATTACATTTGATATATAACATTCTTTTTCAAATGTATTTATTTTCTCGTAATAGGAAATAAATTCATCTGCACTTTCAAATCCATATCCACCAACATTGAAATATGTGCTTATAATTTTCTTTTCTACAATGTTAGTAAGCTTAGAATTAGAATCCATATTGATATAGCTTTTAGATATTGCATTTATATATTTCATATTATGCAAATCAAAATAAGACACCAAATTCTTCTTATCAGTTAGATGGATTTTGAAATAACTATCGCAATCTTTTATGAAGATGAAACCTTCAATTTTATGTCTTTTTATTGCTTCGTAAACAGTTTCAGATTGTGATTTTGTCCAGTCATCTAAAATGCAAATTTCACTTTTATGATCAATGTTTAATTTAGATAATTCTTTATTGAAAAACGGTAAAATATTTGTTTTTTCAATCTGTTCTTTTATCATTACAAAAACAATTTTATCGAAAAAATCTAAATTCAAACCAGATATAGATTCTAAAACCATATAAGTTTTTGAGGTAGGGTGTGTAAGCATCCATTTAGGTCTGCTATTAGGGAACCTAGATGATCGACCTGCCATTGGAACAATTAAAGTTGACATAATATTTGTGACTTTCTATACAGTTTCTCAATAATAAACGATTTTTCTCATTTGCATAAGGTTCTATTCTTATCAAATTTATAAAATCAATCAAATCAAATGCTTGTGAATTGATTATATCGTGGTATCGATCTGAAATATTATACCAATAATACGAAAATATTTGTAAAATCCTGAGAGACTTATTGTCATTCAAATTTGCAATCCAGTGATAAAACAAGTCTTGTTTAATTTTAGCAAAATCAATTAAATAACTGTCAATAAAAGAATCTAAAAAATCAATGAAGTATATTTGATTTTCAGTAAAAAGCATATTTCCAAAAGTCAAATCACCGTGGCAAAATGAGCCCTTTACATTATTTATGTTCAAATCATCATATCTTTCAATGATCAAATTTATTATATCTTTATACTCACTCGCAGAATTCAAAGAAGATAATTTAGATATAACACTTTCCTTGAAATAGTCATTATCATATTCAAAAGAATTTTCTACCAAATAATCAAAATATTGAAATAAAATATTTTTTATATTTTGAGTTTCTAAAACTGAACAATATTCGAAATATTGAAAGACATTTTCGCCAGTACAATATTCCATATCAAAATAATTTAAATCTTCAGAATTATAAAATAAAACTTTAGGTGAACTAATATTCGAAAATGCAAGATTGTTAAAATTTGCTTGTTTTATTGATTGCGTTTGTAATCTTTGATTGTAATTCAAACCATTAGAATGTTTTCTAATGATATCTTTAGAAAGTAATTCAATTTTGCATCCTGATAAACCAAAATTCAAATTACTCATTTGGTTTCTTATACTAAAAAGAACTTGTAAGAATTTCTTACAAGTTCTTTTGCGCTAAAAAAATAAATTTTAAAATAGTTTCACATCAGGAAAACCCGTAAGCACTTCAAATCCCATATTGTCCCAGTGTCTTTCATCAGCAAAAGGCCTGAAATTAATCCAATATGCATTATCAGGTAACCAAGTTCTGATTTCACCAATTTCATTCCAAGTGTGGTAGATCAAGTGAGTAAAATTGACATTTATATCTTCAAATGGAAAATCTACTGGCAATGTTGAATCAGCTACTAAATAGCCATCTTCAATTGCCACTACTCTATTTTTAGAAATATACAAATCAAATTGTGCTCTTCTATCCAGTCCTTGCCAAGTTCTATTTAATGGTTCTTTTTGTCTTTCAACACTAGGTCTAAAGAAAATATCACCCTCAAATAATCCTGAAGTTGGATTCTTTTTAGCTCTATAAATTATTGCACCAGATCTAGTAGTGCAATAAGCATCCATTAATTTTGTAAGTTTATCTTTTGAGTCTTGACTAATCCACCAATAACTTGGGTCAAAATTAATATTATCTAAAACTTTCAATGTGTCAGAAGTATATACATATTCATCTGCACCACCAAAATCAGAAAATTTTATCCAACCAGATTTTGGTCTAGCCCCAGTATTCATAGTAAAAGCTGGGAATTTACCATTGTCATTGAAATTAGCAGTCCATTTAATATCAAGTTCACTAGATGTTTCAGTTACAGAATTCACCTTGAATGTTCCAACCTTGTATTCAGTAAGATCGTTCACTTTTCTATATGGTGCTGGTAAATTCCAAGGCATATGGTCTCTACCAACATACTTCACTGGAATATTGTAAGATTTTCTAGAACCATCAGAATTATAACCAGTGTCAACATTCATACTGTGACTACCAGAATTGATAGCCCATCTGAATAATTTTCCAGACAATGTATTTTTTTCAATTTTATCTGATGCTTTACCAGAATAAACTACTTCTCCAGCA
>JACCDP010882869.1_pt1 | contig 10594 bp, 7 predicted proteins | sample 7445841 | NCBI WGS metagenome assembly JACCDP01 (sample SAMN15323441, study PRJNA562643) | freshwater metagenome | isolation source: river surface water | place: USA:Blue River Watershed | collected 2017-08-17
AAATATCATAGATGATGATAACGATTTTGATGATTTTATTGAAGAAAAACCTAAACAAAAAGAAAAGAATAATCTGTTAAAAAAATTAGGATTATTTCATAATTATGAAATTTTTCATGATAACGATGTTTATAGAATTATTTTTAAAGATAAATTAAAAGCAGGTGAAAAAATTAGTGTAAATTATCAATTATCAAATAAAAATCTTTTTTATACTCTTAAACCTGAAGAACAATATTTAATACAAAAAGGTATTAGAATGTTTAATGGTTATAAAACTTATGATGATGTTCACAAATTTGTATTTGATATTGAAACCACAGGTCTTAATCCTTCTAAAGATAGAATATTTGCAATAGGTTCTAAAGATAATCGTAATTTTGTTTCTATTGATTTTGTCAAAGAAATGAATAATGATGATGAAGAAAAAAAATTAATAATTAATCTATTTAAAATCATTGATAGACTAAAACCTTCAATTATATTTGGGTATAATAGTGAAGATTTTGATTTTAATTTTATTCTTAAAAGAGCAGAATTATTAAATATTAATATTGAAGAATTAAAAACAACATATAAAAATGATAAGTCAATAAGAAGATTAGAAAACTCTTCTTTAAAAGTTGGTAATGAAACAAAATATTATACCAAAACTTCAATGTATGGTTATAATGTTTTAGATATTATACATGCAGTTTGGAAAACTCAAGCAATCAATTCTAACATGAAAGAAGCAGGTTTGAAATATGTCTGTAAATTTGCAGGTATTGCTAAACCTAATCGTATGTATGTTAAGAATGGTGCTAAGATTTATGAGATGTGGAAAGAAAATAAATTCTATATTAATAAATCACAAACCAATGATTATGAATTAATACCTGATGAATATCAAAATAATACAATATCATATCTTGAAATAAATCCTGAATATGATGAAATTATAACAGGTAAAAAAATTATTGAGCAATATCTTGAAGATGATTTGTGGGAAACATTGCAAGTTGATAAGATTTATAATGAATCAACATTCATGCTTTCAAAACTTCTACCAACAACATTAGAAAGAACAGCAACTATTGGTGGTGCAGGTTCATGGAATCTTATTATGACTGCTTGGAGTTATGAAAATAATCTTGCTATTCCTGTAACACCTAATAAAAGAGATTTTACAGGTGGTCTATCAAGAACATTTAAAGTTGGATATTTTGAAAATATCTACAAAGAAGACTATGCAGGTCTATATCCATCTATTCAACTTGAACATTATGTATTCCCAAGACACGATGTAACTAATATCTTATTTAGATTATTGAGTTATTTTAAGTTTACAAGGGATAAATATAAAAAATGGGCAAAAGATGAAACTCTTCCTGAAGCAGAAAGAAAGTTTTATGATGCTCTTCAACTTCCAATTAAGATTCTTAACAACTCAAACTTTGGTGCATTTGGTTCTGAATATTTTAATTGGGCAGATTTTGATTGTGCTGAACGAATTACTTGTACAGGTAGGCAATACCTTAGAAGAATGATTCACTATTTCATGCAGTTTGGTGCAATCCCAATTACTGAAGATACTGATGGTTGCAACTTTTCTGTACCCGAATATACAAATATTGATTTGAATTTTAATAAATTATATTCACCAATTAAAATTGATGATTTAATTTATGAATACGAAGGTGTAACATATAAAGGTGTTGATGCAATGGTTGAAAAATTCAATAATGATATTATTGCAGGTCAGTATATGAAACTTGATAATGATGGTATGTGGATATCTGCTGCTAACTTTGCAAGAAAAAATTATGCAAATCTTGAATACTCAACACTTGAAGATAAAAATAAAAAGAAAATATTTAATATACCAAAAGAATATTTAGAAAATGAAATTAATTATCTTGAGGAATACGCACAGAAGAATAATTATTCGGGAGAACATATCAAAAATCTTAAAATTAAGAAATCCAAACCAAAGGTTACAGGCAATACAATCAAATCTAAAACCATGCCTGAATACATTGAGGACTTTGTTAATCAAGCGATAAAACTTATTCTGACAAACAAACCAAAAGAATTTATAGAATTTTATTATGAATACTTAACAAAGATTTATTGTAAACAAATTCCAATTAAAAAGATTGCATCCAAGTCAAGATTAAAACAAACTGTTGAAGAATACCAAAATAGAGGTACAGATATAAATGGTAAATCAAAAGCTAAACAAGCACATATGGAACTTGTTATCGCTAATAATATTAATACAAGTGGTATGGACTTTATTTATTATGTAAACAATGGTACTGCCAAATCTCATGGTGATGTATCTATCAATAAAAAAACAGGAATGTACAATTCATATGTTATTACTGAAAAAGAATTAAAAGACAATCCCGATATGCTTGGTGAATACAATGTTGCTCGTTATGTTAATAATTTTAACAAGCGTGTAACTGCTTTATTAACCATATTCTCTCAAAAAGTAAGAGATACATTAATAAAAGAAAAACCAATGGATAGGGAATATTATGGTGATAATGAAATTCAACTTGTAAATTTTGATAGAGACTCAATCGAAGATTTCTTTTACTTAGAAGAAAAAGAAGTTAAGTTTTGGAATAGAACAGGACTTAGACCTGATGATATATTTAAAGAATTTAAATGTGATTATGAATTAAAATCACAAGAGTATTATGATAAATTCTTTGAAATAAAAGAAAAAATTAAATCATTGGGTATTACTTCAAAAGTTAAAATGCAACATCAAAGATATAAGAATGATGATATTGTATTGTTATTAAAAAAGAGTTATACAATTGATAATATATCAATTGATTTAAATTATAGTAAATATCTTTCAAGTGAAAATGTTTATTTACCTTTAAAAGGATATAAAGATTTATATACAATTTACAAACAAACTAAATCTAAAAAAATAACTGAAATAAATAAATTCTTTATTGCTAAAGTTATTGATGGTAATTTACAAATTATTAAACAAGTTTAATATTGGTCACTTTGTGCATTCCTTACTGATGTAAACCTTTTATTATCTGCATATTTTCCACTATTAAATGATGTATTAGCAATAAATGCGGAATCATTAGCAGTTTGAATTCTATCAATTGGACCTTTAAGAGATTGACCACCAAGAAGAGTTAAATCCATCGTTATATTACAATACAATGGAATAACACCCATTCCTTCAGGATTTAAATCCCATGTTGCTTCGCTTATATCAAAATTAATTGACCTTGCAATTGCTTTTGTATGTAAAAAATCACCATAACGAAGAATAAATACAGGCATTTTACCAAATACAATATTATTTACTTTACTATTATTTCCTAATTTAGATGGTCTTGTTAATTGATGTAAAAATACATAACGCTTTGTAAAATCAAATGGTGTTTGACTATTAAATGAAGGTGTAAATACTTTTAATTTTTCATAACCAATAGGAAATTTATGGTCTTTTTCTAATTTATCAAATTTTAAACTTAATATAGGGTCACAATCTATACCTGTAGCAGGAAGAGTTGGATTAGATGGAGGAGAAGTTATATTTATAGTTGTTGTTATTGGTTGTGGTGCTTGACCTGTAAATAAAGAAGATGGAAGTACAAATGGGTCTTCAATATATGTAAAATCAACAAGAGATGCTTTTCTTTTTTTAGCATATTTTATGTCGTGTCTTCTTACCATGATTTTATCAGATACAATTGATTCAAATATTGTATCTTTTTCCACCTTTTTGGTTTCAATTTTTATTGATACTTTACAAAAACTATTTGTACCTTGTCTACTAGAGTGTGTAAAATTACTTTTAAATTCATAAGATTTATCTAACCCTATTCTTAATAAATAATTTTGATTACTTTTTAATTCATCAAGAAAATCATCTATTTTTAATGGTGCAGTTAAACCTACAACAGGAAGCGCAAGACTAGAACTATCAAAAAATTGTAATTCATCATACAATTTTTTAGTATCATTAGTGGCATTAGGATTATCATTATTATCTGTTAATAATGATTCGATAAATCTTATAGCATGTATATATGCAATTTGTTTATTAGTATATCCATTATCGTTTCTATTATTTGCAAACTTATCACATTCATCATTTGTAAAGTTTTCATCACCTTGCGTACAACTTATAGTCATATTAATTTCAGTAGATGTTCTTAATAATTCATCTAATGTTTCTGCAAATATTTTTTGAATAGATGTTGCACTTATAACATTAGCAGAATCATCAGTAAATCTTTGATTATATGTCAACCCTGATAATTCAATATTAGTAAACTCAGTATCGCCTGTGGCATCAAGTTTATTATCAATAGTTGTATAAACAGGGGAATCATTATAAATACGACCTTGAATTGTACCATCCCCACCCATTCTAAAAGGTTTAAAATAATAAAAAATATCTTTTTCTGTAATTCCTGAAAAATTAAAATTTTTAGGTTGATTTTTAATTTTTTTTGGTTTATTATTGCTAGTAATTGCTGCACTATTATTAAAAGCTTGAGCAAGAGCATTAGGATTAATAACAATAGGAGGTTGGGTTGTAAAAGTAACAGACTGTGGCACAACTTGATTACAAGCATATATATAATTATAATAATTTTGTATTGTCGGAGCGATATTTTGTATATCGCTAACAGTATCAATTAACAAACTAAATGATAAACTTAAATTTCTTGTTGTATTTTGATATGAATAAATTGGTTCAGGTCTTCCAAGAAAATTAATTTCAGACCAATTTACTTGATTATTATCACTAATTTTTACATTATATGGAACAAACCACATCCATTTTCCACCATTTGGACCTATATCACAATCTTCAGCATTACCACCTGTAGCTAAATTTTCCATTGTAAAGAAAAAATTTCTTTTTTCCTCATTATCTACTTTTGAATCATTAGGTGCTACTTTTGGTAATACACTATCTTTTAATACTGAATTGGCTTCACCATTACCATTAAATTTTATTACTCTATTATAATTATCATATTGGTCATAAATTGTAAATGTTCTACATTCTCCATTTCCCTTATAAAATTGTTTGCTATTTGTATATAATTCTTTGGTATTTTGAGCAATCGCTAAGTCTTCATTTTGTGCAAGTCTAGAAGTAAAATACACAAGACCTCTTTTAACACCAAATTTAGTATTTATTGTAGAAGCAGATTTTGAATCATAATGATAAACATTACCATCACTTAAATAATTATCTCTATTATTAACATTAGGATTAGTTGTTTCTTTTCTTAAAGCAATAGGACTATTAGCCCTGTTAAGGGTGGCAATATAATCTAATTCTGTAGATAAATTACCAAAACCTTGTGCAACTTCTAAATCCTTTAATTCTAAAAGATAATTTTTTGTAAGTGAATTTATTTGTAATGGATAATTTTTAAAATATGATTTAGTATAGATTCCATAAATTGCGTTTATTTCATATAAACCTTGACTATAATCAGGGTCAGAATTATCTATAAAATCTCTGTCATATGTATTAAAAAAAACTAAAGATTGATTTAAAAAATCAATTTTACTTGTGTTCTTAACATTATAAGTTGAAAATACTGAATTATCATTTAATTGTAATATTTTTTCTTTAATCATATCACCTGAATAAAGATAATTTATATTAGACTCGTAATCTTGAATTGCTTGAATTGATAATATATTTTTATTTAATTTTTTATAAAGACCCTTTAAATAACTTTCATTATCAATATAACCAATTGTATTTTGTAAAAGTTTATTTGCAACAGATTTGTTTGGGTCTTTAAGAGGGTCTGTTATATAAGAATCTGCTCTTTTATATTCGGTATTTTTAAAAAATTTTCTAAAATTTGGTGTTAAATCAGTAGGTGTCGGTATTAAATCATCAAAATTTCTAGTTAATGCTCTTCTATTAAATTCAGTTACTAATCTTCTAGCACCTATTGTAACAATTTTACTATCAGCACTAACATCAACAAGTCTTTCAATAATATCTAATGTATCGTTTGTTCTATAATCATAACCTGTTAAAGTTTGTAAAGCATTTAAGCTTTGAGTAACAGCATCACTTGTTAAATCATAAGCAGAATCTATTTTATAAAGATTTTTCTGTAATGATTCAGGTCTTTCAATATCTGCAATATTTAAAATTGGACTAGGCATTAATCTTTTTTCATAAATAGCGTATTTTATTTGTTATAGTAAATTTAAAAAAAAGTTTTATATTTGTCTTATGAAAGCAGAACTCTTATCCCATTTTGGAAGTGACTTGACCATAACTAACACAGCAAGAGTGAGTTATGGAAAACAAGTTGATGAATTTACAGAAAAAGATATTAAACTAATTAACTATCTTGTTAAACACGGTCATACTTCACCATTTAGACATTGTAGTTTACAATTTAGAATTAATTGTCCAATCTATGTTGAAAGACAATTATTTAAACATCAAGTTGGTTGGGCAGCAAATTCTATTTCAGGTCGCTATGTAGACTTTTCTGATACATATTCAACTGTTACTGAATGGAGAAAACAATCCGCATCTTCTAAACAAGGTAGTGAAGGTACTGTTGAAAATCAATTAGCCTGTAAACATATTGAACAAAGAGTTATTGATACTTGTAGGGAAGCATATTCAATGCTTTTATCTTTGGGTGTATCAAAAGAACAAGCAAGAACTGTTTTGCCATTGAATTTAAATACAACATTTATTTGGACAGGTTCTTTTCAAGCATTTATTCACCTTTGTAATCTTCGCTTAAAGCCTGATGCACAACAAGAAACAAGGGAGGTTGTTGCTGAGATGCTTGAATGTGTAAAAAATATTGAAAATAATCCATTTCAGCATAGTCTTGCAGCATTTGGGTTTTAAAAAAATCATATATTTGAATTATGAATAAACTAGAAAACAAAATTTCCTCACTAAAGGAATATCAAGAACTTGCTCAAAGAACTTGTGCTGATTTAGCTAATAAAAAACTTAACAATCTCCACATGAAAATGGGATTGATTACAGAACTTGCCGAAGCAATTGATGTATATAAAAAGAAAATTGCATATAAGAAAGATATTGATTATGTTAATCTTCAAGAAGAATTGATAGGGGATGTTCTTTGGTATGCTGTGAACTATTGCAGAATTAATAAAATTGCATTACCTGTAATGCCTGAATCATTATGGGAAAGTCAAAAACCTTCATATACTGAAGAGCAATATGTAAAACATTTGATTGATTTATTAAAATTGGCAATGAAGCCAAAAAAAAATATTTCAATGATAATGATTAAAATATTTATTTTATCATATTATCTTAATTTTGATTTTTATCAATCGTTGACAAATAACATTAATAAACTTATGGTTCGTTATCCTGAAAAGTTTGATACTGATAAAGCTATTAATAGGGATTTAGAAACCGAAAGAAAAAGACTTGAGGATAAATAAGTGAAATTAGTTACACTCAGTAGAATATTAGGTAGACAAGGACTCATCAAAAATTTTAATTTATCAAGAATAAAAAATAAATTAAGAGAAGAAGATGAATTCACAAGTGGGTCTGTCTGCACAAATATGGAAAGATATTATAATATAGATGAAAGAGACCAAAATAAAATTATTGATAAAAAAAGATATAGATATTTAAAAGTTTAAAAATTTTATGAACAATAATCTTCGCTTCCCAATTTCTGAAATTGCTCAAGAACTTTATGAGCAAATGGTTTTATTTGCTAAATCAGCAAATACTAATGTTGACCAACAAGAAGGTGATATTACACACATTGATGAATCAAATAAGTATGATTTGAGATTTAATAATTATCAAAAGTATTTAAAAAAAGGTGGTGATAGTATTCATACTACTTTTTATAGTGCATTTTATAATGTAACAGAAAAAGGTCATTCAATTATTTTAACACTTACTGAATTTAAAAGTAGAAGACTTTCTTTTTCAGGGGAACATCTTAAAATGAGAAAAGAAGGGTATGAATATTTTTGTTATCCATCTAAAAAAAATGTATCATTTGTTTTTATTTCACCAAGTAGTTCAATAAAATTTAATCTACCATCAAAAAAGACTACGGTTTGGCTTTCATTAGCAAATATTAAATTTTTCCCTTTTAATTATTTTCTTATTAATGATAATGATAAAAAAATTAAACTTAGTTGTAAACTCTTATTTAATAATAAGAAAAATGAATGGTGTGAAAATCATATAAAAAAAGAATCATCTAAAAAAGAATCATTGTTTAGTTTAGCAACTAAAACCAACTTTACTAAAACAATTTATGGTTCATGTTCTAATCTTCAACAGTTTATTAATAAGATTAAAACTATTGATGAACCCTTATCATATAAACAATTTATTAATTTCTCATTTGATGATATGTATGAGATAATGTCAATTGCACCAATCTTTAAAAACCCTGTTAACTTTATTGATAAATATAAAGAGTTTAAAAAGGTTTCAAATAAAAGTTCTAATTATAATACTTACTTTGATGATTTAGTTAAGATTGCCAATGAAACCGATAATAAGATTAATTTCTCATTAAATGAATCTAATATCAAAGAACAACATGATAAAATGTTATTGGAGAATCTTGATAAGATGAAAGCAAAATCAATTCATGTTGATGATAAGTTTCTTCTATTAGAAAAATATTTACCAAAAGAATTTAAAATTATTAAAACAGGTAAAGAACTTTTATTTGAAGGTCTAACTCAAAAACATTGCGTGAATAGTTATTCAAATAATATTAATAGAGGTGAGTGCTGTATTATAACTACTGAATATAATGATAGAAGATATACAGCAGAAATTAGATTTGGTACAAATTGGTTTAAAGATGATACCGAACCTCAATATATTATAAACCAATTTAAAGGTTATGCTAATATATCAGCACCTAAAGCATTAGAAGCTGAACTAAATAGCATTATTGATATTGTTAATGAAAAAGAACTAAAAATAAAAAATAAAAAGGAGGTATTTAATACCTCCCATAATTATGAAGTTGTTGAATATATTGGTAATCCTTTTTGATTCTTATCACATTCTGTCATCGTATTCACTACTGTCAATCCTACCACCATTCTTTTTAAGTTCATTTAAAGCATCTAACAATACATGTGAATATAAATCTATTTTATTTGGCCCTGCTTAAATTGCAAGTTTTAAAGTACGAGCAACTATAGCAATATCAGTTAAAGGTCCATCATCAGCAGTTGTTAAATCATTAAAAAGATTTCTACCTTCTTCTCCAAAATATGGATAATTATATCCATTTTCTTCTTTAATCATTTTTCTAACTAATCCTCTTAATTGAGATTCTGTAATTCTTACTTTTTTCATATAAAATTCTTATTTATTATAAATAGTGCCTATTTTTACTATTTAAATAAAAATGTTTTTAAACAGTTTACTTACAATAGTAATACCTTGTAAAAACGAAGGACTTACAATAAAAAAAACATTATCACTATTAAATCAACAATTTGATATTCATGGTGTTGATGTAATTATTGCTGATTCATCAGATGATAATTCTTATACAAGAAATATTATTAATAATAAGGAATATGATAATTTAAATACCATTATTGTTGATGGTGGTTTACCTGCAATAGCAAGAAACAATGGTGCTAAATTTGTAACAACCAAGTATGTATTATTTTTGGATGCAGATATTTTTTTAGAAAATAAATATATAATACATAATATTGTATCTGATACGGATTTTTATAAATTAGATTTAGCAACTTGTAAAATAAGAACAAAAGATTTATATACAATTATTTTTATTTTATTTGATATTATTCGTTCATTTATAATTAAAAAAACACCTTTTGCAGTAGGTGGTTTTATGTTATTTAATTATAATACATTTAAACAACTTGGTAAATTTAATGAAGATGATAAAATAGCTGAAGATTTTCATATATCTAAAAAAATAAAACCAAATAAATTTAAAATCTTTAAATATAAAGTTTTTACTTCATCAAGAAGATTTAAATCAAAAGGAATATTTTATATGATTAAAATAATGTTATTGTCTTGGTTTAATAAAGACAATGAAAACTTCTATAAAAAAGATTTTAACTACTTCAAATGAAATTTAAAACAATTATATTATCTGATGTTCATTTAGGCTCAAAAGCATCAAGAACAAAAGATGTTTTAAAATTCTTGGATGAAAATACTTGTCAAAGATTAATATTGAATGGTGATATAATTGATATGTGGTCATTAAAAAGAGGTGGTAAATGGAAAGAATCTCATTCAAAATTTATAAAGAAAATATTAAAAATAGCTAAGAAAAAAGAAGTTATTTATCTTATTGGTAATCACGATGAATTCTTACATAAATTCCAACCATTACATCTGCCTAATATAAAATTATTAAAAGAATATATATTAACTGATTCTAATAATAAAAAACTTTATATCTTTCATGGTGATGTACTTGATATTTTTATAACAAAAATAAAATGGTTAGCTGTAATTGGCTCAATTGGGTATGATATTGCATTATGGCTTAATAGAATCTATAATTGGTATAGAGAAAAAAGAAATCTA
>JACCDP010942227.1_pt1 | contig 10593 bp, 6 predicted proteins | sample 7445841 | NCBI WGS metagenome assembly JACCDP01 (sample SAMN15323441, study PRJNA562643) | freshwater metagenome | isolation source: river surface water | place: USA:Blue River Watershed | collected 2017-08-17
CCGACGAGGCACAGGCTGTATGGACAGTGGTCAGACCTCCTCGTGCGTCCAGATAGGGCGCAAGGAGAGCCGCGAGCTGATCGGGATAGAGGTGGATGTGATTGCGATAGGCTTCGAGGTCATACTGCCCTTTGCCAAAGTGATCGCGATACCAGGTATAGCTTGGGCTAGGGATCCCTACGCCTAAGCAGATCGCTGTGCGGTAGGGATCATAATGGTTCTTTTGGAACTTAGCTTGTTGCAGGGCTTCGATACCGGCATGAAGACCGAATTGCAATACGCGGGAACCAGCCTCGTCAGACTTGAGGGCGACCCGCGTGGTGTCAAAGTTGAAATCCTGAACTTCGTAAGCGACTTGACTGGAGAACAGGCGACCATCAAAACTTTGGACGGGAGCTGCCACGCAGCGACCTTCCAAAATTCCTTGCCAGCTTGTAGCCATCGTCGGACCGAGTGGAGTCACAGCTCCCATCCCCGTGATCACCACGCGGCGCTTGGCAGGTTTAGCGGGCATCATAGATTAGGACCTCCTTCGAGTTCAAAGTGCCAGGTAGCACGGAGGATGCGTTTGCCCTCTTTAAAGATTTCAGCATCGGTGCTGAACTCTCGACGCCCTTCACGAAGCTCGGAGCGTAAGAGGCGTAGACGTGTCTCGCAGCTTTCGCCTGGTCTTACAAAATTGCGAATCTTACAGCCTTCAATGCGACGTAGACGAAGTCCACGTAAGCCCGAGAGGCCGAAGAGGTTTCGTGTCGCTTGACCGATCATTTCGTTGAGAATGACAACGGGGGTGACAGGAAAGCGTGGGAAATGATCCGGGAAAAACGGCTCTTCTGCAGCAAAACGTTTTTGGGTGACGATCGCTTGACCAGGTTCCCAGTGCTTGACAGTTTCAACGAGTGCATGAAAGCGAAAAGGTTCACCTTCTGCATCTTCGTAGCGAATCCCCCCGGAACTCAGAGCTTCAAAGCGTTGACGAGCTCCTTCGGGATCTTCTAGCTCGGTTATAGGGACAAACGACATCGCACACTGCTCAAGAGTTTGTACGAGGGTTTCCCCACGAAACGCTTGAGCAGAAAAGCGACAGGAGTCACTTGCGAGATCGTGAAAGACGACCTCGAGATTCAATGTCTCTCCGGGGTGCACTTCTTCATGGCATTCGATACGATCGGCAAAGAGAAAGACCGGTCGCATCGTAAAGTTGCTCTGCTTGAGACACAGCCATGACGCTAACTGACCCATTGCTTCACAGATAACGCCGGGAGCTATCGTCGGCCTAAAGCCGTCTTCGCAGTATTGCATCGGATCTGCTACGGGAAAGCAGCGTGTGCCTTGTATACTTCGATCCGTCCAATCCGTTATGGAATCCACGTAGAGAAAGCGCATGATTAAACCTGCGCAGATGAGGAGCTTGACGTTCCTGCATAGGCTGTTGATGAAGTGCTAGCCACTCCGAGTTTCTCATCGACCATGCGCGCAAAAGTCGCAACAGTGAAGAGTGATGGCAGCTCGCGTACGGTCAGACCAGGACGAATGGATTCTGGGCCGACTTCAGGAAGTAGCGCGCGTAGGTTCTGGAGTGCTGCTTCGGTCAACTTGCCTTCGACCGCGTATTGCTCGTCACTGAGTCCACCACGAGCTTTTTTCTCAATGTCGCCCTTGGGCAAAGTAATGCTAAATTCCTTCTCAAGACGGAACATGATATCTAAAAAGTCGATACTTTCTGCGCCTAAATCAGCCATGAGTACGGAATCTGCATGGACTTCATCAAGATCCACATACAGGGCATCAGCAATAACAGCTCTCACTCGATCTAATGTAGTCATAAGTAACTCCCATAGGTATCTTGTTCAGCTGCGAGAGACTCACAGCTGTTCCAAAACTTTTTTTCTTAGACGCTCATACCGCCATCGACATGGAGCACAGTCCCTGTGATGTAGGTGGCAAGATCAGAAGCCAAGAAGAGGGCGGCATTTGCCACTTCTTGGACATTGCCATAGCGTTTGAGCGGGATGCGGGCGAGAACGCGATCTCCAGCCAGCTCGCGAATCTCACGGCTCATGTCCGTCTCAATAACGCCAGGAGCGACGCAATTGACGCGGATTTGACGTCCAGCTAGCTCGATCGCTAGGGCCTTGGTCATCGCTTCGAGCCCACCTTTCGAAGCAGCATAGTTGCTGTGGCCTTGGCCAGGGCGTGTTCCCGCAATGGATGAAACATTGATGATGGACCCACGACGACGTCGCACCATGAGACGAGCCACAGGTTTGATCACATGAAAGGCACCAGTGAGATTGGTGTCGAGGACTTGATTCCAATCGTCCTCTTCCATCGCCATGACTAGCCCGTCACGAGTGATGCCTGCGTTGTTGACGAGGATGTCGAGTCCGCCGTGCTCTTGTTCTATAAGTTGAACAAGCTTTTCTACATCAGCGCTCTCTCGCACATCGACGCGCATCGCAGAGACAGCTGCTCCTTGATTACGAAGCTTTTGCTCGAGGTCTAGAGCCGCGGCAGCGTTTTGAGTGTAAGTGAAGATGACGGTCGCCTCTTCACGTGCGAAAGCTTCTACTATCGCTTGTCCGATACCACGTGAGCCGCCTGTAACAAGGGCGACCTTATTTTTAAGGCCAAACGTCATACACAAGTTCCGTCGTTGCTTGGTCATTGTTTTGTAAAAAAATTATTTTTCTATCCATATCTGTCTCGATACTGCTTGTATAGCTCTTAAATTTAACTTTCCTAAAATACTGATGAAAAATTTCGAATGGACAAGAGTACGCTGAATTCTATCGAGGATTCTGTACCTAGGCGGCGACAGCTTGGTGGGTATGCTTTTGCGGAACTGTCTCTGAGAACAGACAGAGTCCCTTTAGCTCGCGAGTTCGTGCCGCGAGTTCAGAGAAGCGAGCTTCACGTGCAGACGAAAGCAGGGAAACGCCGTGGTTTCGATGTAAAGAAGATCTCCTCCCGCGCTACAAGCAAGGCGTCGCGAGACAGAGAGACCAATACCCGTGCCCTCTTGGCCTTTAGTGCTAAAGCCGCGCTGAAAAAGTTTGGGGTGATACTCTGCCGGAATGGGAGCTCCTCCGTTGCTGATATCAAGCCATAAGGTGTCATCATGAACTTGGCATGTGAGGGAAATCCATTGCTCCTCCTGCGGAAGATTCTTGATGGCATCGATGGCGTTCAGCGTGAGATTGAGCAGTATCTGCATCAGCGGCCCTGCCTCTATCACGAGGTTGACATCTACTAAGCTCACATGCCATCGCACTGCCATAGTCTTCGTGCGGATCGAGAGGAGGCTCTCGACTTGATGCCAGGTGCTTGCAAGTGAGGAGCTACCATTGCTCTGGCTGCTGCGTGTGATCATCAAAACGCTTTGTGTCAATTCGCTGCAACGAGCCATCATACTCATGAGATACTGATACTGGCGGAAAATTTTGACCTGGCTTGTGACAAAGGAGCTCTCGGCAAGGGACGTTTCCATCAGATAGTTCCAAAGATGGATAAAATCTTCTTCTGAGAGAGAGAGTTCTGCGAGCCAGAGCTTCCAGCGTTCGGCAATGGCTGGGTTGATCTTAGGGTGCAGTTGGGTGCAGAGCTTTGCTCGTTCGAACTGCGCTTGACCAAGTCCGGAACTGAGTAATGCTCTGGCAAAGGCGTTCTGAAGTTCCTCACTGACATCGAGAACAGAAGCAGAGAGCTGAGCATCTTGCTCCTCGAGTGGTAAGAGTGTACTAGATCCGAGTAAGATATTCTTTAATTCATGACTGAGATCACCAAAGAGTTCGCCGAGATAGACGAGTTTAGCCTCTTGGGGAGCTCGTTCGGACTCCTTGAGAAGGCGATGTCGTTCGATCATATTCTTCACTCGGAGTCGCAGCTCGGCAGCAAAAATAGGTTTTGGTAAGTAATCATCAGCGCCCAGCTTGAGTCCTTCAATACGATCCTCTTCGCTTGCACGAGCTGTGATGAGGATGACCGGAATCTCTTGGAGAAAGCTATCTTTGCGCATTGCTGCAAGGACATCTTCGCCAGACATCTCAGGCATCATCATATCCAAAAGGAGAACATCGGGACGATCTTTGTGCATCAGTTCGAGCCCTTGATGACCTCGGATAGCATACTGGACGCTATAACCATCGGCTTGAAGAATGCCAGAAATCACTTCACAATTGGTTTCATTGTCATCGATGACACATATTTTCCAGCCTTTTGCCTGATTTGACAGCGGAATAGTGATGGACTCTAGGGGCTTGGGTTTGGCCAGCGAAGCTGTGTCGATAACTGAGTGAGCAGCGGGCTCTAAAGTAAGGCTGATGTCAGCCGGAGTCTTTTCTGGAATGCGAACACGAAAGCAGGAGCCACGCCCTACTTCACTGTCAAGCTCGATCGTTCCTCCCATGAGGCGGACGAGGTCACGAACCATACTCAGACCAAGGCCCGTACCCTCGTACTGACGGCGAGCATCGGCTTGAATCTGACCGAATTCTTCAAAGATTTTTTCGCGAAACTGGTGGGGGATCCCGATACCTGTATCGCTTACAGTCAGTAAAAGAGCTTGAGCCGTATGTTCCATCGTGAGCGTGACATGATTAGAACGCTCGGGGTCGCGGAACTTGATGGCATTGCCAATGAGGTTGCGGAGAATAGTAAAGATCTTTTCTCTGTCCCCTACGAAGTAGTTATTTTCACTCGTGCAGCTCGCCTGGTAGCTCAGTTTTTCCGACTTGAGCTGAAGACCCTCAGCTAAGGTATTGGCTTCTTCGAGGAGTTGATCGATGCGGAATCGTTGGATTTTGAGGCTAAGTTCGCCCCGTTTGGACTTTGCGAGATCAAGAATGGTGTTGACCTGGAACTTGAGAGATTCTGCGAGTCGCAGCGTCTTGGCAATGGGCGGGAATACGCTCGCTTCTATTTTACCGAAGTGTTCCCTTTGTACCAGCTCGAGAAATCCTATAATGCCATTTAAGGGTGTGCGAAGTTCGTGCGAAGTATTATGGAAAAAAAGGGTTCGGGCTCGCTCTTGCTCCTTGAGTTCGAGTGTGAGCTCCTCTGCTTTTTGAAAGGCGAGAGCGGCATGTTTTGCGACAACTTGGGATTGAAGCACGAGGAAAAAGGCAATGCAGAAAGGGGTAAGATAAAAAAGGACAGGAAAAAGATTTAGTGATACTAAAGTATCAAAAATGGCACCGACAATTGTGATGAGACAACCCGTTAGGGCAAGACCGATCGCTTCTTGGCCTTGCCGCCAAGCTTGAGTCAGGACAAGGGCGTAGGCCACTATAGTGATGCCGACATAGATCTGGAAAAGTGCAAGAAGTGATGAGTAAACATAAGGAGAGCTTAGGAATGGTAGTGCTACAAGAACAAGTCCTAGCACAATAAGTCCAAGCTTCAAACGCTTTGCCAAAGGGCTGGGAAAGGCACTCTCAAAAAATAAATAAAAGGCTAATGTGCCCCAAGGCATGGTTGCGTATTCCAGGCGATGTAAGAGGGCATAGGCTGAATCAGGAAAGATACTAAAAAGAGTTTCGTTGGTCGCTAGCATACGAACGATCGCAGACAGTGCTCCCACACTTAACCACAACGATTCCGTTTGCTCGGGGCGTCGCTTCCATAGCAAAAGTAAATAAAATCCAAGTGCGGAAAGGACACCAATAGCAAGAGTATTTTGCAAGGCGAGTCGTTGTTCGCCCGCTGCTGCGGAATCAGCGATACCCAAGACAGGGGAGGTCCATAGTCCTCCGTAGTATTGCGTGTGGTTGGATACCTGGATTAGCAGACGGTAGTCTTCTTCTTGCTCTGGAGCGAATCTAAGCATCGAAGGACGTTTTGCAGCTTGCTCCTCCTGAGCATTGTCGCTAATCAGACCTGATTGAGATTCGGCGATAACTCGCTGATCACGTTCCCTCAGTAAAAGTGCGCGATGGGCTACACCTGTAGCGGGAATAAAGATTTGATAGCCTCGGGGATGAGGGGCTAAATTTCGAAGTAAAAGTTCGTAACTAGCATATCCATAGGATCCAACGCGAGTTCCGTCGTTGAGTAGTGTGCCATTCCAGATGAGTCCACTTTTTACATAGGCATCAGGTCGACGTTGGTGTTCAGGCGTTTTCGCGTCAATCCAGCGTTTCCAGTAAAAAGCAAATGGACCTCTTAATACGAGCCGTTCGCTCTCAGCAGTAAAACTCTGACTTGGGAAATCTTCCTGATGAGAATCCTGAGCCACGGCTAGCCTTGCTCCTGAGAAAGACCAGAAGGTGAGTAGGAAGGCAAATGTGGAGATCAAACGCTCAAGCATCAAGAAACAAAGCCCCTTATCGTCCGTAATTGAGATATCGGTGAAGTTGATGAGGGATTGAGTCTCTGGCATGCGCTGTGCAAAGTTTGAAGAGAAGGAGGGCCCATATATGACTCAGAAATATAGGCAAGTAGCTGAAATTTTTGCGAGTTTTGCTTGGCGTGCTTTGCTTCTTGGCTACTTGATTTTGGTGATATGGATGGGAATGATGCTCTGGCCTGGTGATGTTCTGTGTCACTTTCAGCAGAAGCTGTTTGATTTGACCCTGCACGAGTGTAATATCGTGCTCTATGGTGGGATTGGGCTCTTTAAGCTTTTGCTCATTGTTTGTTATCTTATTCCATGGCTGGCTTTGCGCTGGCTGTTACATCGTAAGTGAAGAGTAAGGAGATTAAAATGCGGCAGTTGGTTTACGATGGTCCTACGCGGGTTTTTCATTGGCTATTTGCTACGCTCTTTCTCACAGCTTTTGCGATCGGTAAGATATACGATCATGACTCTTCACAGTTTGCTTATCACATGCTTGCGGGATTGACTCTAGGCTTTTTGGTTTTATTGCGTGTGATATGGGGCTTTGTGGGAACCAGGCATGCTAAATTTTCGAATTTTGCTCTCCATCCAAGAGATCTATTAGGCTATTTTAAAGGCATCTTGCAGGGTAGTACTCAACTCTGGGCTGGACATAATCCTGCTTCGAGTTGGGCTGGCTTAGCTATGATGGTCCTTGCCCTTCTTTTGGTCATGAGTGGTTATAAGATGGTGAGTGGACCTGAACAGGAAATACTCGAAGAAGTTCATGAGATCTTCGGAAATATCTTTATTCTGATAGTCATTTTTCACCTCTTGGGATTGGTTTTTCACACTGTCCGGCATCGAGAGGTGATTGCGCTAAGTATGCTCGATGGTCGTAAAGCCAACGTCCCTGCTGGAGAGACTATTCCCAGGGCTCATGGTGCAGTCGCAGTGCTATTGTTAGCTGTGGTCACAGCCTTCGGACTTCAGCTGCTAAAATCATATGATCCAAAAACTCAGACTCTCGACTTAGCTGGGCAAAGATTGCAGCTCGGAGAGGCTGAGGAAGGGGAGGGTCATCATCATGGCGATGGCCAAGAGAATGAGCAGAGAGCCCATGAGGATCACGAGCACTAAAAAATTAGCTCTGAAATGTAAGGCAGTTAACAGGCGACACGAGGTCTTCGTCACGTACTAAGACCTCGTTTTTTTTGAAATAGGGCCTCACTTCCTTCCCTCAATAGCCGAAACACACGAGACTAGGATTAGTTCAGGGTTCGGCTGGAAGGACATCGACATGCGTTTGCTTTTCTACAAACTCATCTTGCTCCTAAGTATCTTTTCAAGCCTCACAGCTCGCGCTGAGGTCCAGACTGCGCTAGAAGTCGCTCGTGCCGACTTTGGGATGCTTGAACTCAGCCGTGAGCTTGAGGCATGGAGTGGCAAAGAGGAAATCTGGCAGTCAATGCCGGAGAAATCGCCGCCGGCAGCAGAGTTTCGAAAGTTCTCTGAGGGTGCACTTAAAGATCATCGACAAGGTCCAGCTTGGCTGCGAATGACGTTACATAACACTTCCTCTGAAACAGTCAAAGGCTATCTGACTGCAAAGCAAGCCTTTGCTCATTTTCAGGTATTTGTAGAGAATGATGGGCGCCTCGAGCTCCTCGCGGATGCCTCTCTTATGCGCTTGGATTCTCCATATGATGATTATCTGACACCTTTTGCTATTCCACTCTCTTTAGAGCCAGGAGTGCATCATATCTATATGCAATTTGAACGCGCAATTCCAAGAGCTAGCTACAACTTTAAGTTGCTGGATAGCCATCACTTTATGAAGCAAGTATCTGATCAAGGGATGATTCGAGGCGGACTTCTTGGTGTGTACTCGGCGATTTTCTTTTACATTGGATTTCTTTTCATCAAATTGAAGAAGCCTCGTTATGGTATTTATTGCTGCTATGTCATCTCTTATGCGACTTGGTTCTCGTCCGAAAGATTTGTGATCGCAAATACTACAAATTCCAACTTTCCACGCCTATATTATGATCAGTTGAACGATCTAAGTGCTGGCTTAATGATGCTCTTCGCTCTTTGGTTTGCCACAAATTTTCTTGATCTGAAACACCGTTGGCCCGCGATGGTTCGAGTGATCAAGGGATACTCGATCGTACTAGCTGTTGCGGTTGTCTACTTCTGTTTAGAGACTAATGGGGTATCCTTTGCGATTATTCGCGCCCTCAATCTCTTTGCGCTCGGCATCTTCATGCTAGCAGGGATCAAAGTTGCACTGGATGGGTATCGTCCAGCCCGCTTTTTTACAGTTGGTTGGTTTTTCCCTTGTTTTGGCGCTTTTTTTATTGTCTTAGACCTTTTGGAATTGATTACACCTACGCTTTTTTCTAGCTGGAGTGTTCACTTCGGTGCAGCTCTTGAAATGATCGTCTTGTCTCTTGCTCTAAGTGACCGCTTCCAATTGGAGCAGAAAGAAGCGCAAGATAAGATTGAAAGCCTTAACGCATCTCTTAAGTCTAGTAATCGTGAGCTCGTTGAAAACTTTCAGGAGCTTAAGCGAAATGAAGAGATTAGAACGCAGTTTTTTCATAATACTTCACATGAGCTACGTACACCACTCAATGGAATCCTAGGTTACCTCGGTATGCTGCAAAAGGGGCAACTTGGGCTTTTGTCCAGCGAGGCCAAAGAAAAAGTTCAAGCTATTCACAATCTCGCATCAGGGCTTAAGCAGCAAATTAACGGCATCCTAGATCTTGCCCAATCGCATAAAGGTGAAGTGCGCCTTCACTATTCTCAGATCAATCTGCTCAAGCTGCGCAAGGAGTTTGAAGATTTGGCCAACGGCTTGTGTCAAAAGCTTGTTGGAACGAGCTTTAAAGCCCATATCAAATTGCAAGAAGTCGGATCATCCTTTGTTGGCGACGAAGAAAAGATCCAGACAATTCTCCGTAATGTAATTGGTAATGCAATAAAGTTCACAGATGCGAAGCGCCCCAATCAGGTGGAACTAACAATCGAACACACACCTCGTCAGCTCAGACTAGAAGTGAAAGATACTGGGATCGGCATACCGAAGGATATGGTGACAAAGATTTTTGAGGAGTTCGTACAGGTCTCTGGTGAGAGTCGTCGTCGCTACGAAGGGACTGGAATAGGCCTGGCACTCGTCAAGGCTCTGGTTGATACGATGCACGGTAAGCTGGTAGTCGAGTCGGAGGAAGGTGTCGGCTCACGCTTCTGCATTACACTCCCTGAGGCTGATGCTTCTCGTGTCAATGGATACCAAGAGCAGGACAGTCAGACTTTACCAGAGATGGCAGCGCCGATCTTAAACAACGAATCTGACTTGTTAGAAGGATTGGTCGATCAGCTCAGAGGCTATCGAATCCTTATCGTAGATGATCATGTTGAAAACTGCGAAGTTTTAGAAGCGATCCTTCGCTATCAGGGTGCTGTTACAGCATCTTTGCCCGATGCGCGCGAAGCTCTACGTAGTATTCAAAAAGATAGACCTGACCTCATACTGCTTGATATCATGATGCCTGATTTCTCTGGGGAAGATTTTCTCTCTGCCATGCGAAAAGATCCGATGCTGATGGATATTCCGGTCATCATGATCACAGCTGTTGCTGGAGATCGTGAGCGTCTGCAGCTCTTCTCAATCGGTGCTGATGATTATCTGACCAAACCTGTTGCTGAATCAGAGCTGATTCTGAGAAGTCGGAATCTCATTCAACGACTTCAACACTCTCGCCAGATTTCTGGCCTGCTCGATCGCGAAAAAGTCCTCTTGCTCGGCGAAATGCTGACGGAAGTAAGTCATGATGTCCAAAATGTGTTCCAAAAAATCGTCGAAGATGAAGATATTGTCTATGATTTTAGCTTTCTTCTCCGAGCGATTGCACCAGCAGGGTCTCCGCTAGTCAAGCTTACCGAACTAGGACTTGATTTTGACCCCAATCAATTAGATCCCATGGCCCGATACTTACCCGAGCTTCCTCCAGAGCTACAGAAAAAACCTTATATGAGACTCTTGCGCCTTTATCTCACTGGCTTTAGTTTGACAGCCGAGCAGCGCAATGAGCTTTGGCAAGACTGGCTGCAATGGCCTTCAGAGCGTCAAGAATCATTGAGCGCAACACTTCAGATACTGAGTGTCTATCTAAGCCTTCAAGAACAGTCGCACGATATGCGACGCTTGTTAGACGCGATGTTGACTCTTTGCCAAGATACCCGAGCTGGATCTGCGTCCGAATCCA
>JACCDP011163642.1_pt1 | contig 10590 bp, 16 predicted proteins | sample 7445841 | NCBI WGS metagenome assembly JACCDP01 (sample SAMN15323441, study PRJNA562643) | freshwater metagenome | isolation source: river surface water | place: USA:Blue River Watershed | collected 2017-08-17
ATACCAGTGTATACATCTTGACTAACAATATTTTTTTGTAGTAATTTTGATTTTCCGCACCCAAAATCTAATAATGATTTGCATTTATTCATATATTTTTTATATCTATTGTATAAAGATATAACGGGACCGGTGCCATAGTTGCCGACACTATATAAGTAATCATAATTTCTGGAGTCCATCATTTCACCTTTCTAAGAACATCGGTTTTTTTGTATGTACATTTTAAATCTATTAAATAATTATAAGATTCCGGAATAGTAACAATATCAATTCTATCTTTCAACTTCGTCTTTGTTATATCATATGTTGTATTGTGAAAAACAAATATTCCATCTTTTTTAACCATATCCAATATATTGTCTACTGTCTTTATCCATCTATCAATTCCTAATTTATAGTGACATAGACAATTCATTGCAAATATTATATCATATTCAATAGGTATAAATGTTTTATAGTTATAAAATTGTATATTCAAATTTTTATTGGTGTTTTTTTTAGCATACTCTATATTACTTTCACGTACATCAAGACCGTGTATGTTTATTTTTGTGTCTGGATAATATATTTCTCTAATTGCTCTACATTCTTCACCGATTGAGCATCCAAACGATAATATATTATCTGGAGATTTTATAATATCCGAGACAAATTTAAAAAGATACGGATGCCTGTTGTATTCTGTATAATTTGGCTTTTGTCCGACGCCCGATATTTCCGGAACCAAAATCATTTCTTTTCCTTCTTTTTCTCTTCAGCCTTCCTATCATATAGCCCAGCAGTCCTCTCATTCTTGATATCTTTAGGCATCATCGTTGAAGCATTCTTGACAGCATCTTCAACTGAAATAAATGGGAAACATTTCAAACCGCTTTCAAAGTTACAGTTATAAACATGAAATCCAACTTTATCAAATATAGGTTTCAACTGTCCAAACCTCTCTATAAGCTTCTTATAAGTCTCATTGTTTCCTTTTATACTTCCGTTACTCCTATCTTGCTCAAAGTGATACTTCCGCGTCTCCGACATACTGAAATCACATCCCAACAAGTATACATTCCGTATTCCAAGAATATACAAGAGCCTTATAGCAGCCAACATGACACTTCTTCCACCGCCAATGTCTCCATGATTTCCCCAATTTATCGTATTCTCAAACAGATATCTTTCAGCATTAAAGTACTCATTTCTCTTAAAAAATAAAACATTCGGACAATCTCCAACCTTTACAGACATTTCTTTCCAATGTTCGTTATCAAATATTTTCTTTTCAGCATGATCATATGGAACAAACTTCTGTATCTTGGGATCCAACCATATACTCTTTATGAAATGAGTAGGGTCATCAACACATGTCCACATATTCGGACGATATGTTTTCACCGAATTGTTGACACCCATGGTGAGAAACCCAGGCTTATCAAGTAAAGAAGTGTTTACTTTCGCAAATGATGGACCGCCCAATATAAGAAATGCCGAAGAGTTTTTATAACAGTCTCCCAACCATATATTATGACCATCTCTACTGAACAACATTGGAACGGATTGATATGCTGCTCCAACAACCTCACCAACATGGACTTGCCTTCCATGCCTTGCCTGTGAATGATCATTCTTATCGTTAAGCTCGCTCCGAGGTTGGGCAGATGGAAATATATCTTTTCTTACGCTTGAAGATGTCTTGATTTCGCCCGTGAGTATCTTGAATGCCATAATACTCCTATTCTACCATCAAACTAAAATCCTCTTCGCATTTTTTTGAAATCTTGGCGTCACAATGTCCGCTTGTCTTAAACTTACACCAATCACATAATTTCGTTGGCTTCTTATCCCACTTTTCCTTATTCTCAACCTTTATACCATTCTTTCTCAATACTTCAACAGCTTTCTTCACACGCTTCTCAGCCCGTGCCGAATCAAACTCTTCAAGCTTCTGATGCTCAATCGTAGATTCGCCCACAGAGCCACTTTCCAGGCATATGTTGACAACTTCCGCCACAACCTCTCTACCAGCCAGCCAGGGCTGCCTAAGCCTCTCAATCAAGAACAAATAGAACCCAAGCTGTCCGCTATGGTCCTTTGTCTTTTTTCCGCTCTTAAAGTCTGTAATCCACACTTTACTGGAAAGCTCATACAGCCCGTCAATCTTCCCTTGCAAGTGAATCTTGACTCCATCGACCTCATCAAAGTCAAACACATCCAAGCATTCCTCATGCTTGAAATTCTTAGCCAACGGATACCGCTTCGTCAAGTAGTGGTGAACATTCTTCAAAGCCTGTGGAATCTTAGCCTTATACTCATCGTCCAGCTTATCCCAATACTTCTTCCGTAGCTTTTCATCGGTCTGGAAACACTTAGCCAACCCCTTTATCTCATCACCGCCACCACCCTTGTAGTTCTCAATAATCAAATGCATCATCTTGCCGAAGGTATTGGCAGGCTTTTCGTCCTTGACCTTTATCTTCTCAATATACTGCAAGAAATACTGACGGGGGCATTTCTCCATCGTGTCAATCGAAGACGGTGAGAGAGTTATTCCTGGCTTCTGCGGCTTGTATTCGCCTTCACTAATCGTATAAGTCATTCGGTATCTTCCAAGGGTTTATCGTTATATGCTTCCATCTTCATGTGTTCAAACTTATCAAGAAGCTCTTTCTCATGTATTATATCATCAATAGTATCAATACCTTGTTTTATAAATGCTTGAATGTCGGCTTTATCTTGAGCACTAAAGCGTTTCAGTTTCATGGCAACAAGATGTTTAGCGGTTGCTACATGAAGTATTGAACCGTTAAAATTCACTTTCAAACACTTTTGTATAGTGTCGATGACCAGATACTCAGGTTGTTTGAGGAATGGTGCTGAAAGTATCTCCACTTCAACGCCAGTTTGTTTGTGAATGGCGGCATGTCTCCTGGCTCTCTTAAACAAACCACTACGGGTCAATATATCCTGAACATTATCGACTGATTCCTCATCAATCAAAAGAATGTCAACATCATCGGTTCCACGGGGGCGGGTATGATATCCTATGGCAAGACCGCCTATAAGAGTATATTCGGTGTTCATCAACACTTTGGAAACATCGGTGAGGGCTTTCGCTAACTCTCCCGCCGAAGCAGCCTCAAACAAACTTCTTACGGAATCTGCCATATTGACAGATTCTACAATATTAGTATATGTCTTTCGTATATTCTGTAGTTTTATATCACTCATACCAAGTAAATCTTAATACTCTTACCCGTCAACTCCAGAAGCTCTTCTACGAAGTCATCCGAGTCGATTATCACGGTATCCTCCTGAAACTCACCAATGTCATCAAATGCGTCGGAATCGGCTTCAACCAAGTCGTATTCGGTTATCTTGCTGACTATCTTTGCTATGGATTCTGGCGACCTATCGGAAGCACAGACGCCGATGAGAAGGCTTTCGTTTTCGTCGGTATAGTAGAGTATCATATAATAGTGTCTCCCGTAGTAATGTCGATTGTTTCAGTTTCAACATCACTATTTATTGACACATTATATTCGTCTTGCTGTTTTCTTTCATCATCAATATATTCCCGAATGATATTTACGATAAAGTCAACTTCGCCCGACATGACACACTTGCGGTAGGTTTGACGAACATAGTCCGTATATTCCACCTTTTCGTCGGATACATCGTAGTCAACAACGATTATCTTGTCTTTCTTGTAATACGAAAGCTGACAGTCAATCTTGTCGAGAATAGATAACGATGGGTGAAGATAATGACGAGCGCCCTGTGAGAATATCTTGACTTCGGCTTCTGGCTTCTTGTTGAAGCCATTACGATGGAAGTGGCGGTGAGCGTCCTTACGGTTCACTCTTTCTGGAAATCCTCTATGCATCAGTGTGACCTTTCTATAAACTTTCGTATTTCGTCTTGGTCCGCAAACTCAACATCTACATCAAGCTGAAACCACCCGTTCCAGAAACGGTCTGGTGACACGCAAAAAATACCTTGTCTGCCGTTTGGGCAAATGCACAGTGGACGCCCAAAGTCATCATACTCTTGAAGAAGCATGGTGTTGTTATATGCCTCAAGTATCTTTTTTACTCGGTCGTTTTTACCGATAAGTTTAACGGGATGGAAACGGTTGAGATGCATCATATGGTTTATTATAACCATAAAACGAAAAACCCCAAGAGGGAATCTTGGGGTTATTTCTGCCTTACCACAACTCAATGCCGTTTTCAGCCAAGCATGCGAGCCAAGTCTTACGCTCACGACTCTTGAAGCCCTTGAGAGCGGCTTGCAGCTTTTCCTCTTCGGTAAGCATGCGTGGCTTGTTAGCCAGCTTCATGTTATACTTACGCTCAAACTCGCTGAGACTCATGTTGTCCTTGAGTCCGTTGCAAGCCTTACACGAAGCCACGATGTTGTCAAGAGTGTTTGGACCACCCTTCGACAGCGGGTGAACATGGTCACGGGTGGCATTACGAAGACTGATACCCTTACCGCAATACTGACACTTGAAGTTGTCACGGACGAGGACATTACGAAGCGACGGTGCATTGAGGCGACCGTCCATCTTCTTCTTGTCCGTCTTGACCCAATACCTCAAACGCATAACGGCAGGAATACGGTGATCAGCACGCTCCGACTTGGCGAAGACATCATCATACCATGCCAACACTTCCATCTTCGGAAGCGCACGGCATTCCTTGATGTGTTTTGGAAGAGTAGGGTCGTTGAGAACATCCTCGGGGATGTAGGTTTCCGTTGACAGACGGACGGCACGGAACCAATCACGAACGCACAGAAACTCGTTACTTGAGTTCAGTATCATGCAGCGTGGCAGACTGGCTCTACTTGCAGTTTCGGTTGTATCGGTCATGGTATTTCCTTATGTGTTATTTATCTTATGGTATTTCTACAAAAGTAAAGGGGATGGCATATGCCACCCCCTCTAGCTGTCTCACACACTTGCCTATGCTCTATGTGTTTAGGAGGGGGTGCCTCTTTCCACCTGACTTATGAGCAGCCATATATTCGGCAAGTTCTTTCTTATCATATTCTTTTGCTTGACTTTCTTCCAACTCTCTACGCTTCTTGGCTGCCTGGATTACAGGGTCATTGAAGTTATCAGTCCCCCACTGGAATGTAAAGTTATGGTTATCTGGTTCGCAAATGTTGTTACGAATGATGTTCCACTCACGGTCTGGTATTTGCTCCCAAGCCCGAATACAGTAAACCGAATCAGCGGTTCGGAACTGAGCGGGAATCTTGTTGTCCGCAGGATATTTGTCAGCAGTATCCAAGACGATGAGCGGCTTGAGTTTGCTCATAGCTGACTTCAATTCCTCAAGCGTGGCAAACCAAAAAAACTTAGGGTAGTAAGTTTTTTCCAAGACAGGTATAGCCAGGGCTGGACATGTCAAGAAATTGAATTTCTCGTTTGCTAGGAATGTCTTGTCAACAAGAAGAATCTTCGGCATCAGTTACTTCCCCGTGCAAGGTTTCCAAGGTTAGGATTGAGGCGGGGGTGCTGCTCTGTGAATGTCTCGACAACACACCACTTTCCAATTGACATCTTGAGCGAAGCTGCTACGAAGTTGTCAGAGTTGTAAACGGCTACTGTCCTATCATCAATCGCTTCTGGTGTTCCAACAGGAATACCAAGCTGGCGAACAACATCAATGAGCTTGCTGTTCTTGATTTGTGATAACTCGGATTCATTCAACTTCTCGCGGACATACACGATGAGGTTGACATTTCCAGTTGCTTTACCCTTTGTCATAAGTTTCTCCTTGTGATATAAACATTATATCATGTTTTTGTAAAATGGTGGAGGCGCGGACCATTGCAGATCCGGTCCAGTGAATACTTCCATAACCCGTCTACATGTTTAGTCAATATATGTCATTGACACCATTCTCGTTTATATCGCTCTGAGAAGAGCTATGCTATGACGGGTAGCCACGAATAGGTGTTGTCTTAGCTTGGATAACTCCCATTTACATTCCCAAGCGCATCCGTTGCGGCTAACCTTCCCTATAACGGAGTTTAGGGTGTTAGGCAAGGCTTACGCAGCCATTGCATATTCAACTGAGTCGTCAGTTATGCGTTTGCATTTGTTTTAGGTAGCCTAATGCTCTACCACATGCAGAAATCATTTTCATGTTCCTGTCGATACTTGTCGCCCCCATATAAAGTTTTCAAGACATCTGTATTTATTATCTCAGCAATTTGAATTTTCCAAATAGAACTGCTCCCTCGGTCTTGGTCATCGGCTGGAAGGCTACGGCAGTCATTTCGTTATTCATGTCAGGCTCAATAAACTTTGAATACTTGATACCAGACATATCACAGTAATTCATAAGCGTATACATATCGTCTTTGTTTCCGTTGAGGAATAGAAGCGTCTTGTCTTCCTCACACCACTTCTTTGTAGCGGGGTGGTCGCGGTGTTCCCAAACGAATGAATGTGTAGCATGAGCGCCCTGCACTCCAGCATGAACTAGAGGCAGGACATCACGATTCACAAGGACATACATGCGAAGAGCGTTATTCATGGCTGCTGCCTCCGCACTTCCTGGCTGTGGCGGAATCTCCGCACCCTGCCCCGTCGCCAGCCTCAATAACTGATTCTCTCGGGCTAAGGCAACGAGAGCATTCCTCTTCATAGAGGAACGCCAATCTCTCAGTCCAGTAAGTAAGTGGGTGAATATATTCATGTTCTTTTCCTTCGTCTTTCAAGTGCGACTTCTTATGGCGAAGTCGGTTATATAAAATGTGAGCAGCGGTTACTTGCTCGTCTTCCGTCATATGGTGAATTCTATCTTCGCCTTTATGGTTCTTATATCTTATATACAGTGGGAACTTTTCATAGAGTGATGCTCGCCATTGGAATCTGTAGTCGATGTCAAAACCTTTTTGTAAGGATTGTATTTCCCGCTCAATCGCGGACATCAACTTAGAGACTCTTTCACGCTCTTCTTTTGCCGTCTTCATATCCACGCTCTTGTAGAGAGCGTTATATTCCCGATTGAGGCGGGATTGGACATTGAATATGATTTTATTTTCTCTACCAACAAAAGCGACATGCTTGAGGTAGGACTTGAGATAGCGGATTTGGAATTTGATAAATGATTTTTCGGACATGTTTTTTTCCTTGAGTGTTTGTGTGAATGAAATAGGTTTCATTCCACTCAAGGAGGACCGCGAATCAGCTACCCATAATCAAGTTTCTTCTAAAGCATAGTAGTTATTATATAGTATTTATTTATTGTTCTCAAGATTTTTTGGTGCGTCTTCCACACGGAAGTTGCCGGATATGCGCCCACCCGTCCCATCATCTTTGTAATATGTCACGGATGTAGATGACATGAAGATTACTTTCTTGACATGGAAAGGTGTTCCTGTCTCTGGAATTATGATGAAATTACCTTCGACGGTGGACGCCTTCATAAGTCCGTAGCCAATTCCTAATATACAACCAATAACCAATGCGGTTATAACCAATATTGTCAAGGCGATTTTTACAATATCATTGAGCATCGGGTGTTTCCTTGGCGGTTTCAACCTTTTGCTCGGCTACCTTACGAGCCTTGCCCTTGAGGTTCTTAGCCCTTCTGGCGTCGTTTCTTGGCTTAGGTGCTGCTGCGGTAGCCTCACGGACATTCTCGGCTATAACGGCTCTATTCCCGTCCCTAACCTTCTCCTTCCACTCACTACGGGGGCAGTAGTTCCAACCTCCAGCGGCTACAAGCTTATCTGCTTCCTTGCGAAGAATTCTCTTGACATTCTCCCCATTCTTGACGCAAACATAGTTGTCACTCATATATTCTCCTTTTTGAGTTATTATACGAGTGAGGATAGTTTTTCAAATGACGGGTGTGTGATACACTCTCATTTCACTTGTTTCATAAACATTGAATGTGGACATTGGTATGATAGTATAGGAGCATCAAACAAGGAGACATACCCATGTCCAAGACTTCTTTAGTGTGGATTATTATTTCACTTGTTATTATGGTATTGGCATTAGCGATTGATAATCATCAAATGGCAAATATTATAACAGATAAAAATGCCGAAATACATGCATTACATATGCATCTCAATGTCGCCAAAATGGCTCTTGAGTATATCTCAAATTAGTTTAATTTGGCAATTCCTAAAAGCTTTCCAATGATAGCCTTGTAAGGCAATCCACCATTATTTTGAGCTACACCTTTTGCAAGCCCTTCAAGAGCAGCTATTCCTTGCTCTCTTGTTAAGTCCCCATTGACAACGGCGCTTCCAATTTTAGAAGCGAGTGGATCGAGTATTTCTTTGAGGCTACCATTACCCATAGCGGCATCTTGGATGGCGGATTGAATCTGTTCGGCTTTATTCATTCCCCATGCGGAGTATTTCGACACATCTGGAGCCACTGGAGCGGCTGGAGCAGGAGCTTCGGCTGGTGCCTGTTGCTGTGGAGCCACTTCCGGTTTAACGCTTTGAGTTGGGGCTGGTGCGCCATCTGGATTGTACATTTGTTCTGCTGCTGCCGTCTTTACTTGTGTGAGGACATCCCCAATTGCGGACGATGCGCCCCATGCGCCCAATCCAATCTGTGCAATTTGTCCAACAAGTTTAGCGCCTTCCTTGACATTTGAAATGTTCTTGAAGTATTCCTTAATACCAGCAACGCCTGTCTTGTCACCAACAAGTTTCTTAGCCTGATCCAATGTTGTCTTGGATCCCTTGTATATACTGTAAAGCCCCAAAAGACCCTTAGCTACTGGAAGTAGTATTGGTGCGCCTGGAAGAACTGATATTATGACTAAAGCAGCGCCGATTGCAAGTGCTTTATGTGTTTCTTTACTCTTAGCGACTTCAGCAATGAAATTGGCAGCCTTCTTTATGAATGTCTTCAATCCAGCTATAGCCTTTGCCTTGTCGCCCAATCTACCTAAGAATCCTTTTTTCTTTTCTGGCGCTGGAGCTTCTTTACCAGAGGAAGTGTCAACCTTTGGTCCGATGGTGTCATCAACACCCTTTCCCTTTGTAGCAGCCATCATTTGCGCCCACTTTTTAGCTTCGGGGCTGTTGGGGTCGATGGTATCTTCACCAGTAAATGGTTCCAATTCAAGAATAACCTTTGACGATTTGTTTACAGATTCAACGAATTTCTCGTCTGGTGTGTTTCGTGCGTGGTGATCTAAAATAGAAAATTGTATGAATTCTTTTTGCAAAGCTCTGGCTTCGGCAAACTTCAATCCAGGGTATGCCTTCTGGATTTCCTTGACAGTGACCTTGAAGAAATTGATATTCTCCATGAGGGCTTTGTTCTCAAGGAGGAAGCTTTCAGTGAGATGTGGGAAACGCTTCTTAGCCTCTGGAAGATAAACTTTGTTTTCTCTGAGAGTTGTACGCGATTCTAAAACAGCTTCACGGTCCAATTGCGAAAAGGTTTCTCTAAGAATGTCGAGTCTAGCGTCTCTCATAAAAATCTCCTATTGTATGTTGTTATTTATACGAGATAGGAGTTTATGGTGATTCCAGGGGGACTTGAACCCCCAAAACAGGCGTTTAGAGTGCCGTATGATACTTTTCATCATGGAACCGTTTTTATTATTGTATTCCGTATTTAGTTTTATCAACTGTTATTTTATTTTTTAAGCAATCAATAAAATATATTATAAAGTCATTGTTGTAAACTAAAGAATAGTGTAATTCGTATACTACCCATCCATTATTTTCTATAACATTATGTCTATTTTTATAGTAATTTTTCAGAGTTTTGTCTTTATTATAATGTTGATTACCATTTATTTCTATTATTATTTTTTCTTCTAATAAACATATATCGGTGGAATAAAAATATTTTGGTAATAAAGGTTGATACTCTTCTATATAATCAATATTATTTTCTTTTAGTATATTTTTAAAAGTTTCACATGGAGCCGAAATAAATTTTGTTTTTAATCTCCACGGATGTTTTTCCGGATTGTCTTCCAGCCATTTCTTTCTCGCTTCAGACATTCTTTTTTTAGCGTCGTCTGTATGTTTCTTTCCCATAAAAGAAAGACATCCATTTGGCTTTGGTAATCCTTCAACTTCAGCTTTTGTAAACTGGTTTGTATGTCCATTGCTACATTTTTTATCACTCATAGCTTTTAAAGAGCGTTTAACCCCGTCTTTATTTGACTGTAACTTTGGATTATCTAAACACCATTTGGTATGTTTGCATTTTTCGCCCCGTGTCATCAATTCAAAACTGTTTTTACAAAACTTACATGTCCACATATACCCTCCATATTATATTTATATGACAGAGCGGGGCTTCATATATTTTTAATTGGTGCGAGAGGCGGGACTCGAACCCGCATGCCCTTCCGGGCGAATGATTTTAATGGAGGATTCTTATAGCTTTAGGCTACTCGGATCCGTCATTTGTGTCTGCCGGTTCCACCACTCTCGCATCATGTTTTTATTATATCCGTAGATAAGTTTTGTAAAGATTATCATTTGTTGGTTTACATACATCTGAACGCTGTCAATCACCTTTCCTCGGTTTTGAGGTACTCTAATAAATTCAAAGTTTATTTTCGGGTAATGGCTATCACTACCCAC
>JACCDP010841269.1_pt1 | contig 10589 bp, 5 predicted proteins | sample 7445841 | NCBI WGS metagenome assembly JACCDP01 (sample SAMN15323441, study PRJNA562643) | freshwater metagenome | isolation source: river surface water | place: USA:Blue River Watershed | collected 2017-08-17
ACACCCCGTGCGTGTTCTGTCTTACACACCGTGCGCGCTTTGACGTCACACGCTGTTGGCATTTCTAGTGCCCTCTATTGCTGTTTGGTGTCACTGAATCCTCTCAAGGTCAAAAGCGGTCTTTACATACCTCCCTTTTCTAGATAGGGCCACTGGCCCGTGGTGGGATTCAGTGCCGTATGAGAGGGGGAGAGTGAAAAACAATATGTTTTTCGACCTTGGGGCTAAAGAGTGCAGTCACCCTAGTCTATCGGGTGTGTGAAACTAGAACTTTTTGTTCTGTAGTTAGTCTGTCTTAGCATTTCTCTGTAGTTCAGTGTTATTTCAGTGTCTTCCAGTGCTATACTTCGACGTCCCGTGTTCGTCGTTTTATTCTCGTCATCAAATCTAAGTATTTCCACTGCTTACATGTTCCGTTAATTGTTTTTTTTTTTACTTTGCTATTTATTGGTAGTAGGTGACAACATTGTTTTAATAGGGTATAGGTTATTGTGTCACTCTGTTTTACAGAAGAAAAACAGTGCAAAAATTAAGACTATAAAATAAGAGACAAAAATTGGAGACAATAAAGGTATTCGGTTAATACCGTGTAAGGCATAAGTGTTTCAAGGAAACGTAATAATAAAAAATGTTGTTTTTCTTCTGCTGGTTCTCTTGTTTCACCATCCTTCATCCTCTTGGTACCCGTCCTCTTCGTCCTCAAGCATCCATTGGAGGTTGAGAACAGCTTGGATCTTCTGTAGTCCTTCAACGATTTCTTCCGTCGCCTTGGTTAAAATCTGAAGGTGGTTGCTCAGCCTAGAACGTCCGGTACCTCTGGGTTGTGGTAGTAGGTCGTTGTTCGAAGGTTGTTGTGGGACCGGATCCGGGCTAGCTGGTGAATTTTGCATCTGCGGCGTTGTTGATGGTGAGGTTGTCGTTTGCTTACTGCCGAATTCTTTCCAAAACGTCTCGCTCTCTTCTTCTCCTGCCCACTTGTCGGTTTCGCTGGTGCCCGTTTTGGTGAAGTCTTGGCTAAGTGTCTCGTCCATGTTGACTGGTTTTGAGTTTGCCATTTTTCTTTCTTCTCGTAGCTGGTTTAAACTAAAAACTTTGATTTTGAAGTTGTTCTGTCGGTGGCTGAAATCAGTCTGTCCGATCCTGATTTTCTTTGCCTCTTTATAGGGAAATTGAAGTCGGAGTGTGGGCTGCATCTCTTCGTCGTTTGTATATTTTGCTTTAGTCAGACTGCTCGTCTTTCAGCGTGAGAGACATTCGGGTGCGAAAATTGAGAGTTGGGATATTTGAGAAAAGTTTTTAGTGGTCCATTCAATTTAGAACTTTGAATGCAAATGTAAAAGGATATCGTTTTTGATCTCGGGTAGCAGACTGGGGAGTTTCAAACTTAATTTTGACTTTTCTGGCTGAGTCAAGGGGGTGGGAAGAGAGAGATAAACGTAAAAAAAGAATAATAATAATAGGGTCTGCTCCTCCGTTTGCTTTATTTTACTCCTCTTTCTACTCTAAAAATGTTATGTCTGCAGCAGGATCGAGAGGAAAAAGTTCGTCGATGTAAGCTGCAATATCTCCCAACGGGCTCGGAGTTGCATAACATTGCCAATAAACTTGCGACATCAATCTTTCTTCTTCTAGAATGATAGTCACTGGAGTGAGCCCTTCTTTGTTTTTTAGAAATCTGTTTCCTCCCTTTTCAAGTAACATTTTTGCCACCTCGACGTTGTCCTTAATAGAACTCATATGCAGAGGCGTGTTCCCGTTTTTATCGGCACGCATGATATCAGTCCTATTACCGTCGGGATACGCGGTGTCAATAAGGAGTTTACAGATTTCCGTATTGTTGGCGTGAATCGCTGTCAATAGTGGTGTATTCCCTTCTTCATCAGCTGGGTTTAGTGGGAAAAAATAACGTAGCAGAGCTTTGACAGCTTTTACGTTTTGTAGCTCACATGCGTGATGGAGTGGCGATTGTCCCTTGTTATTTTTCGGAACCGAAGAAAACACTTTATTTTGCAGTAAATAGATCAACACATTGACTTCGGGTGCTTCACAAGCTAAATGTAGGATGGAATTACCCTTTTTGTCCGATGTGTCGATATCTGGTTTACGCGCCATAAGGTGTTCGAACGGTTGTCCTAGGCCAAGTTTTGCTGCTAGGCCTAGTGGTGTCAAACCCTCGTGATTGCGCTGGTTAATACACATATTGACCGAAACGATACTAAGCAACTGGCAATTTGACAAGCATGTCGCCCAATGAATAGCTAAGTATCCATTGCTGTCTTCTGCTGAAACGTTAGCTTTGACTCGCATCAATTCCATTGCAACTCTAGTGTGCTGGTACTTTGTTGCTAGGATTAGTGGAGTGTCGCCGTTGCTATCTCTTATGTTAATGTCTACTTTTTCCGCTAGTAGTATTTGACGTACTACTATGTGGTTACCGAACTGGACCGCGATGTGCAGGCTGGATTTTCCGTCTCTATTCCGGATGTTTACATCGGCATCTGCGCGAAGCAGCAACTCGATGTATGCTCGTTCTTGACGGTGTACCGCGTGGTGGAGGGCTGTATTTCCGTTGATATCCTGCACGTTCATGTTTGGATTCAGGTCGATTATCGAACGTAGACACATCACTGATCTTTGCTTTGTAGCCACTATTAATGGAGTTTCTCCACGCAAGTTGACTTCGTTCAACATGTATTGATTATCATTCACGTCACTTATCCGAACCATAAATCCTCTGTTTGCTTTTTCGTGGCACATGTTGTTTCCCGTGAGGGTGTTGTATTCCATTTTAGTTCTGATTTATAGTTGCTTTCTTCTTGCTAGCTTGAAGTCGTTTGACTATCTCGAAGTCGGTATGCCGATTGACTTCGATTGTTGGATGAAGTGGGTTACTCGTATTACTCTTCCTCAGCGATTTCTGCTTCACCTTCGTCCGTGGGTGATTCCTCTTGTTTCTTCATTCTGTTCTTAAGTCTTTGGCATATCAACTGTTGTCTCAGCCGCCATGCTTGCAACCGGAGAGAGAACTCTGTCGTTGTGATTACTTTTTTCCGTGGCCCAATTATTGCGATTAAAAAGATTGTAACGCTCAGCAGAATCACTCCCGCTGCCGTTATCGAGAAACCGATCTTTAACTTCTCCGTCCAATTGGCTGTTGTACCAAATCGCGTATCGTCTTTCTTGGAGACCATTAATGCAGAAAGTGAGTCCGTGTCTTCTGCGCGGATTCTAGTGATGAGCTCGTTTATCACATTCATTTGCTCGAACTCGTTGGAATCTTCTGCTGCGTGGTGTTGTGTCGCGTACTGGTATTCGTTATCCGATATTCCATTGAACTGTTCTGCCAGTTTTAAAGATGCTAAATGGAACGTGGGATATTCCTCTTCCCATTTGTTTGTTTTGGCATTCCATCTATAGGATCTGCCGTTTAAGTTTACAATTCTATCTTTCCAGAAGCATTCTTGAAATGGATGAAGTGAATATCCGTCACGCCCAATTGTATATTCTTGATATCTTGGTTCAAATCCGCACTTAGTTTGTTTTGCTGTCACTGTAATATTTTGCTGCTCACACTTTTGCACTATCAGGTTTTTTCCATTGGGTTTCAATCGATGACACACTGGTAAATTGTTTGCCATTGCTGCTAGTAGGCCACTTGTTTCTGCCAAAAGTTGTGTTGTGTAGCGCCTTACTTGTAGGTTGCCACAATGCATTCTTTGGATCTCCTCTTGTAAAGCGTTATTTTGCTCTACTAGTTTATCCTGAATGAATTGGTGGTGCTGGGCCAGAAGTGGTTGATTTTCCATTTCTGTATTCGAATCCTGATGTTTTGGCGCTTCCAGTAACCACTGTTGTGCCGGCTTTTCTTTACAACTGGTGGCTACAACTGTTTCTTTTCTTGCTTCCAAACACTGTTTGCCGTCCGTAATTTGTTGTGTCTCCGAGTTCCATATTAACATAGTATTATCTTTATACAATTGTTGATTACATCCCCTTCTAGAAAAACTATTTCTTGTAAATCCAAAACATTTCCCTGTATTTGATGCTTTTACTGCTTGGAGGGAGAGATTAGGGATTACGTTAAACTTTTGGGTATCTGTTGGGGCACACCTCTCTGTAGTTACTGACTCATAGTTTAGGCATCTTTCAACATCTTTATTATAGAGATGGGTTCCCGTGCTATCTGTTATCCCTTGGAATACTACGTAAGCTCCTTGAATGTTTTTTAGTTTGTGGAAATTGTGGTTGCAAATGGACAAAGTGTCTTTTTCAAAATGGAATTCCAACTGATTTGATTCGTCTGTGAGTTTACGTGATCCTTCCCTTAATTCAGTAATAATCCCCATTCCCGCTTGTACTTTTTTAAGTGAACATTTCTCGTCGTCTTGCCATGTCGGTAGATCCCACACGATCGTTGAATCACGTGATACCACCGACGTGGCTTCCGAACTATTTGTTAATACGCCGTACGGTGATGTGATGGGGCAGTTGATGCAATCCTTTTTTAAGGTTATCTCTTGCACCACACAATTCCGTACTGCATAATCTACTGTTCTCATCCATGATCCTTCACCTCTTGGTGATGCCCTGAATGAGAAGAGTTTATTTTTGGTTTCTTCCATTGCATTACCGGCACAATCGTGCGTATGAACCATTTTCATGCATTCCTCCGCCGATACCGGCTCAATTCTCATCGAGTCGATTGTGTCGTAAGAACCGAAGAAATAACCATTGATTTTACGTTCTTTTATCCAAGTCATACAAAGGTGGCCCTTCCATTTGGCGTGTGGCTTCTCGGTAATAAAAAATTCGTACTTGTCAATAACTGGTGCCTTTTCTATCGTGTTTTTATCACAATAGGCAGGTTGTTGGATATCCATTAGTCCAACTATTTCTGCGCGTTCGCAGTTGCAAATGGTAATGTTGAGAGCCGCAGCCAAGTGGAAGGTTCTCCCTAGGGCAAGTATTGCTGTCCAAGCCAAGATATTCATCTGTAATTTTACGTTGAAATTTGGACTGAGTAAAATGTTTTTATTTTTTCATTTTTGTTTTAATCTCTTAACTTCTGTGGGAGTTTAATTGTCTTCCGTAAGCTGTAACGTTCTTGAGGGGGGGTTCTTTGTTTTGCTTTTCCTTTTTTCTGTACTGTTTTTGTAGGTTCTTGATTTTCTACAGTATTTTCCACTGGTTTTTCTACTGGTTCTTCTACTGGATTTTCTACTGGATTTTCTACTGGGTTTTTTGCTGCTTCTTCTATGGGTGGGGTCTGTTCAATGCTTTTTGACTGTTCTTTCTTTTTAAATAACTTCATCCTATCGACGTGAGTCACATAGGGTTTTCCATCTACTTCCAATTTATAGTTTACTTCACTTTTCTTTTCTAAGACTTTGTAAGGTCCTTCCCACCTCATATTAAATTTACCTGGCGTATTCTGCATTTCTTTAAGCATAACTGTGTCACCTATTTTATACTGCACTAATTTAGTTTTCTTATCATAATATTCCTTTTGTTTGTTCTGGGCCAATTTAATGGCGTCCTTTGCTAAGTCCTTAGATTGATGCCACATCTGTGAAAATATCGTATTTTCATCGTTTATTAGTAATAATCTTGATGGAGGTAAGACGTCATTTGGTTCCCTGGCTTCTCTACCGTACATCAAGTAGAACGGAGTCTGTCCCGTGCTTGCATGCACTGATGTGTTGTAGGCAAAAGTTGCATAAGGCAAAAAGTCGTCCCATTTATTAGGTGTGTTGGAGATATAGCTGGCCAACATATCGCCAACTGTCCGATTAAACCGTTCGACTAATCCGTCGCAACAAGGCCTATACGCTGTCGTTCGCAATCGTTCGATTCCTAATTGACCATACAGTTCATCCATTATTTGGGATAGGAAATTCGATCCTTGGTCGGTGAGAACTTTTTCCGGTACTCCATGCTGTAAGACTATTGTTTGGATAAATGTTTTTGCTACTGTATCTGCTGTTTGATCTATCATAGGTGCTGTTACGGTGTACCGAGTCAAGTATTCACTCATTACCAAGATGTAACAATGCCCTCTCGTTGACTGTGTCAACGGCCCGACGATGTCCATTGCCATTGTCTGCCAGACGTGATCGGGAGGAGGCATTGGTTTTAGTGGAGCTCTACTTGATCCTACGGCTTTCCGCTTTGCACATATTTCACACTTTCTAACGTAGTCCTTAATTTCTTTCGACATTTTAGGCCAAATGTATCTTCTCCTAATTCTCGCGAGTGTTTTCCTGGAGCCTAAGTGTCCTGCGTATGGACTATCATGAAACCTTTGCAAAATCTTGAGTCTGAATGTCTCGGGTACTAGTATTTTTCCGTCTGCCGTTCCCATCAGACCATTGTGGAGCTCGATAAAATCTAGGCAATCATCGTCTGAATCATCGGATCCATTTTGGTCTGTTTGGTAGGCGTGTTTGTCTTTCGGTGGGCTGAGGAGTTCCTTAATTCCTATTTTGTCGTTCTGATCCTCCATTACTGTCGTGTGCCGCTGGATGGCACTTTCGAATCTTTCACGAGCGCTCATACAGTAGCTGTCTTGTCCTTGCTCTGCTGCAAAATCCCTTGTTATGAAGAAAATGGGTCCCGTTTCCTTCAACAATGGTTGATCATCGATCTTAGTTATCGGTATTCGGCTAAGGCAATCTGCGTTTTGATTATCCTTTCCGGGACGATAAGTAATTTCAATGTCAAATTCTTGCAACAGAAGCGCCCATCTTGCTAACCTCCCTGTCGGTTCTTTAACTGTCATCAACCACTGTAGCGGGCGATGGTCCGTTAACACTTGAAATCTACGGCCGTACAAGTATGGATAGAATGTTTTTACTGCATGGATAATTGCGTAAGCTTCTTTCTCCACTGTACTCCATTTGGCCTGTGTATCATTCAAATGCTGTGAGGTGTATGCTATTACTACCTCTTTCATTACGCCTCTGTCTTCTTGTATCTGTGCTAAAACAGATCCTACACCGTAGCCTGACGCATCCGTATGAATAATAAAATCGCGCGAAAAATTTGGGTAGCTCAGGATCGGTGGGGATGTAAGGCAGTCTTTTAAAAGATGAAATGCGTTTTCCTGTTCTGGGCCCCATATCCAATCTGTATCTTTTTTAGTTAACTGTGTAAGGGAGTGTGCTTTATCTGCATAGTTCTTTACAAATTTCCTATAGTACCCTGCTAGTCCTAAGAAACTACGTACTTGATCGCTATTTTTTGGTGTTGGGTAGTTGGTTATAGATCTAAGTTTTTTGGGATCTGGTCCAATTCCTTTTTCTGAAACAACGTGTCCCAGGTATTCCACTTCTTTGTGTAAGAAAGTGCACTTTGACAGTTTTATTTTTAATCCTGCTATTCTTAAGAGATTGAATACTGCCTCTATATGTTTGATGTGTTCTTCTATGGTTTTTGAAAAAATTATCACATCATCTAGGTAGACAAGTGCGTATTTCTTTAAAGCTGGACGTAAAACATTATTTATCAGTCTCTGAAACGTCGCCGGAGCATTCGTCAATCCAAACGGCATGCGATTGAACTCGAAGTGTCCGTCGTCTGTTGTAAAGGCTGTTTTCTGCTTATCCGCCTCTTCTATCTCTATTTGCCAATAACCGCTGAATAAATCCAATGTGGTGAAGAATTTCGCACCATACAAGTGGTCGATTGTTTCGTCGATCCTTGGTAGTGGATATTTGTCTTTCACCGTAATTGCATTTAATCTACGATAATCTATACAAAATCTTTTTTCGCCTGTCTTCTTTGGAACTAGTACGACTGGTGAGCTATAAGGACTTGTGCTAGGTCGAATAATCTGGTGTCGCAACATATCCGCTACGTTTTCCTGGATTGTTTGTTGTAACGTTCGTGCGATGCGACGAGGGGGAGAAAAAATTGGAGGTCCTTCTGTAACAATACTATGTTTAGCTCCGTTAGCTTTACCTAGTTCCGCCGTTTTTTCTGCGATTATATCTTTATTCTTCCTTAATAACTCTTGGATTACTGGTCTGTGCTGTTCGCAATCCTCGTCATCTATTATGGCTTCCCTATTTGGTTGTCTGATAAAAGACGGTGGAGCTGGCGCAAGGCCTTCTACTAGTTGTTCTACTCTCCCTATGACGTGGTATCTGTTATCGTTATTTGTATATGTGATTCTCCTCGTGAGACTATCTAGTTTGATGCTATTGTTGGTTATAAAATCTATTCCTAAGATACATGGTTCACTCAGATTATCAATAACGTGGAAAGTCTGCCGAATTCTAGTTCTATCATTAGGGTGGATTCGAACGTCAATATCAAATGTGCCGACTGTTTCCATTGGCATTCCGCAAATACTTCTAAATTTATATATCTCTGGATGTGTTTTCATTATTTCGTTCTTTGGGATCCGTCCCAGGAAGAACGCTGAAATTATGGTGGCTGACGCACCTGTATCTATTAATGCATAAGTCCTAATTTGTCCTATTTCTATTGGTATCCTAAAGAGCTGATAAGCTACTTGCTTTATTGTTGGATAAGTATTCGGTGCTGGCTCATGTGAAGAACCGAACGAATATTCCTTATCCTTTTCTACTGTCTGGTTTGGTTGTTGTCTCGTCCCTTCTTGGACTCCTTCAGTCGCCACGCTTGGTATTTGCGGCATTCTCTTTTAATGTGACCTCTGTTTTTACAGAAAAAACAGGATCTGGTTTCCTTGTTCCACGTTGCTTCCTCTCTTGGGCCGCCCTGTGGGTTTGATCTGTATTGGGAATTTTCCTGACTTGTTCTGTACTGGTAACTGTTTTGTCTAGGGCCTGGACTAGGTGTTCTACCTCTTTCGAGAGGGTTCGAAAATCGTACTTGGTTGTTGCTATTTTGTCCTGCGCCTGAAGCGTTGTTATATTGTCGTTTCCCTGGACTGGGGCTACGGCCTCGCTGGCTGTAATTATACTGGGGATACGCAACTTGCTGTTGTTGTCCTTGGCCTCCGATGAACGCGACGGTGTTCTCCGCCTGTCCAATTTTGGTTTCAGAATTTAGTTTTAACTTTGCGAGTTGATGGACTAATTGTTTCAATTCATCTAGCTCTTCCTGTTGGGTTTTCTTTGCTTCTACGGTCGTATATGTCGAACTACAATGTTTTGACTCCGCTGCGCGCCTGATTTCTATTATTTGCTCGCATTCTACTGCTGTCTGTACGCTGGAATCGAAGTCTGCATTTGGTCGCAATCTTCCCCATATTATGGCTGAGATTTCTGCTCTGACGCCGTTTAGAAGAATTTCTTTCTTAATTTCGCTTCTTAGTGATATTACTTCTGGAGCTACGCTATTTGTTACTGCTTCTCCGTATGCTACGCGATACGTGTCGTCGATTCTCCTTTTGAAATCACGTACTCGCTCGTTTTGGCCCTGTCTCAATTGTTTTAGTTGGGCCTTTCTGAGTGTTTTAACTGCATTGTCTTGGAATCCGTTAACTATAGCTGTTTCCCATGACTGATAATTCGCCTTTTGATTAGCTGTAAGTGATTCGTTAAAGTTAGCTGCTGATTTGCCCAATCTATCTTGAAAATATTTCAATTTTTGTGCGTCGCTCCATCCTGCTGCTAACGCAACTTTCTTAGCTGTTTTTAACCAATCATCTATTGTTAGACCGTCGTTGAGCTCTCCTGTGAATTCTGGGATTTCTTGTCTATATGCTACAGCGTTCAGATTTGTCATTCCTTCTATCAATGCTGTTGTGTTCGCGTCCGCATAACTCTTCCATTGTGCGTATGTTGGCGCGTTCGGTGGATTAACTGGTGGGTTTGTTGGGGGGTTTCCTTGTTGGTTTGTTGCTGTGTTTGTTACTGGTGGGGTCATCGTGCTGTCGTCGTCGGAACTACTGTCGTAGAAGTAACCGCTCCCGATTAAAGTTTTATCAAATTCAGATTCGTCGCTTGAGCTTGCGGTGCTTATACTAACAATATCGTCTTCGGATTCTTCGGCACTCTGTATTTCTGGTGAATTAGGTGGTGCCGCGGGGGTTGTACTACAAGATCTGTTGTGAACTGACTTTCTTTTTCTTTTTAATTCTCTAATTGTGGCTGTAACCTGTGTGTTTAGTTTGTCTAAGTTTCTTTTGGTGATCGACCGAGCTTTCGTTGAATTGTCAAGTCGCGCCTGAAGTTCGGCTAACTCTTGTTGGTATTCTCTAACGCTATCTTCTAGCTTCTTGATCGAACGGGTTCGTTTAGGGTTTCTTTCTTTCCGTAACTTTGTCTCGAGGGACTCTGCTAGGACTTTTAGAAGGCTAGTTATCGTTGAAATACGATTGCTTATCGAAACCTGTCTTCCACTTAAATGTCGCCTAGTGCTGACTACTGGTGTCGAAGGAGAAATATGTCGATTTGTGGTTCTTACCGCGGATGTAGGCGTTGATGTCATCAGCCGGAGAGGGGTAGAGTTGTTCGTTGGGTGGCTCGCCAATTGTAAGTACCGTTTCCGGAAGGAGAACGACCTTACTCTTGTGTGCGCTGTCGAGATGCGATGACTCGAGTAGAGACACGAAATGAAGACACACACTGATATTGGATAACGCGCTGTATTACGAGATA
>JACCDP010270036.1_pt1 | contig 10588 bp, 20 predicted proteins | sample 7445841 | NCBI WGS metagenome assembly JACCDP01 (sample SAMN15323441, study PRJNA562643) | freshwater metagenome | isolation source: river surface water | place: USA:Blue River Watershed | collected 2017-08-17
CCAGGCTGCACCATCATGCAGGCAGTGCCAACAGACAGGTCGAGCAGGAACTCACCCATGGCGATGTCAAAGTTGCTCTGCTTGAGCACGGTGAACATCTTGTCGGCGTAGATCTCCAGCACGGCCTGGGTGGTCGCACGGCGGTCAAACGGGATGTCGTTGCCAGCCTCCAGGCGAGCCCACTTGCGCTGGGGCGGGAAGACCACAGACTGCAGCCTGTTGGCAAACCGTTGGGTACTATTGATTGCTGTACTGTCGAAGACGCGCTGCATCTTCTTGCTGCCAGAAGCGCCACCTTCCCAGACGCCATACAGCTGGCGTTGGGGCAGGGCAAACTCATAGGCATCCTGGTACAGCTGCTGGAACTCGTCCTTCTTGCGTTGGGCGAGCTCCTGACGCTTTAGGATGTCTTCAGGCTTGAGGCGCATCCCGCCAGGTGGTGCTTTGTATTCCATGTCTTGCCCTTCTGGACTTTAGGCCCAAACGCGCACGGGAGTATCCGGTGCAACGTCGTACTGCTTGAGTGCTTCAATCTCGGTGGAAGAGCGCACGTTGACGTGCCAGCCAGGCACAGCGGCCATGACAGGTCGCTCACCCATTTCGGTGGTTTCCATTTCGCCGGTGGGCTTGTAGATCGCTCCAATGACGTCAACACTTGCGCTGTTGGCAGGAGCGAAACCAGCGGGCTGGATCACCTGCTCGTTCTCATCCAGCACGGCATCGACATGAGCCAGCACGCCGGCAGCGACCAGGGCAGCGTTGGCCGCCTCCTCGTTGTCGAACTTCAGGTAGTAGTCGTTGAACAGCGGTTTCGCAGGAGCCACGGGCAGCTCGGGTGCGGGCGCTTCTTGTGTGATGACTTCGTCCATTCTTCTCTCCTTAGGCGGTCAATGTTTGCATCTCTGCGTTGGTCAATGCTCTTGGATAAAAAGCAACTCGACGTAGATAACCGTTGATTGGAAGTCCCACACTAGGGAAATATCCAAGCGCCAAACTGCCAGTTATTGATGGAACAGTGCCAGACGTGTCAGCTGATACCGTTCCACCATTTCTACACACTGCAAAATCATTTGCTTTGAACCGAGCGCAAATTTTTCCTGATAAAGCCCGAGTGCCGATAGCTGCTTGAGTAGCTCCAGAAGAAATGACATCAAACTGACTACCGCTTAAGCCTGCAATAGTTTCCATATGATTATTAGCATCTGTGTACAAAACAGCGACATAAGATGTGCCGCCAGCAACATAATCGGCAAACAGCGTGCCCTCAGTCGCGTTGTACCAAGGCGACAGCGTATTGACCGAAGCCACATCAGCCGAGCGAGTGACCGTAGAAGCCACGGTGGGGATATAGCTGGTGGCGAACGCACCAAGCTCCAGTTGAGCGCCCCAGAGGTAGACACCACCAGAGGCAACAACCGTTCCGGAATTGTCGGTGTCTGCAAGATAGATGCTCGGGTAATACGATGCTGCGCTCCCACTGTATGTGATCGACACACGATACCAACCGTTTGTGTAAGCTGTGATCGCGGCTGTGTGCGCTGCGTCTTTTGTGCCAATCGTTCCAGACGACAGATTGAAATAGGTGGAACGATCAGATCCAGACAGCGCCTCAGTCAGGCGAACAAAGTTCTTGCCGTTGGGTTTGACAAAGACTGAAAACGAATAGGTGTTCGTTCCAGAGTTGGTGGAATAGCCAGCAACATACCCAGACGTTGTCGACCCAGACTGCGTCAGACTGTCAGCCGTAATATTGCCATCAGGTGCTGCTGCTGTGTTTGCAGAAATAGTCGTGCGGCCACTGATGTAAGCGCCGTTGGTGAAGTCTTCCGAATACGTCAGCAGGTTCGTGCGCTGCTCCTCGATGAGCAAACCCTTCGCAGCCAGCGTCACCGGATCGTAGTCGAAGCGCGGCCCGTAGACCGCAGCAGACGTGGTGGGCGTGTAGTCGCCGGCGATGGAGCCTTGGGAAAGTTGAGCGCCCCAGAGGTAATACGTGCCACCAGACACACGAGTGTTGCTGCTACTAGCTGCAGCAGTGTTAATTTGATACTCAGCCGTTGTTGCGCTACCAATCGTAGCTGTCACAGAAAAGCGATACCAACCATTGCCAACGGATGTTAGCGTTCCACCTGATGTTGTTGCACCAGTGGCAAGGTTAAACCATACCGCTGTTTGATTTCCAAAAGACCCATCTTGAACAATGAAACGAATCCAATCTGTATTTCCACGTTTTACATACCCGCTGGCTGTGTGTGGAACACTTGCCGAAATTGTCACTGCCGATGTCAAGTACAGAGATGGCGAACCGCTTGCTCCGTCAGTAATCATGTCAGCAGTGACGGTGCCATCAGGCGCTGCAATAGCGTTTGCGGTTGCTGTGCAGTTGTCTTTTGTCCATGCAGCGTTGTCGAATTGCGCCGAATAGGTCAGCAGATTGTGCGGCGCGTACTGCACCTTGCCGTCAGGGCCGATGCGCGTTGCGTTGCTCGAGCGCGAAAACGTGATGATGTCAGAGAAGGCTTTGGAAATAAGAGACATGATTTACCCTTCAACTAGGTATTGGCCCACACCGAAGTCTGGGTCTGCGGTTGCAGCGACCAGGTAGCTGGCGCGAGTGAAGTCAAGATCGAGCAGCTGGTCGCTCACGCTTCCAATCGCTGCCCGTGCGCCAGCAGTGAAGTCAAGCAGCAGCGACGGACGCAGCTTCTCAACCACATCACCGCCACCGATGCCAGAGCCTGCAACGGCACTGCCGCGGAAAATGCTGAGACCAATACCGATCTGCATGATCAGCTCAGACCGATGATGTTGGTTGCAGTGGTGCTGGTGCTCCACACACGCTTGACCATCACCGGCAGAATGGTGCCCGCCTGCACGCTTGCAAACGTCACGTCATTGCCGTTCATGGTGGTCACACGCACGTTGCCAGAGCCACCAACGTAGAGAGCTCGCTGTGCAACCGACAGGTCACTGTCAGCAGGGGTGATTGCGGTGGCCGTCTTGGCGCACGAATCCGGGGTTGTGGAATACATGGTCAGTTCCTTTCAGTTGATTTCAATCTTCTTCTTCAAGAAGGTAAGCGGATAGCATGGTGCGCTCCATGCGCGTAAGCACGCCGTTGGCTTTGAGCTTTTTGCCAAGGGCAACCTTTTGCTCATCACTGAGCTCCGGTTTTTTCATGCCAGGCTTTTTCTCTTCCTCGCCGTCTTTCTCGATGCTTATTTCAATCTTCATGCTTTGGCATCCTTCATAAGACCGCCCTTGCGAGCACGACGCTGCTCAGACAACGCAATGGCAATGGCTTGCTTTCGGTCGGTGACTTTGTCGCCAGAGCTGGACTTGAGCTTGCCGGTCTTGTATTCGTGCATCACTTTTTCAACCTTGTCCATTTCAAGCTCCTTGCAGCATCGGTCGGACACTGCGGCGGCCAACAGCACCTAGCTTGGCAGCGCGTCTTTCACCAACCTCACGGCTGAACTGAGCCTGCGCCTGCTCTCTTTGTGTCTTGAACTGCGTGTCATCAAAGGCAGCAATCGTCGGGGCCTTGGGCGTTTCCGGTGCCGTGGGAGCTTTCTCCTCAAACTTGGGCACAGGCTTGGGCTCGTAGTAGGTGATGTCCTGGCGCTTGGTGGTGTAGCCGGCCAGGCCAAACAGACCCCAGCGCGGCACCTTGTACTCAACCACACCAGTCTTGGCCACCACAGGATCTGCAGCCAGTTCCTCGAGCTGCTTGTTGTAGGCGTCCAAACTTGTTTGGTAGGTTGACCTGGCAGCCTCATAGGCCGGCATGTCCACGTTCTTGTACTTGGACATGGCCTGCTCAAAGGGTGCCATCTGCTCTTGCACGCCCGCCTGGTAGGTGCCAAACGCGCCCTGGTACTGTGACGTGATGGCGTCGACTTGCGACTTGTACTGCTTGGCCAGGCGGCCAATGTCAGACGTGGAGCGACGCGCCAGCTGTGCCTGTTTGAACTGGGGCATGGTGGCCATTACTGCAGCCTCATTCCTGCGCCCATGCTTGGCGAGTCAATGCCGAGCTCGGCGTTCTGTCGGACGTCGGAGAGAAGAGAGCGGCGGCCGCCACGGGTGCGAGCCTTGAGCGCAGACGCCTCAGACGCTGCAGCCTTGCGACGCTCTTCGTCTGCCGCGGCCTGCACCTCTGCAGCCTTCTTTTGCATTTCGAGCTTGTTGGACTCGTACTGAGCCTGGGAAGCAGAGAACTGCTCGCGTGCAGTCTTTGCCTGGGACTCAAGAGAGGCAGCCTGCTGGCTGTAGATCTTGGTCTGCTCGGCAAGCTGTGCGCGCATTGCAGCGGCATCACTCGATTGTTGTGCAAGCGCAGTGCGTTGATCGTTCTCAGCCTGCTGGCGAGACTTGCGTGCTTGCTGTGCGCTTACTGCACTACCTAATAGAACGGCACCAGCGATCCAAAGTGGCATGGTCAACTCCCAATCAAAACTTGATCAACCCTGTCTGGATCTGTTTCATCAGTTGCGTGAATGCAGAACCAGACCGAATCCTCATGCGCCACAACCCGGTGCTTGCTTCCAGCCTTGATGCAAATACAAGCAGGGGCGCGGTATTCATTCACCTCACCGTCCACATCCACCGAGACATGACCCTTGGCCAAGATGCTCAAGTGGTCATAGCTGTGTGAGTGCTTCACAGCAAAGTGGTTGGCAGGCAGAGTCATCTGCTTGGCATACACACCTGCTGCAAAGTGGTGAACGACGCATGGGTCGAAATCAATACTCATACCAATAGATTCTATTGAGCTTTGTACACATTGCAATAGGTGTGCAATCGCAGCGGTATCACATAACTTCAAAATCTGTTTTGGCAATGACGACGCCTGGTGACTTGCCACCGAGCTGGTGGGTGCGGGTCATGCGGTTGTACTCGCCGCCGCCCAGCATGAGGTAGCCAAAGCTGTCGCCAATGTGGGAGTGCTCGTTCTTGTTGGGTGCATCGCGGAAGCGTTCCTGGCCAGCACCGACAGCGACGCGCTTAAAATGGTAGCCGCCGCCGAGCGCCTTGCGGAGGAGCTTGCATTCCCTGTTCACAATGAGACCGGGCTTGCCGTTAATCAGACGCTGCATGGGCGCGGCAGACGCTTCCCGGCGCACCTTGAAGTCGTTGCTGGCCGTCGGTTGAGCTCGCAGCCCCAGCGTTCGCAAGAAGTCGAAACTCGTCACCTCGTAGATCGCGTCCCTGGCCATACCGGCAGGGTCGCCCCACAGCAGCACCTGGTGATTTGGGTAGAACTGGTTGAGCAGCGCCAGCAGTTCCAGGCCAAAACGCTCCAAGCCCATGTCAAAGGTCACGATTTCCTTGTGAATCAGCCAGCGGCCATTGGGCAAGCGCTGGCCAATGGTGGCTGCAGGCGTCAAACCGAAGTCCAGCCCCACCTGAATGGGCACGGTCGGGTCAACCTCGGTGTCACCGGACATGGTGCTGTCCTCATACTCTGGCCAAACCGGCCTGCCTTCCTGCACATAGGTGTACAGACCACCGGCATAGCAGCGAATCCAGTCCAAGTTCTTTCCGAGCAGCATTTGCTGGTAGTAACCTGGGGGCAAGTTGTTGACATTCTCGGCCTGCGGGTTGAGCTGCCACCATTTGTTGGCAGAGAAGACAAAATCATTGGCTTCTGGGTTGTCAGGCAGCTCGTCGCTGTTGGCCTCGATGATGCCGCCAGGCTGTTTCCAGAATTTCCAGGCATAAGGCCCAGTCATCTTCTCTTTCTCGGCCATGTTGTGCCACCAGTGGTCGTCATCCATGGGGTTGGTGTCCATCCAGATGCCGTGCCAGGTGGCTCCACCATCGCGCTTGGTGGGGTAGCGGCCAACCCGGTGCGTCAAACCGTCAATGACCGCCTTGGGCAGCTCTCTGGCCTCATTTACCCACGCGCCGGTGAGCTCCAAAGACAGCAATTTCCGCACGTCCTTGGGTTGATCAAGGGCCAGAAAGATCACTTCGCAGTCAATGCCAGCAGCATCACCGCGGGCAGGCAGCCGAATGTGGTGGGTAATGGGCGGCGTCCACAGCATCGGGCCAAAAGTGGACTCAGGAAAGAGATCCAGCCAGGTCTTGATGGTGGTTGTCTTCAGCATTGGGTAGCTGTTACGCACCACAGCCCAGCGCGTGTACCGGATATTGTCGTGAGGGGAGGGCTTTTGCTGGATCGCTTTCTTAAAAATCTTGGCCGCGCAGCCATAACTCTTTCCAGAACCCACCGGCCCCATTATTCCCTGCACAAAGGCGTTGCTTTGGAAAAAGTCATAAATGACTGGCGACTGTGAGAAGTCAAAACGCAGACCCGCCGCGCTGACTTCCTTGCTGCTTTGTTCTTTTGTGCGTGCCATATCACTCCTTTGGCGCAGGGGCCACCACATTCACGTCAATCACCGACGGCTTGTCACTGTCTTCAGGGTTGTCCAGCAAGCCACTGGCCTTGGCCAGCAGCCGCAACACACCCACCTTGTCATACAGCTCGATGTCTAGCGTCCTGGTGGTGTAGCCATCCTTGTCGGTACGCTCATTCACCTTGATGCTTTTAATCGCCTGCAGCGCATGCTCTGGGATCTGAGAGCTGGCCTTCACCTTGATGTTGCCCTCCTCATCCCAGCTCATAATGTCGGTCAGCTTGGTGTTGGCCATGCACAGCAGCGCATAAGCCACAGCCTCCCGGTTGGCCACAATCGTGGATGAGCGCTCAAGACGGCGCTCAATAGACCGCACGCCACCCCAGTTTTTCAGGCTGGGGACTTGCTCACTGATTCGAGACTTAGGTCTTGGCATCTCTGGCCTTCAGCATGGCGTCTGCCATGCAATAGGACATCCAAGCAGCGCTGTCGTAATCGCGCCCGTCATGCGCGTCCTTTTGTTGAAGAATCGTTTGCATCGCCTTGGCAGCGAAGTAGTCGCGCAGGGTCATGCCGTCCTGCGTCATGTCATGGCCGTTGTCAGCCAGGGTCGGAAAAGCAGGCTGGTTAGAACGGGATGTCATCATCACCCCCCTGCGGCTGATAACCGTTGCCCTTGGCCTTGTTGTGCCCGTCCAAAGGCGGCACACCACCTTGTTGATCCGGCACCAGCTCACCAATGCTCAAGCTCACCCAGGTGTCGCCAGCAGCAGTCTTCTTCGTCCACGCCGACAGCCACCGCACCTCACCATTTGGCAGCATCACCTTGCCCTTCATGCTCGGGTGCTTGTCAGTCGTCTTCTTGTCATTCCTGAACAGCGAGCCGCCACCAGGTCTCATCTCATAAGCCATCAAATGCTCCTTTTGGTTGATTGTCTTTCAAAGTTCCAGGCAGTCAATCAGCGCACGAACATTTGCGCTGGCCCTGCGAGTCATGTGGCAGTAAGCATCCAGTTGGTTTGCCAGAGGCGAACTACCACAAGGATTGATCTGCTCTTTAGCCATCGTTTCAGGCACAGGCCGCATGACCACTGATAGCCTCTGCTCCAGTTGGTTAATGACCTCCTGCAAGCCGTACAACTCCTTCTCCAACTGCTCCACAGCCATACCAACTGGCGGCACCTGCCTGGCAACAACCTCCGGGCCCAAGGTATGTCCGACTTCTCGGTACTCGCCTGGTTTCATGTTAGTGCTCGCATACATAGGTATCTCCTTCAAAAAAAAGTGGGGAAAAATTGAGGGGAGTCCCCACCGACCAGGCCAGGGCCGGGGGGGCCAAGGGGTGGCCTCGCGCTGGCGCGTCCGGTCGCGATACCGTGCGCGTTGACAGGCGCGTTGTGGTGGGCGTGACCTGGGCTGTACAGAATCCATACGTTCGTTTGGTTTTCAGTACAGACCGCACAGAACGGCCTACAACGCGCTGGAAGGTTGGGTGGCTACCTACCCCTTGACCTGGTGCTGATCGCGGCTTGTAGGCGGCAGGGAACCCGCGGAAACAGCATCGGCTCACAAGCCAACCTTCGCCAACTGCAGGATCTCGCCAACCAGGCGATCAGGTGCTGGCGTCATGCCCTCGGCCTGGTAGGCGTCGAGCAGGTGCGCGAGGTTGTCGTCGATCTGCTGGTCGGTCAGGCCAGCCTTTCGCAATTCTGCGTGTCCCTTAACATTAAGATAACCTTTAAATAAATCCTTATATATAACCTCTCTTATGTGTTCTTTTGGTGTTCTAGGACACTCCTGAGTGTCCAATGAGGACACTGTAGGATGTCCTATGGAGGACACTCCAGGATGTCCTATGAGAGCCTCTGCATTGGACACTGTGGGATGTCCAATGGACTGCTCTGTGTCCACAGGCTTGTCCACAGCTTTGGCCTTCTTGGCTTTGTGCTGCTGGATCTCTTCTTTCATCTTTTTGACGTATCTGGATTGGCCTGGTTGTGCCATGGTTGGCTCCTTCTTGGTTGGTTGCTTGAGTGCTTTGGCGACCAGCTGTGCGATCCTGCGCTGGCCATCCTTGTCTACGGTCTCTGTCATCTGTCTGTGCTGCTCCTCCTTGATTGCTGGCGGCCTGGTGTCTTCCTGGGCGCTGGTGATGGCGATAGCATCCTCTGCGCTGATGGTTGGGTCAAAGATGACCCGCAGGGTGTTTGGTCTTTCGCCCTTGAATGACTTGCGGGCGATCTCGACATAGCCCAGCTTCCTGAGTTGGGCGATCTGATTGGTGACCGACTGGCGACTGACTCCCAGGCTTGTGGCCAGCGTTGTTTGGCTCACCCAGGTGATCCCAGCCCTGTTGCAATAGCTGCACAAGGCTGCCAGTACGCGCAGACCGCCATCGGTCAGGTTTTTGTCTGTCACGGCCTTGAGCGGCACCACAGCCAGCTTGCGCTGGTCTGGTGGCGCTTCCTTCTCTTTGACCTTGGGCTTCTTGGGCAGCACAAAGGCTTGTGGCTCAACCATGGCGTTCATCCCGGTTGACCTCCCGCATGTGCTGCCTGATGCGCTGCTCGGCTCCCTGGCCATAGAGCTTGTCCATGCTGGCCAGGTGCTTGTCCACCAGCTGCTTGTTGCCAGTGTGCTGCCAAGTTGTCAGCAGCTCCCTGGCCGCGGCACGCTCCAGAGTCACACGCTCTGGCAGTGGGCCTGTCTTCTTTGGTGGTTTGTAAGGTTTTTTGAGCATCTCTCTTGGCCTGCAGCTGCAGTTCTTTGGCCAGGACTTTGCGTCCGAGCTGGGTGACCTTGCTGTTGGCCTCGACCAGCTTGCGACGACGCAGAGACCAGTAGGTGTTCCAGCTGCCCATGACCTTGTTGTCCAGCTTGAACTTCCAGCCCATGGCCAGGTGCTTGAGCATGAAGATCTGATGGTTTGACAGGCTCATGTCACTTGAGCTTGATCGCGTCAATGAGCCGTTGGCCAAGGCTTGGCTGCTTCCACTTGCGCTCGAGCTCCATGGCCAGCGTCTTACGCAGCCACTTGGCACCGCCCAGCTCCTTGTACATCTCACGCTGTGCTGGCGTCAGCCTGCAGCCCACAAACACATTGGCTGCTGTGATTTCACTCTTGGGTCTTGGCATGATCAGCTTCCTTCTTTGCGTCAACGCATTCCTTGCAGACAAACTTCATTGGCCCGCCAACGAACGTCTTGATGTGGCCACCGATGGGTGACTTCTCTTGCTGGCACTTCCAGCACATCTTCTTTTTCAGCGCCATCGCGTTCTTGTTCGACAGCTCTGGGTTGGCTGCCATCATGTTTTCAGCAACGATGCTTTTGTATCTCTGGCCTCTCATAACTCTCCTCCGTTCTTCTCGTCAGGCGGTGAAAACTCCCACTCGCACTTAATTCCGATTGCGCCTTTTGCTTCTTCGGCGTGTCGCATGGCAACCCTGGCCGCAAACCAGCCGTGGCAAATCTCGCCATTGCGGTCATGCTGGTGGCAAACAAACGGCACCTTTTCGACTACGGCTTTCAGCACATCCATTTGTGTCTGTAAGCATCCGTTCGGCACTGTGCCAAGCCGAAAAGCGCAAGACTTGCATCGTGTGTCCGTTTCGCCTTCCGTCGCTAGATGCGCAATCCAAGGCTCGGTCACTTTTACGATCTGCTGACCAAGAGCGCGGCCTTCTGGCGTGACCCGTGAGTGATCCTTGGTGGGGTTCATCGCCCGCCCCCGTTCTTCTCGCGCAGCTTGACTTCGATAGCGCGGGCAAAATGAACGCACCAATCGCGATCGGTCACAACCTCATCTGGCACAGCATTCTCAGCCGCAAACACATCCTCATCCGTCAGACCAACCCATTCACGCTGTGGTTGTGGGGTGTTGTAGAGCAATGCGCCGTCTGGCAATAGTTTTTTAAGGTCAATGCGATGGATGAAACTACACATCTGTCCATGCACTTCTGTTGTCACCACATACGCCACCGGCTCCTGCTTCTCAGCCTGATCAAGTGCCATGCAGATAGAGGTAATGGACTCGCATACTTGACGATGAAGACCGTTACCCCGTTGGCCAACTTCACATAGGTGAAGTTCAACTGCCATCAGTGCCTCAAGCCACTGCTTCATTGCTTCGATGCTCATTGATTGCCCCTCAGTAGTTTTTTGTCCAGCTGCAGCGCGATGCCGCGCACGTAGTCCAGCAGCTCGCGCAGGTCAGCATTGGCC
>JACCDP011054374.1_pt1 | contig 10588 bp, 11 predicted proteins | sample 7445841 | NCBI WGS metagenome assembly JACCDP01 (sample SAMN15323441, study PRJNA562643) | freshwater metagenome | isolation source: river surface water | place: USA:Blue River Watershed | collected 2017-08-17
AAACATTTTTGGTGGCTTGGTTCTGATTGCGCTTGGAATCTTGATTGCCAGTGGGTTGTGGCTGCAATTCACTAATTGGTTGCAGGTGGTGAACAGTGGCTTCGTCCTCCCGCTTTAGTCCTGTCTTCTGGCTGCGCTGGTTCTGGCGACAGCTCACCTCGATGCGCACCGCGCTGTTTCTGCTACTACTGCTTGCACTCGCGGCGGTGCCAGGCTCTGTCTATCCGCAGCGCAGTGCTGATCCAAATGGGGTGAGACTGTATTTTGATCGCGACCCTCAGACGGCGGCAGTGCTTGATTCACTGCAGCTGTTTGATGTCTACACCTCCGTTTGGTTCTCGGCCATTTACATATTGCTGTTTGTCTCTTTGATTGGATGTGTGGTTCCAAGAACCAAGGTGCACCTGCATGCGCTGATGTCAAAGCCCGTGAAGACGCCGGAAAATCTTTCACGGATGCCCGCGTATCTGAAGTCGGATAAAAAGATTGAAGTTGAAACTGCCGCAGAGGTCCTCAAGAAAAATGGATTTAGAACTTCGATTCAGGGCAATTCTGTATCTGCGGAAAAGGGTTATCTCAAGGAAACCGGAAACCTGATATTCCACTTTTCTCTTTTGGCAGTTTTGTTTGCGGTTGGAATCGGAGGGGGCTTTAGCTACAGCGGGCAGCGCGTTTTGGTTGAGGGCGACACATTTGTAAATAATCTCGCCAGCTACGACTCTTTTGCCCCCGGCCCACTGTTCTTCGAAGGAGAGCTTCAGCCGTTCAGTCTGACCTTAGACAAGTTCAACGTTGTCTATGATCTACAGAATCCGCAGAACCTCGGTCAACCAATTGATTTCATAGCAGAAGTCACACTTGCCGATCAGATGGGAGAGGTTGGCTCGGAGGTCAGGGTTAACCACCCACTTCCTGTGCCTGGGGCCAACGTCTACCTGACGGGCAATGGTTTTGCACCAGTAATCACCGTGACCGATGGCCAAGGAGACGTTGCTTTCTCGGGCCCAGTTATCTTCCTTCCCCAGGATGGCAACATGACATCTCTCGGTGTGATTAAGGTTCCGGACGCCCTTCCCGAGCAGATCGGAATGATTAGCTTTTTCTATCCGACTGTCGCGGAGCTAGAAAGTGGTGCCTATACGTCTATATATCCTGATCCGATTGATCCGCTACTAACTCTCAACGTCTACACCGGCGATCTTGGTCTAGATTCAGGCATCCCTAGAAATGTCTACGCCCTCGATGTCACAAAGATGGAGCAGGTTGCAGGTCGCGATGCCCCAAGCCCAGCAATTGAGCTCACAGTTGGTGAGAGAGCGGAGCTTCCGGGAGGAATCGGGACAGTGAGATTTGATGGACTGCTTCGCTATGCCTCTGTAGACATCGCATTCAATCCGGGCGGCATTTGGGTTTTGATTTTCTCTTTTGTTGCTCTTATCGCAATTGTGATTTCCCTGAGCATTACGCGAAGACGAATCTGGGTACGCATAGGTCATGAGAGAATTGAATACGCGGGTCTTGCACGAGGCGATGATGATCAGCTTGACCAAATTCTCAGAGAGATTCAAGAAGAAATAGAGGACGTAAAGAAATGACAGTGATGTTAAATGAAGAGCTGTCGCAGATCTCGCTTCTTTTTGTCTCGGCTGCTATGGGCTTCTTAGCAGTTGCTTTACTTCTTTTCGCCTTTCAGCTAGCAAAACTAAAGGAAGATAGCTCCCAAAACCGATTTGAGAAGTTTGGATTTTGGCTGCTTGGTATTTCAACAGTTGTTCTAGGTGTTGGTGTGGTGCTCAGAGGTATAGCTGCTAACAGAGTTCCCTGGGCAAACATGTATGAGTTTTCCATTTCTGGAGCTCTCATGATACTTACCGTCTACCTGATGTCTTTGAGGGTCAAAGATGTCAGATACATTGCGACGTTCATAAGCGGCTTTGTTTTGATTACTCTCTTTGCCGCAGTCAGCCTGTTTTATGTTGAAGTGAAGACGCTAATGCCCGCTCTTCAAAGCTACTGGCTAGTTATTCACGTTGTGGTTGCTATTTTGGCAACAGCGTTCTTTGCGATTGCTGCCGGTTTTCACATCTTTTATCTCATCAAGTCTGCTGGCTGGGGCAAGATCATGATGGATCGCTTCCCCGACCTGCGTCAACTCGAGCGAATTGCCTATCGCTTCAACATGGTTGGCTTTGTTTCTTGGAGCTTCACGCTCATTGCTGGCGCTATTTGGGCTGAGCGAGCTTGGCATCGCTACTGGGGTTGGGACACTAAGGAAGTTTGGACCTTCATCATTTGGGTTATTTACGCCGGCTACCTGCACGCCATGGCGACCAGGGGCTGGACAGGTAAGAGGGCAGCCTGGCTTGGACTAATTGGGTTTTCAGCGGTGATATTTAATTTCACGATCGTGAACCTTTTCTTTAAGGGTCTTCACGTCTACTCAGGCCTCTAGAAGCAAAAAACACCTTTCGATTCGCCTGAGCCACCAGTCTGCTCGCTCCTTCGGAGCTGAGTATTTTTCAATCAAATCTAAATTAGGTTCAACATCGCGAATTTCGATTTCTCCATCTATTGCAACGAGACTCCGGTGAGTAACATCACCCGCAAGCAGGCTCGCTGTTGCTAGACCACAGTCAAACTTCAATTCCGGCAGTGCACCAGCCAAATGCAGGCCTTGAGAAAGTCCAATTGAACTTTCAATCGCAGAGCTAACCACGCAGTCAAGCCCAATCTCTTTGGCAATCTTCAGCGAGGGTTCAATTCCGCCAAGTGGCTGAACCTTTAGAACTGCGATGTCAGCGGCATCTTCTTTGGCTACGAGGTAAGGATCATTTGCCTTACGGATTAGCTCATCGGCTGCAATCTTGATTCCAATTCCTCTTCTGGCAAGTTCTAAGCGAAGCTTGCGCATGTCCTGAATTGTCGCGACCGGTTGCTCAAAATATTCGATTGATTCGCCTTGAAGTTCTTCACACATCGCCAGTGCCTCAGCTGGAGATAGAGCTCCATTAGCATCGAGTCTGACCGAGACACTTGGATAGAACTCAAAGACTTCCCTGATGCGGGCTAAATCTTCTGCTCGACTTTGACCGGCTTCTCCAACCTTGATCTTCACGCTCCTAAACTTTCCGAAGTTATTTAGAACTTCAGCAACTTGCTCCGGAGTAACCGCGGGCAGGGTGGCATTTGTCGGAATAGTTGTTCTCTTTAGGGGCGGCAGCGGGTCGTTCGCCCAGCTCAGGGCTGCTTTTAGCCAGGTGGCGGCTTCCGCATCTGGGTATTCGACAAAGGGGGAAAACTCGCTCCACCTAACCCCCTTGAAGATTGCAATTTCTCGGGTTGAGATTGAGCGAAACTTACTGCGCATGGGCAAGGACAGGATTGATATATCGGTGATATTCTTGCTCGCCACTTGATTAGTCTAGGAGCATGAAATTTCAGCCTTCTGCCCCCTTTGATGCTGCCCAATGGCATGAGGTGGCTGGTTTTGAAGATTTGAGCGATGTTACCTACCACCGCCACAATTCCCTTGGTGTAGTCAGGGTCGCATTTTCAAGGCCAGAGGTTAGAAACGCTTTTCGACCACAGACTGTAGACGAGCTATATCGAGCCCTCGACCACGCCCGCTCATCGGCAGATGTCGGCGTGGTTTTGCTCACCGGCAATGGCCCCTCTCCCAAGGACGGTGGCTGGGCCTTTTGCTCTGGCGGCGATCAGAGAGTTCGGGGCGAAAGTGGTTATGAGTACGAGCCTGGCAGCGCGGGACGTCTTCACATCCTCGAGGTTCAAAGGCTGATTCGGTTCATGCCTAAGGTTGTGATTGCTCTGGTGTCTGGCTGGGCGGCAGGTGGCGGACACTCACTGAATGTAGTTTGTGATCTTTCAATTGCGTCACTCGAGCACGCAAGGTTTAAGCAAACAGATGCCGACGTTGGTTCTTTTGATGCAGGTTACGGCTCCGCACTCTTGGCAAGGCAGGTTGGTCAAAAGTTTGCAAGAGAAATCTTTTTCTTAGGTGATGAATATGACGCCGAGCGAGCTTATGCGCTTGGTGTTGTGAATAGAGTTGTTCCACATGCTGAATTAGAAAATGCTGCAATTGAGATGAGTAGAAAGATCCTCTCCAAGTCTCCAACTGCAATCAGGATGCTCAAATACGCCTTCAATCTTCCAGATGATGGAATGGTTGGTCAGCAATTGTTTGCCGGAGAAGCAACCAGGCTGGCTTATGGAACCAAAGAGGCTAAAGAGGGTAGAGATGCATTTCTTGAAAAGCGCTCGCCTGATTGGTCTGAATTCCCCTGGCATTTTTAGATGAAACCGCTACGCGCCGTAAGTTCACTCGATACCTTTGCAGCTTTGCAATTGATGACGCAGGTTGTCGACAACGATGTTGCCGGATTTATTGCAGAAGACGAAATTCCACAGGATTTGCCAGCAGAGGTGTCTGACGATATCGGGCTTATTGTTGAAAGCTCTGGTTCTACTGGAATCCCAAAACGAATAGAGATTCCATTAGCTGCTCTAAATCATTCAGCGACTGCTTCTGCTGCTCGACTAGGGGGAGCTGGCCAATGGCTCCTGGCACTACCAACCAATTTCATAGCTGGTGCAAATGTGCTTTTTAGATCTGTCATGGCTGACACCCAACCGGTGATGACAAACACCAGAGTGCCGTTCACCACAGATGCGTTCATAAGAGGTGCATCCTTGATGGAGGGTTCGCGTCGCTACACATCACTTGTTCCTGCCCAGCTTTCAAAATTAGCCTCAGCCGCAGAGCAGGATGCTTTTGTGTTCTCGATGCTTCGAAAGTTTGATGCCATCCTGGTGGGTGGCCAGCAGCCAAATTGGTCGGATGTTGAGCAGCTGAGAAGTAAAGGCATAAATGTGGTCATCAGCTACGGCATGACAGAAACCAGCGGTGGCTGCGTCTATGACGGGGTGCCGCTGGATGGGGTGTCGTTCAGACTGACAGACGGGGTCATCGAGCTCTCAGGTCCAGTTTTGGCTAATGGTTTGGGGGAATGGTTTACTACCAGTGACCAAGGCGAAGTCGTGGATGGCAAGTTGCACGTTTTAGGGCGCCTAGATCGGGTCATCGTATCCGGGGGTCTAAAGGTTGCCTTAGACCGAGTTGAACATGTGGCGAAGCAGATCCCGGGTGTTGAAGATGTAGTTGCGATTGCGATCCCTACGCAGTGGGGAGAATCGGTTGGCCTTATCTATGTTGGTAGCCCAGAGGCGGAGTTTTCCTCACTGGTCAATTCCATATCAGTAGCTGCAAGCCCCAGGAAAGTTTTGCGCGTAGATCAGATTCCGCTACTGAGCAGTGGAAAACCAGATTTGATTCGCTGCCGAGAGCTCCTGGCAGATTAGTCTGTGCAAATGCGATTTAGAACCTGGATAACTGGCGCGAGAGTACGAACTCTTCCTCTCGCTGTTGCCCCAGTTATCTTGGGAAGTGCAGTGGCTTCGACCATTGATCGCTTCAATGCGCTGCTCGCCCTGTTAGCTCTCCTAGTTGCACTCTTCCTACAAATCGGCGTGAACTACGCTAATGACTATTCCGATGGCATCAAGGGCACAGATGCGATCAGAAAAGGACCGATACGAATTACAGCATCTGGTCTAGCAAGGCCCGACGCGGTAAAGCGAGCTGCCTTTATTAGTTTTTCTCTGGCCATGGCCTGTGGTTTAGCGATAGTCATACTTACTCAGCAGTGGTGGCTGGTTGCCATTGGTCTAAGTTGCGTCTTGGCAGCTTGGTTCTATACCGGAGGTAAGCAGCCCTACGGGTATCACGGACTGGGTGAACTTGCTGTTTTTGTTTTCTTCGGGCTAATTGCAACAGTTGGAACTAACTACATCCAGACTCTGGTTTTTGATCCGCTGGCAATACTGCTCGGTGGAACTTTTGGTTTGTATGCGTCGGCCGTTTTGATGGTTAATAACATTCGCGATATCGAGACTGATGGCAAAGCAGGTAAGAAAACCTTGGCAGTTATAGTCGGTCCCAAGGTCAGCAAATCACTGTTTCTGCTGATGATTTGGATACCGGTTGGGATTAACTTTTTGCTGATCTTCATCTACCCGGCAACAATTCTTGGAATGCTCAACCTGCTTCTGCTGCTTCCAATCACATTGATTATTTTGCAAAGTCGCAACACCGGTGAGCTCGTGACAGCCCTAAAGCTGACAAGCCTGGCGGGTCTAGGGTTTGGGGCTTTGGTCGGAGCGGGGATCTACCTGGTCAACTTCTTTTGAGTCCAGTAGCTCATCCTCGATTTCGCCCTGCTTATCGTCATACTTACCGCTTTGGTCCCTAACAAGTTTCTTGGCAACTGACTGGCTTAGGGCGTCCCGCTGCCTATCCAGTAGGAGCAAAGACACGGCAAAAGATATGGCGGCGGCAATAATTGCGGCAAAAAACGGGTTGAAATCAAGAGCAAAAAGGATGAAGAAAAGAGCGAAAAACATGCCCAGGCGGAGCAGTGAGTAGACAAGCCAGGGGTTTTTCACCCCTCCAGTCTAAGAGCGAGAAAAGGGAACTAGGGTTGAAGTTATGACGAGAGTAGCCATAATCACAATCGCCTTTTTGCTTATCTGGACAGTCTTTACCACCGTTTTTGCGGTCAGTGCAAAGAAGGCCGAGGTTCGGGCATTACCAAAATGGCTGTGGGTCTTGATCTGTTTATTTGTTCCATTCTTTGGAGGACTTTTATATCTGATGGTCGGCCGTCCGCTGCGCAGAGGTGATGGCGGAGGAATGGGTGGCCGTGGTAAAACCGTAGCTCCAGAAGACGATCCGAACTTCCTGAGGGATATCAACAAGAAGCTTCGAAAGAAAGACGAAGACGACAAGAAGTGAGTTCCCAGTCGATTGCCTCTCGTGTAGTGGCAACACTGAACGCCAATGGTGTCAGTGACTTTCTTCTATCACCCGGCTCTAGGTCACAGGGGCTAGCAATTGCGGCCAAGCAGTTAGAAGACGCATCTCTTGCGCGACTAACCGTGAGGCTCGATGAGCGAAGCATGGCTTTTACTGGACTAGGAATATCGCAAGCGACAAAAAAGCCGGTTGCACTTATAGTCACCTCCGGAACAGCAGTCGCGAATCTTTTTCCGGCGGTGCTGGAGGCATATCACTCCTCGGTGCCACTAATTCTTCTCACTGCCGATAGGCCAGCCAGGCTTAGGGGCAAAGGCGCTAATCAGACAACGGAGCAGGTTGATATCTTCGGATTTGCAGCCAAGTGCTTCGACATACCAATCGATGTATCCGAGTCGGATGCAGAGAGTGTAGTGCTGCAAGCACTGACGCAGATTGCACTGGAAGGAAAACCAGTTCAGATTAACATTCAATTCGATTTGCCACTGAGTTCAAATAGCCCCAGCGCAAAAGATCTGGTTGGTAACTCAAAGAAAATAAAGAATCTGGAAAAGGCATTGACCGAGCTGGCAGTGCCAGTCGACAACCACACGGTAGTGGTAGCTGGTGCTGGGGGAGAACGAGCTAGCGAATTTGCCGTTGCCGCTAACCTTCCGCTTTTTGCAGAGCCAAGCTCTGGGTCGAGAAACACAAAGAATTCAGTGGTGAACTATCTTGCAGATCTTGAATCCCTTAGAGGCGAAGTTCGTAAGGTCATAGTGTTCGGTAAACCCACTCTGTCCCGCTCCGTTCAGAAACTAATCTCTGAGTCGGCGCTTTATGTGGAAGTTAGCCGATACGGCGCCTTTAATCCGTATGACAATGTGATTGCATCTGCTGACAAGCTCATTCCGGATGGCCGTGCTGATGACTCATGGCCTTCTAAGTGGAATTCAAAGTCGGGCACTTCGGCAAGAGAAGAGTTTGTGCAGTTTGTTTGGAATAGCAGTGACCGCCTGGTGCTAGGAGCCTCTGATCTAATCCGAGTTTTGGATAGCTCTGCCGAGCCTAAGAAACTCGAAGTTTTCTCGAACCGGGGTCTGTCTGGAATTGACGGGACAGTCTCCACCGCAATCGGTGTTGCCATGGCCAAAGGAAAGACAACGGCTTTGATCGGGGATCTGACTCTGCTGCACGATGCTGGGGGCCTAAACAAGACCGACTTGCCAGAACTGGACCTTCGTCTAGTCGTCGGCAATGACCATGGCGGTCACATCTTCAGCCGCCTTGAAGTGGCAAAGGAAATAGACGGTGAGAGCTTTGAGCGGCTTTTCAACACTGAGCAAAAGGTCGACATAAGATCCTTGGCTCAGGCCTACGGATGGACTTATGTAAAGTGCCAGAACATTGCTGAACTTACCAAGGCCTGGGAGCTGAGCGGGTCAGTAATTATTGACTACGAACTGGTCGACTGAAAAGCCCAGCGAACCGCTTTGAACTTCAGCTCTGTTTCATCGAGCTCTGCCTGAGGTGTTGACTCGCTCACAATTCCACAACCGGCAATCGCACGAATTTGATTTTCTTCAATCACGCCGCCTCGCAGGGCAATTGCAATTTCTCCAGAGCCGTTTGAACTAAGCCAACCCACAGGTCCGGCGTATCCTGCACGGTCGAAGGGTTCCAATTGCCGAATCAGTTCAATGGCTATTTCCCGCGGGGTTCCGGCGACCGCGGCCGTTGGGTGCAGCTTTTGAATCACATCAAGCAGAGTGTATTCAGGCTTTAGCGTTCCCCTCACGTCGGTTGCGAGGTGCCAAAGATCAGGCAGTGCTAAAGAAAATGGCTCTGCGTCAAACTCAACACTTTCACAAAACGGTTTCAGCTCGTTGACGAGTGATTGGACTGCGTAGAGGTGCTCGTGTTTGTTTTTCAGTGAGTGGGCTAAGCCGTCCGCGATAGCTTTGTCGACATCTGGATCTGTTCCTCGACCGGCGGTTCCCGCTAGAACTCTTGCTGATACCTGACCGTCTTCCGCTTTGAGCAGTAGCTCTGGCGATGCACCAAAAACATTTCCAATCTTGTATGTCCAGCAATCTGGATAACGCGCATGCAGTCTTCGAAGGGGTTTTCCCAAATCTGGGGCCGAAGAGATTGGCATGACTAAGTCTTTTGCCAAAACAACTTTTTCAATTTTCCCAGATTCGATTTCAGTCAATGCTTTTTCTACTGAACCAAGAAACTTCTCATCTGTTTGAACGCCAGTTCGAAATTCACCAAGAACCTTTTGTACCGAATCAGTTACCTGCACGGCCTCCACGGTGATTCGAAAACAGGCCCGATCGCTAAGAACAAACGTCTCGGCCGGTACTACCAGTATCGAATCTTCTTTACTCTCCGCATCGAAGGTGATGGAGGTCAACGCAATCAGTCCTGGACTATCTGCATCAGCACCCTGAGCTATCTGGGCATCGGCAATTATTTTCTTCCAGCCGTCCGCAAGCTTTTGTGTTCTTTGCTCGCCTGTTGCAGTTACCTTCACGGCCGCACCACTTGCAACTATCTGGTAATCCTGATGAAGAAAAACCTGCTTGCCACTTAGGTTCAGCTCAGGTTTAGTAATGCGCTCAATGCGCGCGAGAACAGGCATCTATTCCTTAGCTCTAAATTCCCTGAGAGATCTAGCTTCCGTAAGCTGAAAGCTTCTAGGCTTCTAAGAGAGATTTTACGCGGAAGGACAGTCATGCGAAAACTGGCTCTGGTCGCCCTAGCCTTCGCCTTTCTCTCCAGTCCGGCACTTGCAAATGACCTTGATAACAGCTCGGACGAGACGGAGCAGGTTATCCCTCCTGCAGTAATTGATGATCAGGGTCCAACGGCTACCAATCCGCTGAATTTGGATGAAATTGAGATAACTACCAAGACTCCAGCGGATGAATTCATTACGGCAACTACGCCCCTGCTGGTTGCCCTGATGCTCGGGTCGGTTGGTCTGGTTGCCTATACGCTGATCAGCCAATCTGGGCGTGAATCCTCGCGATTAGACTAGGTAAGTGACTAAGGCCGACCTAACTAAATCCCCCAAGGATGTGTCGGCCATGTTTGATATGGTCGCTAAAAACTACGACCGGACAAACGACCTCCTCTCATTCTTTCAATCGCGAATCTGGCGCAGAGCCACAAAAAAAGCCGTTAGTCCAAGGCCAGGCATGCGAATTCTGGATGTGGCGGCTGGCACTGGTACTTCATCTCAGGCACTTCTGGTTAAAGGCGCAGAGGTTGTAGCGGCAGACTTTTCCAAAGGCATGCTGGAAGAGGGGGCAAAGCGCCACCCAAACCTGAAGTTTGTTTTCGCCGATGCCATGAAGCTTCCCTTCTCGGATGGCGAGTTTGATGTTGTGACAATTTCATTTGGGCTCAGAAATGTTCAGGATCATCAGATTGCCCTGGGCGAATTCTTTAGGGTGCTAAAGACAGGCGGAAGGTTGGTTGTCTGCGAATTCTCTAAGGTGTCAGGCCCACTGGGTGCTTTATACCTCTGGTATCTGAGAAACATTCTGCCAATCGTGGCCAGGGTATTTAGCAGCAATCCTGATGCTTACACTTATCTTTCTGACTCTATTGAAGCTTGGCCCAATCAAGATCAACTGAAATCAGATATTGAGCGAGCTGGCTTCCAATCAGTGAAGTACCAGAACCTAAGTTTCGGTGTTGTTGCTC
>JACCDP010057541.1_pt1 | contig 10584 bp, 10 predicted proteins | sample 7445841 | NCBI WGS metagenome assembly JACCDP01 (sample SAMN15323441, study PRJNA562643) | freshwater metagenome | isolation source: river surface water | place: USA:Blue River Watershed | collected 2017-08-17
ATTCTTTTGAAACTCTACAAATTCACGCTGGGCAAAGCCCTGACCCAACTACCGGCGCTCGCGCGCTTCCGCTTTATCAAACAACTGCCTACCAATTCCGCGATTCAAAGCATGCTGCCGATCTATTTTCATTAGCTGAATTAGGCAATATTTATACCCGCATCATGAATCCAACTCAAGATGCAGTTGAACAACGAATTGCTGCTCTTGAAGGTGGCGTCGCTGCCCTTCTTTTATCATCAGGTTCTGCTGCAACTTCTTTTGCAATTATGAATATTGCAGAAGCAGGCGACCATATTGTTTCTAGCCCTAGCCTCTATGGTGGAACTTACAATCTATTTCACTATACGCTACCTAAATTCGGAATTGAAGTAACTTTCGTTGAAGATCCAACTGATCTAGAAAGTTGGCGCAAAGCCGTTCGCCCAAATACCAAAGCTTTCTTTGGCGAAACAATTGCAAATCCTAAGAATGAAATTCTTGATATCCAAGGAGTCGCCCAGGTCGCTCATGAAATTGGTGTCCCGTTAATTGTTGATAACACTGTGGCAACTCCTTACCTAATTAAGCCAATTGAATTTGGCGCAGATGTTGTTGTGCATTCGGCAACTAAATTCTTATCAGGCCACGGCAATGCTGTTGTTGGCGCAATTGTGGATTCTGGAAATTTCGATTATGCAAAGTACCCAGAAAAGTTTAAGGGCTTTAACGAACCAGACCCTAGCTATCACGGCATGGTTTATGCCCAAGCTCTAGGTGTCGGAAGCGCATTCGGGGCAAACCTCTCTTATATCTTCAAGATTCGCTTGCAATTACTACGCGATATCGGGGCCGCTGTTGCACCATTTAATGCCTGGTTGCTAGCGCAAGGTTTAGAAACCCTTAGCTTGCGCATCGAGCGCCATGTTGAAAATGCCAAAGCAATTGCAACTTGGCTGGAATCACACCCAAGTGTTGAGAGAGTTAATTACGCAGCACTGCCATCATCTCCGTGGCATAAAAACGCCCAGAAATATGCCCCTAAAGGCCCAGGCGCAGTTCTCTCCTTCGAAATTAAAGGCGGCGTAGAAGCTGGCCGTAAGTTCGTAGAGTCCCTCAAGTTATTTAGCCACGTTGCCAATATCGGCGATGTTCGCTCGCTGGTAATTCAGCCGGCTGCGACGACTCATTCACAACTTACCCCTGAAGAACAATTGACTGCAGGCGTAACCCCTGGGTTAGTGCGCCTAAGTCTTGGTCTTGAAAATATCGCAGACTTAAAAGCTGATTTAGAAGTTGGTTTTGCGGCCGCTAAAGCGTAAACCAAGTTAGGCTTCAACTGTCTTTAGTTAACTCAAGAATAATCTTGAGCTTTAAAAGAGAGCGAGTGAAGCGATGAGCCAGCCAGTAGCACCGCCAAAATTACGTGGTTGGTTTCACTTAGGAGCAACTCCTGCAGTGATCATCGCTTCGCTCGTTCTTTTTATCTTAAGCCGCAACTCGGTTAAGTTTGCGATTGCTCTTTATTCAATAACTGCGATTCTGCTCTTTAGCGTTTCGGCTATTTACCATCGGGTTCCATGGTCTCCAGCTAAAAAGAAAATTTGGCGACGGTGGGATCATGCCAATATTAATTTACTTATTGCGGGTTCATACACACCGTTTGCCGTAACTTTGCTTGAAGGTCGCGATCGCACAATATTGCTCTCTGTTATTTGGACTGGCGCTTTGATCGGTGTTGCAGTTCGAGTCTTTTGGGTAGGTGCTCCTCGCTGGTTATACGTCGCCAATTATCTAATTTTGGGCTGGGTTGCCATCATCTATACACCTCACCTTTATCGAGCCGGCGGATGGTGGGTAATCTTGCCGATTATCTTTGGTGGGTTGCTTTACTCAATCGGTGCAATCTTCTATGCGCTAAAGCGACCAGGGCGAGAAGCTAAGTACTTTGGTTTCCATGAGCTATTTCATATATTTGTATTGGCGGCATGGATTTCCCAATATGTCGCAATCTGTATCGCCGTATATAGATCCCGCTAAGCGCGCACCGCATTGATCCACGGCGCCCGCTCGCCTCGCGCTCGTCAATAACGAAGAAGTACTGCCTGTAAATCACCCCACTTTTAGGTAGGGCGCTTTTGCTCTAATCTAAGCCTTCCGTACGGGATTTATTACTAATAAAGAGGTAGCGATGGCCGAGAAGAACTCCTTCCTAAATTGGGTTGGATTTAAGGGCGAAGAGACCAATCAGCCGAATTCGGTTGACCGTATTCGCGAACTCGAAGCCCAGCTAAATGATCTGCGCTCTCGTCGCGACATCACAACGCTAACTAAAGAAGAGTTTGAAATTCTCGCAACTGAAACTGCGATGACGATGATCAAGTCAGCGCAATTGCGCGAAGCCAAAGCACAGGCAGCTGCTGATCGTTTGGTAACTGAAACTAATCGTGCCGCGAAAGATGCACTTGAAAGTGCAGAGCAGAAAGCGCGTTCGGTTTTATCAAGCGCTGAAGCTCGTGGACGCAAATACCTTCAGACAGCCGAAAGTGAAGCTGAAGAGATGCTTGCCAAAGCAGAGATTGAATCTGAATCGCTCTTTGAAAGCAAGAAGCGTGAAGTCACTGCATTAGCAACTGCTGCCCGTCGCGAAGGCGAGCGCTTAATCACAGATGCAACAACTGAAGTTGGAAATTACCGTCAATGGTTAGCCAGCGTTATTTCTGAAGCTGAGCGCCTCTATAAAATTCAGACCCAGTCACTAGATCAAGCTGAAAGCGCAATTCAGCAATCACGTGCGCGATTACAGAGTGCATTTGAACGCTTGGCTGATCTACAGAACCAAGTTCTACAGAATTTAAATGCAGATGACACAATTATCAATCGAGGTCCGATTCGGGTAGCTAGCGAGCGCACTAAAGTTGCAATTGAAGCTCCTGGTAAAGCAAAGTCCGCTGCAAAACGTAAACCTGCTACCAAGAAACCGGTTAAGAAAGCTGTCGCTAAACGTAAGTAGCTTCTTACTGATTACAAATTCTGATGGCAACTAATAAACGTGGGATTACCCATATCCCAGCGATTGATGGCTTGCGAGCTGTTGCAGTCATCGCCGTCATGCTTTATCACTTGGGCTTTCCCTGGATTCCGGGTGGTTTTCTTGGGGTCGACCTCTTCTTTGTGATCTCTGGGTATGTAATCACCCGTTTACTTCTAGATTCAATACAGCGCAGTGGCGGTTTGGACCTAAAAGCTTTCTATAAAGCAAGAATGCGCAGATTGCTGCCTCCTTTACTCTTTATGATTTTTGGTACCGCGCTCTTTGTTGGAGTCTGGGCACCCGAAACATCACGTCGATTGGCAAGTGATGCGCCATTTTCAATCTTTGGTGGCATGAATTGGTGGTTAGTCTTTAGACATACCGATTACTTCGAGGCAATTGGACGGCCACCGCTACTGCAGCACACCTGGTCGCTGGCTGTTGAAGCCCAGTTCTATTTAATTTGGCCGTTGGTTCTGCTCTTAATTCTAAAGCAATTTGGTAAAAAGCGAATTCCTGGCGCAGCGCTAGCAATCGCCGCAGTTTCTGGAATTACGCTATTTATCGTCTCGCTTTCAATGGATGCGGCAAATACTTCACAAGTTAGCCATGTTTACTTTGGTACCGACACCCACAGCATCGGTCTATTCCTAGGAGCCGCTCTTGCAGTGAGTTGGATCCCCCAGAATCTCAAGAATGAAGTTTCTCAACGTGCCCAGGATTTTGTTGATGGAATCGGCGTAATCGGTTTCATTGGAATTCTCGGCGCGTTCCTTTTAATCAACGAGACCGATGCAACTCTTTATCGATTAGCTTTCCCGCTTGCCGGTCTCTTTGGATGCGCAATATTGACTTCGATTGTTCATCCGGCATCTCGATTTGCACCGCTACTTCGTAATCGAGTCTTAGTCTGGATTGGTGAACGTTCATATGCAATTTATCTTTGGCACTGGATTGTCTTTCAACTAACCAGACCTAGCGTTGATATCGCAGGTGAAGATTGGGCGCTCTATACCGTGCGTTTCTTAATCGTTTTAGCACTTGCTGATATCTCACTACGTTGGATCGAACTTCCAGTGCGATCTGGGGCGGTTGAATCTTGGTTTAGAGGAATGAAATATCGCACCAAGAAAGTTCGAATTAGGCAGAAGATTACGGTTGCAGCAAGTTTGATCGCACTTTTGCTTTCAACAACTTTGGTTACTGCAAATGCAATTTCCTATGCCGATAAGCAAGCTGCTCTTCTTGAGTTGCAATTGAGCCAAGATATTTCTCGGCCTGCTGGAAACAAACCAGTTATTAGCGACCAGCTCTTGCCATCGCTCTGGGTGACAGGTGATTCAGTAATTCTCGGAATTCGATATGAACTGGGCGATCAACGACAAATTTCTTTAATTAACGCACGCGTTGGACGTCAAGCCCCAGAACTCTTAGAAGTTATCAAGCATGACAAATTATCAGTTGGAGATTTACCAATAATTTTCAATTTAGGAAATAACAATGCGCTAACTCGTGCGCAAGTCGCTGAGATTTTTGCTGAAGTTGCAAATCAAAGCCAGATAATTGTTGTAAATACTGCCGTTCCACGTCCTTGGCGCGATTCCAATAATGCGATAATCGCCGAATACGCAGCACAGAATTCGCGGGTACGCATCGTGGATTGGGCGGTGATTTCGCAAGGTCGTCCTGAATTTTTCGCACCCGACGGTGTACATCTACAACCAGCGGGAATCACTGCTTATGTGGCAGCCATCTTGGAAGCGTTAGATAGATAAGAAGAGAGTTTAAGCCGAGAATAAGCCAGTCAAAAAGTTAAGGCCCCGAGCAATCGCCCGGGGCCTTAACTTTAATTAATTCATAATTTACTTAAATTGAATTACTTATATTGTCCAGGCAATCCGAAGATCTTGGCAGGAACAACTTGACCATCAGAATAAACGCTTGAGACACGGAACTGAGTCCAGCCACCTTCGCTCTTAGTCATCTCAAGAGTGGTCTGATCGAGTGGAAGTGTGGCAACGCTCTGCCACTCTTTTCCATCAGGTGCAATCTCAACTACATATCCGGTTAGGCCTTCAGTCGCTGCAGGTGCGAACCAGCGAAGCTTTATTCCGCCTTCTTGACCAAGAGCTACAAATTTAACTGGCGCTTCAACCACTGCAACTGCTGCACTGTTAGAAGCAGATTCAGTTGGAGTTGCAGATGCTTCAGTAGATGCACTTGCCTCAGTTGAAGCTGAGGCAGTAGGTGCAGGTGTTGCGTCATCGTTCTTTGATGAAGATTGTGACCAAACAACAAGAGCAAGGAGTGCGATACCGACAATTACGGCAAGGACAACACGATTAGATGCTCCTTGTTGTGGTTTAGCTGCAGGTGCTGGAGTTGCTGGACGAACTGGAGCAACTGGTGCCACTGGTGTAGATGTGCGAGGAGCTCCTGAAGTTACTGGAACTGCTGGAACTTTAACCGCAGCAACAGTTGATTTCTTAGCAGCCGCTTTCTTAACTACGCGTTTTTTTGGCGCAGCTTTCTTAGCAGTACTCTTCTTAACAACTTTTTTAGCAGCAGTTTTCTTTGCTACTTTCTTAGCAGCGGCTTTCTTAGCAGCTGGCTTTTTAGCAGCGGCTTTCTTGAGAACTTTTTTCGCAGCAGGCTTCTTGGCTGCAGCCTTCTTCTTCGCTACAGCTTTTTTAGCTGGCGCCTTCTTTGCTGCCTTCTTGGCAGTTGACTTCTTTACAGCCACGGTAACTCCTTGGGTAGCGGTACGCGCGCAAGTAACGCACTCGGATAAGGCAAGGTTACCGCAGCGATTAGAGCATTTCTAAGACAAACGGGGCTATTGACCGCAGGGATTTACCGCGATGGCTGATTGCATCTTTTTCCGAAGCGCTCATTTGTGCGCTTGAGATAGCTAAGCCATCGGGCTGGAAGAGCGGGTCATACCCAAAGCCATTCTTGCCAACTGGTTCATGCAAAATTGAGCCATAAAAACGCCCTTCGCGGCTTACTTCGCGACCATCTGGCATCACCAGTGAAGTTACACAGATGAAGTAAGCGGTGCGTTTTCCATCGGGTACATGGATAAGTTCCTGAAGCAACTTTGCATTGTTAGCTTGATCATCACCGTGGGTTCCGGCAAATCGCGCCGAGAAAATACCTGGCGCACCGTAAAGTGCTTCGACGCAGAGACCACTGTCATCGGCGATTGCCGGCAAACCTGTTTCAGCACAGATCGAACGAGCCTTTAATAAGGAATTCTCTTCGAAAGTTTCGCCAGTTTCATCAACATCGCTAGTTTCGGGAAACTTATCTAACCCAAGCAATCTAATGCTGCCAGGCGCTAAGTCATCAAGGATGCGTCGAAACTCCTCGATCTTTCCTTTATTGCGCGTTGCAAGAACTAAGTCTTTCATCGAACTCCGATCAAGATTAACTTAACTTTATTAGCCAGATTTAATTAGCTAGAGCTGCAGCTTGAAGTTTTCCTAGGTCTTTGCAACCAGCAACGGCTAAATCTAATAATTGATTTAACAGATCACGATCAAATGGAACTCCCTCGGCAGTTCCCTGTACTTCAATGAAACGTCCATCGCCAGAACAGACCACGTTCATATCGGTATCTGCGCGAACATCTTCCTCATAGCAAAGATCAAGCATCGGAACGCCATCGATGATTCCTACGCTGACTGCTGCAACAGAATCAGATAGTGGATTGGCGGTTGCTTTGATATGCCCTTGGCTCTTTGCCCAAGAAATTGCATCTGCAAGTGCGACATATGCGCCGGTAATTGCAGCTGTTCGTGTTCCGCCATCTGCTTGCAAAACATCGCAGTCAATCACGATTGTGTTCTCGCCAAGTTCTTTGGTGTTAACAATCGCGCGTAATGAGCGACCGACTAATCGCGAAATCTCTTGTGTACGGCCTCCGAGTTTGCCTTTAACACTTTCGCGATCAGATCGAGTGTGAGTTGCACGTGGCAACATGGCATATTCAGAAGTAACCCAGCCAGTTCCACTGTCCTTTAACCAACGTGGAACACCAGGGGTAAATGAGGCAACGCAGAGAACGCGAGTTTTTCCGAATTCAACCAACACTGAACCTTCAGCATGATCTAGCCACTTTCGAGTGATCTTAATTTCGCGCAGGTCAGTTACTGCGCGGCCATCATTACGAGTGGTTGTCATCTTCTGGGCTCTCTCCTGTTTTCTAGTTTTTTAAAGCAGTCTTAAGTGGTCTCAAGATTTAATTGATTGATGCTCTACGCGGCCAACTTCTGGGCCAAGGAAGCGACGAGCCAAAGCTTCAAATGCTGCGGCATCTCCGGTTGCCAAGAAGCGGTGAGTTGCAGGTGTACTGGTATCGGTACGAAGTGAATCGCTTTCGACCAAAATCCGATAAAGATCTTTAGCGGTTTCCTCGGCGCTACTAACTAACGAGACACCGTTACCCACTACATATGAGATTACTCCTGTTAGAAGTGGATAGTGGGTGCAACCAAGAAATAAAGTGTCTACATCTGCTTTCATAACTTCGGCTAAGTAATCGCGCGCTACTTTGGTAATTGCTGGTCCCGAAGTTTCGCCTCGCTCGACAAACTCAACGAATAGTGGGCAAGGAACTGAAGTTATTTCTAAATGTGGTGCTGCTGCAAATGCATCAAGGTAGGCAGCTGAATCGATTGTTGCGCGAGTACCAATTACGCCAATGCGCCCGGTACGAGTTGCTGCAACAGCACGACGAACTGCTGGCTGAATTACTTCGATAACTGGAATTGAATAGCGCTCACGCGCATCACGCAACATTGCGGCACTTGCTGTATTGCAAGCGATCACTATTGCTTTCACACCTTGATCTACTAAGTAATCCATTAATTCAAGTGAGAACTCGCGTACTTCGGCTAGCGGCCTTGGGCCATATGGACCACGCGCTGTATCGCCAATATAGAGAGTGGATTCATTTGGAAGTTGGTCGAGAATGGCACGCGCGACAGTTAAACCGCCGACGCCAGAATCAAAGATTCCAATAGGCGCATTACTCATAGCCCGCAGTCTAACGGGCGCATTGCAGTGGGAGGTTTAAGTCAGAAGGCTATTTAGCAGCTAAGCCCAGAGTTGAGTATCTAAACCTTCGGTAGCGGCATCACTTGCAAAGCCGTAGATGCCAGTAGATAAGTATTTCCAACCTGCATCACAGACGATAAATGCGATATCGGCAGATTTGCCCGCATCAATTGCCTCTTTGCCCATAGCAAGTGCGGCATGCAATATCGCGCCAGTTGATATTCCCGCAAAGATTCCTTCTACTTCGAGCAGATCGCGAACGCGACGTACCGAATCTTCGGCACCGACTGAGAATCTGCGAGTTAAAACTGATGCATCGTAGAGTTCTGGAACAAATCCTTCGTCAATATTTCTTAACCCGTAAACCAATTCACCGTAACGAGGTTCGGCCGCAACGATTGCTACATCTGGATTCTGCTCGCGTAGATATTTTCCTGCACCCATCAATGTTCCGGTGGTTCCTAGCCCAGCAACAAAGTGTGTGATCGTTGGCAGGTCTTGCCAAATTTCTGGACCAGTTCCGCGATAGTGAGCATCGGTATTTGCTGGATTTCCATATTGATAGAGAAAAACCCAATCTGGATTTTCTGCAGCTAGCTCTTTAGCAACGCGTACGGCTTCATTTGAGCCACCAGCTGCTGGCGATGAAATTATTTTTGCGCCCCACATTTCTAGCAATTGACGTCGCTCGGGGCTGGTGTTTTCTGGCATTACGCAAATTAATTTATAGCCGCGAACCTTTGCAGCCATCGCAAGTGAGATACCGGTATTTCCGCTAGTCGGTTCAAGAATTGTTGCGCCAGGTTTTAGTGAACCATCGCGTTCAGCTGCATCAATCATTGAAAAAGCTGTGCGATCTTTAATTGATCCAGTTGGATTACGATCTTCCATCTTTGCCCACAAGCGCACATTTGGTGCTGGCGAAAGACGTGGCAAACCAATTAGCGGAGTATGCCCAACGGAATCTTCTAACGAATCAAAGCGAGCCATTATTAGCCACCAGCAACAGCAGGCAAGATGGTGATCGAGTCACCGCTCTTTAGTTGCGCAGTAAGTGATCCGATGAAACGAACATCTTCATCATTTACATAGATATTAATGAAGCGGCGCAGAGCACCATTTTCAAGAAGTCTTTCTGCCAAACCTGGATATTGTGAATCGAGATTAGCAATTACTGCTGCGAGATCGGCGCCAGTTGCAGATACCAATTTTTGTTCTTTGGTATAGGGACGAAGAATGGTTGGAATACGTACTTCAACTGTTGCGCTCATAGTGCTTATTCTCCCAAGTTATTCATCGTGATACAAATTGAAATTGATTTTGCAGCAACTGATATACAGCGCTACTTTGAAATAAAACTAGATAAATACAACTGGTTCTTCGGTTACAACGCCTTCGATGATGCGATATGAGCGAAATTCAGTTGCAGGTGCAATCTCTTCGCGGGTAGAAACCAAAACATAATGCGCACCTGGCTCGCCGGCATAAGAGATATCTGTGCGCGATGGATAAGCCTCGGTCTCGGTATGAGAATGGTAAATAACAATAATTTCTTCATCGTTATCATCAACTTCACGATAGAGCGCCAATAAATCTTTTGGATCAAATTCATAGAAAGTTGGTGACGCTGCGGCATTAAACATCGGTTTTAATTTTTCGATTTCACCATTGCGCCCAATTGCCACACCGCAAGCCTCATTTGGGTATTCCTGGCGAGCCTGCGCCAAAATTGCATCAGCCATGGCTTGCGGGATTGTTAACCCTAGTTTTAGCTCCATGTCCGATTTTGTGTCCTTTTCTTGCTTTTAATTAACTAGTGAGTAATAAGGCTAAATGTGCCGATATCTCTACTTTGGCCAAGGGAATGAGGGTACTTGACCCGAAATATTAAGAAAAGTTGCAAATTGTTCGCATTTCGCGTTGCAAAAAGTCTAAATCAGGTTCACCCTATTACTTGGTTTGGAGAGAACCACACGGTCATGAGCCTTTCATATGAAGTCTCATCCTCTTTGTGGCGTGTATCCAAACGCCAGCCTCGCCCGAGGTCTGGTTTTACAAAGCCCCACGGAGGCTTCTTTAGATGATTAATCTAACTATGAACCAGTGGAACACCGTTTACAACGTGTTCTCATTCGGTTTGATTTCAATGCTTGCATGCACAGTGTTCACACTTGTGTCACAAAGCCGTGTACTACCTAAGTACCGCGCAGCTCTTGTTATGTCATCAATGGTTACATTCATTGCCGGCTACCACTACTGGCGAATCTTTAACTCATTCTCAGAAGCATCAGAGGGAATGGCTGTTAAGGTTTCAGGCGATCAGGGTGCATTCAACGAGGCATACCGTTATGTTGACTGGCTTCTAACTGTTCCTTTACTTCTCGTAGAAGTTATTGCAGTGCTTGCACTTGCAAAGGAAGTTTCAAAGTCACTTAGCACACGTCTAGTACCAGCTTCTGCTGCAATGATAGCACTTGGTTACCCAGGTGAAATTTCAAACGATCAGAACA
>JACCDP011041882.1_pt1 | contig 10584 bp, 6 predicted proteins | sample 7445841 | NCBI WGS metagenome assembly JACCDP01 (sample SAMN15323441, study PRJNA562643) | freshwater metagenome | isolation source: river surface water | place: USA:Blue River Watershed | collected 2017-08-17
GGTCTAATTGAGCTCTCTAAAATCGCAAAACACGATGACGTTGAAGCGTAGCTTTAGGCCTAAGACTCCAATTCCTGGAACGGCAAATTTGATCCCGCCCAGAGTCCAAAGTTTCTTAACTAGGAACGCGGGCAATTCCTGACTCCCTATGTGAACACATAGCCCTGAATTAAGCAAAATCTCTTCTCAACTGCTTGATCTCGGCTGTGTCCATGAATTGTCTTACCGCTTCACTGACCTTGACACCGTTGTCGCTAACCGGATTTAGCAACCCGATACCCTCTAGGCTTCTAGCTCTGCTTAGCGCTACATATGTTTGCCCTTCCGCGAAGATTCTGGAAGGGTCGAAATACATTGCGTCATATGTCTGTCCTTGGGATTTGTGAATAGTAAGAGCCCAAGCCAGTTTCAGTGGGAATTGTGAATACTGGATTCGAGTTCTTGGTTTGATAGCTGTATCAATCGCGCCGTTAGGTAAGACCGTTTCAACAACTTCATGTTGAACATCATCCCATACGGACCTTCCGACGGGATACACAGTTTCCTTAACTCGAACGTATATTGTTTCATTGTCCTCGCTGAATCCCTCAATGACTCCAGTAGTTCCATTTACCCAGCGCACTTCTCGCTTACCGTTGACTACTTGATTACCTTGATCGTCGTTTTTTATAAACATGACTTGCGCTCCCTCTTTAAGTAGAAGCTTCTTGGCAGGAGTTAGGCGGTCAAAGTCTATTTCTTTACCAATGAGGCTTTTGTCATGAATTTGCACTTTGATTTCAAATTCCATGATCGGCTTTTGAATTTTAGCCATGTGGGATTCGTTTATTAGCGCAACTTCCTCATTTGTAGAAACAATTGTTATTGCGTTTGGGTCTGCAGGCTCCTCCCCGACTCTTGTATTAAATATGTTCAGCGCTTCAATCCTGTTACTGCCTTTTCTAAGATCTGAGAGTGCTTTAAGAAAAGTCGCGCCTTTGTTGTTTGCGTCATTCACTCGATAGTTAGTTACTAATTCAATGACTTCAAAGTTACCTGATTTATAAGCCTCCGCCTCAAAGAACCAACACCCCATTGGATACCTTTCAATCATTTGCTCGTAAGCAACTTCATCGTTCTGGTCCATGACAGGAGGTAGCTGATACGGGTCCCCAAACAGAATGACTCTCACACCGCCAAATGGTTCTTCGCTTCTTCTAGCAACCTTGAGCAAGTTACTTATTGAATCCAGCAAGTCTGCACTAGCCATAGAAACTTCGTCCAGGATTAATATCTCTAAAGCTTCATACTTGGTTCGCATTTTGCCATTGACTCTGGTCTTCCAATCAATGAATGAGAGAGCCCCATGCGGTGGCAACTTGAAAAACTTGTGAGCTGTCTCACCAGAGACATTCAAGGCTGCAACACCGGTAAATGCAACAACTGCTAAGTTCCTGTTTGACCAGTTTTCAACTAGTGCTTTAAGTAGATAGGACTTTCCAGTACCTCCAGCACCAGTTATAAAGATGTTTCTGTTGTGCGAGTTTAGGTACTTGATTGCTAAGTCAGACTCTTTCTCTTCCCGGGGTTCAGCCTCTGGCCTAATCTCAATCGCCCCAAGTAGAAGCGATCTAGCTGAAAGAATGTCGGCGACTTTATGGTGTTCCCCCTTGTCAGCGCAATGCCTAACTAGCCTGTCAAAGGCAGCATCCACCTGGTCTTGAGAAAAGCCCTTCTGGAGTCCATATAGAGCGAGAGCGTCTTCTAGATTCATTTTGGTCCTTCTTTTCTTTAACTATTACAGAATGTCCTACAAAAAGGTATCTTGGGAACAGAAACTTCCCTGAAAGTGAGAAGATGTCAAATTCAAGAAACCCTAAGAACCTCACTGATGAGGTTATTGAGGGCGTTGAATCAAAACCCCATCCTGCCGTAGGAGACTGGGATCTGGTTGGAAAACCCTTGGGCTCAGGTGCATACGGAGTGGCCTTTTTAGCTACCAAGACAAGACGGATTGGGCGAAAAAATATTAAAATTAGAGGTGCCATAAAGCTAGTAAATCTGGAAAATGGCGCTCTAAGATCACATGTTTACGCGCTGGTTGACGAGCTAACCAAGTTAGCAACTTTCAATTCTAGATACATCGCAAATTTGATCGATGCGGGAACGTTTACGGCAACCTCAGGACTTACTCTACCTTATTTCGTAATGGATTACATAGAAGGAGAAAGTCTTCAAGAAATACTTGAGCGCATCAGAAAGAAAGATTCCCCGCGTCTTCAACCTGCACTATTTAAAAATCTCGCAATTAACACTTTACGAGCATTATTAGTAGCCCATCAGGCAAAGATTTTGCACCTAGACATAAAGCCTGCGAATGTCATGCTTAGTGCAAAAGATGAAACTTTTGTGCTCATAGACTTTGGCGTTTCAAAAATAATTGAGCATGACATTCTGGATGGCTTTTATGGAGGAACTCCAGGATACATCGCGCCTGAGGTCTATCTTCAGAAAGCAGTCCATGCATCTGATGTTTTCAGTTTAGGTTTGACATTATATGAAGCACTAACCTTAGAAAGGCCGTTTTTGAAGCAAGCTCGCTTGCTATTGAAAGAAAATCCAAAAGCCGATCCGCAATCCACTAAATTTATTCAAACAGCAACTAAGAACATAGAGTTTGATTTTTCTTTGATTACCGATGATCAACGTGCCCTTATAGAACCAATGGTTTGTCTGGAACCGAAGAAAAGGCTTAGTGTAGATGAATTAATTGAGCTTGCGAACAAGTTGCACATCCCAGACAACAGTTCTCCAAAAATTTCACAAAGTAATCAGCCGCCAGAGATTTATCAAAGCTGGGAGAAAATGGGAGAACACATAACTAAGATGATTAGCAATTCAGGTATTGGTCGCACTCACATTGTTGTTGACGACACAAACCATTTCCGACTTTGGTTCAAAACCCAATTAATAGGAGAGGTCGTAGAAATCACGTGCCCATCACCTAAAAACTCAATTGCCCTTGGAAAGCTAGGCTGGAATCCAGGACCTAAAGGCATCCATGGCAAATTAGTGGACGGCAGCGTAGAAGCTGTCTCGGACGCTATCCTAAAGGCCATGAAAATTGGTTTGTCACTTAAACCACCGGTTTCAGTAACAAGAGAGCATAGTTCCTAGAGCGGTATGGTCGCCACCGAATCCGGCTTTACGTGGAGCAGGAGAATCCGCTCTGGCCTCTGACCAGTTAGAGACTCGAGAATAATCGCATAGGCCCCAAGCTGTTGGCTGTAGTGCAACAAATCTTCTGCTCCTATGTCCTTGTCCGTTTTGTAGTCAACTAAGACATACCCACCCTTAGGCGACTTATAAACAAGATCTGCAAAACCTTCGGCAACCTTTATCTCGTCGTCGGGATCCGTGATTGCTAAATGTAACTCCGGGTACCTCTCATCAGATGCCAGGGCTTCTAAAACCACGTCGGAAGACAAGAGGAGCCTCACCCTCTTTTCAAGGTCTGGCAGGAACTCCATGGCGTTCTCTTCAGCCGCTTTACCCGTGATGTATCGCATGAGTAAGTCTTCGTCAGGAACAGCGCCGTGCCTAATAATGAGGTCCATGGTCCCATGCAAAGCACGGCCGAATGGTCTGCCGTCTCTCTGTTTCATGATCAGAGACGAGCCAGTTTCCTCATCTACATCCATTTGAAGCTCTTCAGTAACTTTTGGTCTGATCAGGCTCGGAAGTTTGATTTTTGCAAACACCTTCATGTCGGTCGCGCCTTCGGAAGAAGGAGAAACTACGCGCCTGATTGATGATGCCGCGATTTGACTGCTGTAATCCACATCGAAAGTCTTGACGTATTCCAAGTCATAGATTGGCCCGTTTCCACCTTCAAAAGGCTTTTGGCTAGCTTCTACTGAATCTTCAAATGGCAGTTCAATATGAGCGTTTTCGAAAGCACCGAGAGCTTCAATCAACTGCCTTGACCTTGGCACCTTGCCACCAGTAGGTAGGCCTACAGAAGACACAATTAGATGATCCTGGGCTCTAGTCATAGCGACATACATCAAACGGTTTTCTTCTCGTTTTTGCTCCAACTTCATCTCACCCTGGGCGAGCGCACCGTACCCAGACGTTACAATTGCAATGTTCTTGGAATTTTTACCCAGATTGAATTCCACCTGACCGTCTCTCGATACCAATAAGGTTTCAGGAGTATTTTTCTTTTGCGACGCCATGCCAGCTACCACTGTTATTGGGAATTCAAGCCCTTTAGCCGCGTGTATGGTCATGATTTGAACAGAATCAGATTTAAGCTCTGCAGGAAGAGGTAAAGTGACTCTAGATTTTTCATCCATGAGAACTTCCAGGGCGTCTATGTAATCTAGTAGACCTACGTTGCCTTGGTTTTCCCAGTTATAGGCATGGGCGATCAACATGCGTAATGCACTAGATTCAAATCTGCCGTTCTTGTCTTTGATTAGACTTTCAAAGATTCCTTGCCTTTGCAAAATCAATTTGAGGGTTTGTGATGGCCTCGTTAGCCCCCCTGCCTTACGAATTTCGTAAATTGCATTCAAAGCGTCAGCGACTGGGTTATCAACTATGGCGCTTCCCTCGGTTGACCAATAAGCTCCCTGCACTGAGATGTATTGATACAACTGATCATCGGTGAGCCCAAAAATCGGACTCTTCAACGCTCCCATGAGAGCTAAGTCATCATCAGTTTGAGCAACCACCTTGAAGGTGTTCACAAGTCCAACAATCAATGGAAGTTCGAATAGAATGCCTGGGTCCGCAGAGCGATAAGGAATGTTGAGCTCATCAAGTGCTCGAGCAAGCTTTCCAATGTGTGTTCGCACTGGTAACAAAATACAAACATCACCGAAATTTGCTCTCCGATTCTCGTCATATACACGGTTACCATCTTCCGCACGTGTAGTAACGGCATAGCCATCTCTCACAGCTCGAAGAATCTCAGCTGCAACCTGTCTAAATTCATACTCCACGAGCGCTTCAAGTGGACTAGGGTTCTTGATGATTACGACTGGTGGTCCCGCATTGGTGCTTTCAGGCGAATGCACTATCTCTAACCTGTTGTAATCAATCCCCATGTAGAGAGGATTTTCGGCTGTCTCAATTTCATCAACGAATAGTTTGTTTACAAAATCAATAATTGGATTAACAGTTCTGAAATTCGAAGTAAGTTCTCTTAGAGCTCCAAAACTACCTTCCCCCCTAAAGAGATCTTTAACCTTGATAAAAGTGTGTATATCAGCATTTCTAAAACGATAAATTGACTGTTTAGGATCACCAACGAGTACGAGTGAACCAGGAGTCGGTTCTGCAAGTTTCTCATGGCTGGCAATCATCTGAATGATTTCCCATTGAATTGGGTCCGTGTCCTGGAATTCATCTACCACCAGAAGTTTGTAAGTATTCGCAACAAGGGCCCTAAGTTCGGGTTCTTTCATTAATAAATCTCGAGTAAACATAAGCAAATCGTCAAATTCAATTGACCCTTTGTTTCGCCTCTCGATTTGCTCATCCTTAAGGAACTTGATGGCAAATGCAACAAATCGATAGGCAGCCGCCTCCCACTCAGAGCTAACGCGTGAAATGTCAATTTGAATAGTTGCTAGCCTTGCAAACTTTTCATCAAGTTCCATTACTAAATCCCGCATTCGGCGAATGGAGATTTCATGTTCACGAAGACTGGTGATGTCTTCTTTGGATAAAGCATCCCAAGACCGCTCAGTCACTCGTTTAACTCTTTCACTCTTTAGCCTCGGTCCAGCGTCCTCGCTTGAGACGGCAAAACCGACTGGTAATTTAGCGGCAATTGAGTAGTCTGTTAGAATCCTCTTACAGAACGAATGAATTGTTCCGATGGCAGCTGAGTCTATTTGGTGCACATACTCCGAAATGAGATCAGAGACTTGTTTACCTGCTTCGGGTTGGGCATCAAAAAACACTTTGCGGAAGCGATTCCGAAGTTCGGCACCTGCTTTGTCTGTGAAAGTAATTGCAGCTACATTCATCATGTGGATTTCACTGTCTGAAAGTAATCTATTTACAATTCTCTTTACGATAGTTTCCGTTTTACCAGTGCCAGCGCCTGCGTCGATAAATATGCTCTGGCTATGGTCCTCGATTGCCGCCTTTCGAACTTCCGCATCTCTAAGATTTAGATCACTCATCCTGATAATCTCCCTCTGCAGCTCCAACTCCTACCGGTATAACCTTTATCGCCGCACAGACGCTGCAATATTGATGGTCGCCTTGGAGGCCTCCCTTTGTGGGCAAGAATTCTCCAGTCAAGCCTGCAGCTTTGATGCGTCGCAAAGTCTTCATTAGGAAATTCTCTGGATCGTGTGCAAATTTTGCGTGTAAAAACGCTGCTTTACCCTCATCTGGAATAAATACAAAGAAAACCTTGGCATCTGAAGCCTTTTTGAACCTTTCCATGGCCACGCGTCTATAAATGATGTCCTGCACGGTTTTTCGGCTTGCTGCTAATTCTTCTCTTACATCAGTGATTTGCAACTTCGCTTTCATTTTCTTAAGGCTTCCAGTTTTGAAGTCCATTAATGCCACGAAGTTCTCATCCGGCGAGACATCAAGCCTGTCAATAGCTCCACGGATGTGATATTTATCAGAATTTTCATTATCTTGAATAATTAATTCAGCTTCATCCCCCTCGTATCCAAATGAAAATTCAGGTTTGTAGATAACAAGATCTGGATTTTGACGCAGTTCGGCCGGTTCGATTTCAAAAAACATGGGCAATGCGCGTAACACTTGGGTTAAGTGATAATCGAAGCTTCTGCTCCAACCCGCTTGGCCACGATTTAGAAATAAGTGGATGTTCTTCATGAAGTAATTGCCGATAAACATCTCTGCGGCACCATCAAACCAATTTTGGCCTGGCCCTGGTGCGGTGCCGTTCGCTTGGCATTCATTGACGAAATTTTCCATTTGCTTGTGGAAGTAGGTCCCGAACTTATTCGGATTAAAATCGTCAAGCAAATCTGCCCGATTTGAGCCACTAAAGCCAATAATTTTAGTCATCAAGAACTGGTATGGACAGGTAATGAAGACGTCGATACCTGTGCTAGAGAGCGGCTTGGAATTCGCTGGACTCCAAATTGGTTTTGAATCCGTCGCGCAGGTTAACTTTCCAAAGTACTCGTTGTGTGTTGGGTTTCTCCAAGCCTCAAGCGATTTCTCAAAAGTTGAATGATCTTGTGGCACAAATTTCTCAAGTAACTGAACATGTTCGGCTTCGTTAATCGGACCTAATTTCCCTGAACCTAAGTCAAGGCTGAATGAATGTTCTCTGTTTTCAACTTGAAAAATTCTAGGATTGGACCCGTTCTTCCGATCGTTCATCTCTGGTCCTAGAAATCTGCTTGGTTCATTCTCGAGTTTTGTTCTAGTCCCTCCCCTTGGGCGGAAAACCACAACACTGCGAGCGGAAGAAACGACGCTTGCTAGGACGTCGGCCACGTTGTCCACAGAATTTTGCTTTGAGGCATTTGCCATTCTCTTCTCATCTATGACCTCAAGTATCTGAACAGGAAGATAGGGGTCCTCTTTTGTTACCGTTGGTAGCAGACCTTCGGTTGCGCCTAATAAATAAACTTTGTCAAATGTAAGGAAAGTGGCCGAGGCGATGTCGCCGACCATAACTCCAGTACTTAAGTTTCCGTGAGAAATTGCTTTATCGGCAACCTTGGTCCTCACCATATTCCGCAAGTTCGTCACTTCATTTACGAAGTTGAACCCACCAATACCGGATAACAGTGGCTGTAGCTCAGCAAGTTCCCCTAGTAATAGACCTCTGAGTCTTCGCCAGGCGTCATCTTCTATGGATCCTTCAACAATCAGTCCAGATTTGGCGTACATCATTTCCAACCAAAACCAAATTGATTTACCCAGTTCCTGCCAAGTCATAGATTTACTTATGACCAAAAGCTGGTCTTCAAATGCCATCAAGAAGGACTTAAGTTCAGAAGCTACTGAATTCTCAGGGTCGAAATCGTTCTCCGCAACATCGTCTAAGATGGAGATCCACGAAACACAGTCGGCGTAGAGTTCCTGCCTTCGGATCCATCTGCGAACTTTGTTCATGTCAATCCCAACTCCAGGGATTGACATATGCCCATTTTCAATAAGACGCATAAGCCGAATTCGATCAAGGCCACTAAATGTATTGTCGCGCTCTGAAAGGATTTCGAGCAATAAGTCCAAGCCTCTGCAGATTATAGAACTCTGCAAGAAAGTTCTGCCTTTGCCGTGCCAATGAATGGTAGCTTCATCAATCGCGTCTCGAACTTGATTACCATACTCAGATTCATCTGGGTAAAGCACTGCAATTCGGTCGGCTCTAACAGAATTTAGAGACTGCATCAAGTCTCTAGTCAACATAGATACTTCCAGAGTCGGATCTGGCGAAGAAACGAGTACTACATTGTCTTTTGACAAAGGCTCTCTTTTGTCATCAATAACCTGCACAAAATTTAGAACTGTGATTTGAGATTTTAGCGTTTCAAGCAGCCCGAGAAGAGAATTAGCTGGAGCAGACAACAAATTCAAAATTGTGCCGATCTGGCTCACCAAAAACGGCTTGTGGGATAGTGAAAGCACCTTTTCAAGCTCTGAGCAAGTTTTTGCAGCAGTGTCTAAATTAATGTGATTTCTCGCAGACTGAATTAAGCCGAATACGTACTTCTGTGTTGAAGTAGAGGCGTTGCTAATCCTCAATGACTCCAACGCATCATCCGAAACAAATTGCAATTTTCTAAAAACTTTTGCAACAGCTGACGCCGTTGCCATTGATTGCTCTGAATCGTCGCCTACTTGTTCCTGGTTCATGAGGGAAAAAATAACCGCCTCAAGATATTCAGTCTTAGGCTCGCTAAAACCTAGATTCGAGAAATTGCTAGCTATTTTTGCAACCAGATCAATGGGGGTCAAGACGTTTAGATTGGCGATCGACTTCGTCGGACCGTTGGCAGCCATCTCTATAAGCTGCCTGCGAACTAGGGTTCCTTGGAGCGGATTGTCCACGAGTAGTGTCACAGCAGCAAAAGGACTGGCGGCTTTAGCTTTCAAAGTGGCTTCGAGCAGTTTAAGTTGAAGATCCCTATTGTCTGAATATGACCTGTTTTCGATCGTGCTAAGACTCATGAATTCCTAACTTGGAAAAATAAGTTGGAAGTTGCTTGTTGTTAGATAAGGCTACAGTGGCCCTCCGACATCTGGTTAGCATTCAGATTTCGGTTTTAATAAGTTGCTATTCCGCCTCGTTTATATTTGCCTCGTTTAGAACTTCTGACAATTTCTTAAAGCCACGGTCTTCTATTTCGAGCCCCTCAAGTAGTAGGGCAAAGGTTTCGTCGATGAAAGCCTTTGCCCTATCGTTACCCACAACAATGTCGTTATCTAGGGCATAAGCCATGGGTAGCCCTAAATCGTTGTATTCAAAAAATTCTTGAAAATTAGGGTCTGCCCTAAAATTAACCCAGAGTTCAGCTAGTATCGCTACCCTGTTCGCATAAGTTGTTGCTGGCATCTTATTCTCCCAATTCCCTGGAAACAGCTATCAGGATCTCACCTAGGCTTTGGCGACTATAACCTTTTATGCGAAGGCGGTCGAAAAAGGAATCCGATCGTCATAAGCCATGTGTTACTCCTCACTTGATTTTACTAGTTCAGTGCGTCAGTTTTTAGAAAACTCCATCTGAGATTGTAAATAGTTACTTCTCTTGGTAACCTTCTTTGGTTTTCTCAGCAATCTTTTTTTCAGCGTATTTTGAAGATTCTTCTCGGCTGTCAAAGGACTTAGTGGAGACCTGCCCATTAGTTCCGATTCTTCCATAGCGAACTTTGACAGTTTTCCCGTCAACGGTGACTTCCCAGAATTTTGAAGAAGTTCCTGACTCGTTTTCAGTGGATGCCCCCACATATTCAAAATACTTTTTCATTCATGTCCCTTTGTTCGTTTACCTTTACTTTACCCCCAGATGGGGACAGTACGTATCAACAAGCCCTGGCACATTGGTCACTTATAGGCCTAGTAAGGATTAACGGATTTGACTGATACCTGATCAATTTTAAAGAATGGTTCATTGAAGGAATCCGCCGCCTTGGCCGGCGCAGAACGGGATGCTAAGTGTCATCGATATCCGGTGACGATTGGTTCTCATCATTACAACTGCGGCGAAACACCGCAGATAAATTGCTAGAGGGAACCAGCTTTCTTACTAAGAATCCTAATCTAGCTCTCTGACCTGGGCCTCTAGGCATTTTTATCGTTATAGATGCACGATGGCAAATAGGAATGGTTGTTGTGTGTGACTCAGTTCCAGTCGGGGCTTACGAAATAAAGAACATCATCTCCAATTTCACATGGCACGCCTTCTTGTTCTGCAATAGCTTTAATTTTCTGCATTGTCTCCGTGCTGGCTTCCCAGCAGTAACCCTCAATGTTGATTGCTCCGTTAGGGCAAACCATCCCATTTGAATTCTGGGACCAGGTTATGAATAATGGTTTACCTTCAAGCTCTGGGTCTTCTTTTATAGCTTGTTCTGTAACTCCAC
>JACCDP010065406.1_pt1 | contig 10582 bp, 10 predicted proteins | sample 7445841 | NCBI WGS metagenome assembly JACCDP01 (sample SAMN15323441, study PRJNA562643) | freshwater metagenome | isolation source: river surface water | place: USA:Blue River Watershed | collected 2017-08-17
CGCGACGGCGGTGTATGTGAACCTGAAGTTCAATGAGATCAACAAGTCTCTGACGGAGTCCACCGATACCATGGTGGTGTCAGTGGGCGTGATCAGCCGTGCCTTCCTCAACCGCCTGCCGCCGGATCTGCGTCAATTGGTGGTCGACGAGGGCAACAAGGTGCAGGCACGCATGATGGTCCGCTCGCGTCAGATTGACGAAGAGTCTCGCAAGCGCTGGTCTGATGCGGGTGGCGAATGGTTGCGTTTTTCCGCAGCCGACCAGGCCCGCATGCGCACCCTGCTGTCGGGAATCGGCGAAGAGGTGACCAAGGACAACCCGCAGACCAACGCCTTCTACAAGCGCATGCTGGCCACCAGCCAGAAGTACTGAGTCGGGCCCGGGCGCCAAGATGACATTGCAGACCTCGGTCGCCCCGTCCGCCTCAGGCAAGGGCGAGGCGCCCGGTTCGCCGGGCGCTGGCCTGCGCCGGCTATACGTCGCGCTGGGCATCGTGATGCTCGCGGGCGTGGCGCTCAACTTGGCCAACGTGATCGGCCGCTACGCCTTTGGCAAGCCTCTCTTCTGGGCCGAGGAGGTCCTGGTGGGCATGGTCATCTGGGGGGTGTTCTTCGGCGCTGCCGTCGTGTCTTGGCGAGGCGATCACCTCAACATGGACCTCTTCTATGCCCGCCTGGGCAGGCGCAGCCTGCTGGCGGTCAATGTCCTGATTGCAGCGCTTATGGTGGGCGTCTGTCTGTTTATCGCCTGGCAGTCCTGGGCCATTGTTCGGATGTTTCATGAGACCGGTGCGGTCAGCGTGGGCGCGCAGATCCCCAAGGTGATTCCCCACGCTGCGTTGATGATTGGCTTTCTTTTTTCCGCCCTAGCGGTTCTGGTGCGGTGGCGGCGCTGGCTGTTTGAACGAAGCGGGAGCAATGGATGACGGTTCTCCTGTGCCTGCTGCCGTTAACTCTGCTGATTCTGGGCTTCCCGTTTTTTTTGATCCTGCTGACCTCTGCGACCGCGTTTTTGTTGGTGTCAGGGTCGGTCCCGCCCACGGCGCTGCATCAGGTGATGTTCAGCAGCATCGACAAGTTTGCGCTTCTGGCGGTTCCGTTTTTTATTTTTGCGGGCGACCTCATGGGCCGCGGTGGCGTGTCGCAGCGCCTGGTGCGATGGGTCCTGTCGATGATGGGCAGCATGCGGGGCGGTTTGCCCATGACCGCGCTGGGCACCACGGCCGTTTTCAGCGCAGTCTCGGGCTCCACGGCGGCGACGGTGGCGGCCGTCGGCAGCCTGACCTATGACCGCTTGCGGCAGGCCGGGTATTCGCCACGGTTTGCCTCGGGCCTGCTGGTTTCAAGCGCTGCGATCGACAACCTGATTCCGCCCTCCATCGGCTTCATCCTCTACGGCATCGCGGCAGAAACTTCCATCGTCAAGTTGTTCGCCGCGGGCTTTGTTCCCGGCCTGGTCATGGCCGCCTTCTTGTCCTTGACGATCTGGTGGTATGTCCGCAAGGGGATCGAGGGGCGGGGAGCCCCTTTCAGCTGGGCGGAGTTCTGGGCAGCCACTCGCGATGGCATCTGGTCGATAGGCGCACCGGTCGCCGTGCTGGGCGGCATCTACGCGGGCATCTTCTCTCCCACCGAGGCCGCAGGGATCGCCTGTGTTTACGCTATGGTGGTGGTGGGTCTGGTCTACCGCGAAATGGGATGGATGGACATCCTCGAGTCGGCGGGGCGCTCGCTGGTCCTGACTGCCCAGGTGTTCATCATCATTGCGGCAGCCGGGGTGTTTTCCTGGTTGCTGACCATCAACGGTGTGCCGCAGGCCTTGGTGCAATGGGTGATCGAGCTCAAGGTCGAACCCTGGGTGTTTCTGCTGGCCATCAATCTGTTTTTGCTGCTGGTGGGCATGTTTCTGGACACGGCGTCGTCGATCTTGGTACTGACGCCGCTGCTGGCGCCGGTGGCCAAGCAATTGGGCATCGACCCGGTTCATTTCGGGGTCATCGTGGTGATGAATCTGAGCCTGGGGACTTTCACGCCACCGTTTGGTATCAACCTCTTCGTCGGACAGGCCGTCTTCAAGTTGCCCTTGTCGGTGCTGTACCCCGGTGTGCTGCCCTTCATCGTCTCCAGCCTGGGGGCCTTGGCCGTTGTGACCTACGTTCCCGTACTGTCGCTCTACATCCTGAGATTTTTATGACACAGGACGCGCCTGATTCCTCCGATAGCTACCGGCGGCTGACGCCCGGATGCGCCTGCTGCCCGGTTGACATCCATGCCCACTGGTTTCCTCAGGCCTGGTTGGACGACTTGCATCGGCGCGGTCTCGGCCATGGCCTGCAGTGGGAAGACACCGCCCAAGGCCCCCGCTTCTGGCATGGGCATTTGTCCACGGGTCCGGTCGGGCCGCGGTTCATCGATCTGCAGGCCCGCTTGGCGGCGATGAAGGAGCAGGGCGTGAGCGCCCAGGTGCTTTCTCTGTCGCAGCCCATGGTGTATTGGGCGGGGCGGGAAGACGGCTATGCCCTGGCGCGTCTGTACAACGACTGCCTGGCCCAGGCGCACGAGGACCATCCTGAGCAATTCTTTGGTTTGGCCACCTTGCCGCTGCAAGCGATCGACCTGTCGCTCAAGGAGGTCGATCGCGTGGCCACCCTTGCAGGCATGCGCGGCGTCTGCATTGCCACCCAGGTGCTCGGAAAGGACCTGTCGGACCCTTCGCTGTTTCCGCTGTATGAGCGGCTGCAAGCGCTGGGCCTGCCGGTGTTCCTGCACCCCACCTTTGTGCTGGCTCCCGAGCGCTTGCAGGCGCATTACCTCACCAACCTGCTGGGCAATCCCTTTGAGACCGCGGTTGCCGCCGCTCACTTGATCTTCGGTCAGGTGCTGGACCGCTTTCCCAATTTGGAATTCGTTCTGCCGCACGCGGGTGGGGCGTTTCCCTACTTGGTCGGCCGGCTCCGGCGCGGCTGGGAAAAACGCCCAGACCTCGGTCGTCTCTCCAATTCGCCGGAGTCCTACCTGCGGCGTTTTTACTACGACACCATTGGCTACAGCGAGCCTGTGCTGGACTTCCTGGTGCAGCATGTTGGCAGTGACCGCATCCTGATGGGAAGCGACTACTGCTTCCCGATCGCCTACGAAAAGCCGGTGGAAATCGTCACGTCCATGCCGTCTCTGTCCGCTCAGCAGCAGGCGGCCGTGCTTGAGGACAACGCCCGCCGGCTGTTGCGGCTGCCAGTTGCCGGGGGCGCGGCCTGAAGCCTGACATGCCCCGCGCTTTAGCCTAGCCTGGCCAGCAAGGGCCACAGGCGCTGGCGCACGGTATCGCTCAGGGCGCTCACCGGCGTGACCAGTGCATGGCTCAGGGCCTGGTGCGCTGGGCTAGCGGGGCGCTCGGCTTGGAGCCGGGTGACCACCTGTCCGATGAGGGTCTGCGCATGGGCTGCGTTTTCCATCAGGTTGGCCATGGCCATGCTGGCGGTGACGGCCTCGGTGCGTTCGCGCCAGCAGTCGTAGTCGGTGACCAGGGCCAAGGTGGCGTAGGCTATCTCGGCCTCGCGCGCCAGACGCGCTTCAGGCAGGTTGGTCATGCCGATGATGCTCGCGCCCCACTGGCGGTACATCAGGCTTTCGGCGCGGGTGGAAAACTGGGGTCCGTCGATGCACAAGTAGGTGCCGCCCCGGTGGATACGACCCCGTCCGAAACCCTGTGACGTCGCTACCTCCCAAGCCAGACCTTGCAGCGCCGGGCAGATGGGTTCGGCCAGGGACACATGGGCCACCGCGCCGTCGCCAAAAAAGCTGCGCGGCCGGCCCCGGGTGTGGTCAATGAATTGGTCGGGCAGCACCAGATCGAGAGGGGCAGCTTCTTCGACGAGTGAGCCAACCGCTGAGACCGACAGCAGGTAGCGCACCCCCAAGGATTTCAGCGCCCAGATATTGGCCAGAAAGGGGATGTCAGAGGGCAGCAGCTTGTGGCCGCGGCCGTGTCGGGCCAGGAAAGCCACCCGGGCCTGGCCCAGGCGTCCGATGCGAATGGCGTCCGACGGCGCTCCGTAGGGCGTGAGCGGATGAATTTCTTCAATGTCCTGCAAGCCTTGCATGTCATACAGGCCACTGCCGCCCACAACGGCGATCTCGACCGGCTCTCGGCGGGCTGGATCGGTGGCGGTTTGTGCGCTGGCGTTCATGGCCTCGATTATGCTGCGCGCTGTTACCGTCAACACCCGGGAAGAAGCCCATGCACGCCACCCTGCACCTGCTGCGCCAGACCGACTTTCCCGCACTGCGGCGCTTGTCCTTGCAGACCTTGCAGGTCAATCTGGGGTATCTGTGCAATCAGAGCTGCGTGCATTGCCATGTGAACGCGGGGCCGAACCGGACCGAGCAGATGGACCGTGCCACCGTCGATTGGGTGCTCAAGGCGCTGGCGGCCACGGGCGCTCAGACGCTGGACCTGACCGGCGGCGCGCCCGAGCTCAATGCGCACTTCCGGTATTTGGTGAGCAGCGCCCGGGCGCTGGGCCTGCGCGTGATCGACCGCTGCAATCTCTCGGTCTTGTTCGAGCCGGGCCAGGAGGATCTGGCGGCCTTCCTGGCCGGGCAGGCGGTCGAGGTGGTCGCGTCCTTGCCCTGCTATTCGCAGGAGAACGTCGATCAGCAACGCGGCGAGGGCGTTTTTGACAAGAGCATCCGCGCCCTGCAGACGCTCAATGGACTGGGCTATGGGCAGAGCGGGTCGGGCCTGTTGCTGCATCTGGTCTACAACCCGCAAAAAGCGGTGCTGCCACCGCCGCAGGCGGCCCTGCAGGCTGACTACGAGCGCTTGCTCATGGCCAATTTCGGCATCCGCTTCAACCAATTGTTCACGCTGGCCAATATGCCGATTCAGCGCTTCGGCAGCACGCTGGTGTCCAAGGGGCAGTTTGCCGACTACATGGCGCTGCTGCGCAGCGCCCATCGGCCGGAAAACTTGGCCGGTGTGATGTGCCGATCGACGGTTTCCGTGGATTGGCAGGGCTATTTGTACGACTGCGACTTCAACCAGATGCTGGGCATGCCGATCGACGCAGAGCCCGGTCGCCTGCACCTGCGCGACTTGCTGGAGCACCCGCTGCAGGGCCGGCCGATTGCGGTGGCGGACCACTGCTACGGCTGCACCGCCGGTCAGGGCTCGTCCTGTGGCGGAGCCCTGGCCTGAGCGCAGGCCCTGCCGGCGCTCAGGCCGGTGCGCCGTGTGGTCCGGCCCCTGACGGGCGCTTGCGTCGGCGATTTGCGCCAGCCACAAGGTGCCCGCCGCTGCCTCCCCAGGGATCGCGCCGGCTGGGCTTGTCACGAGCTCGTCATGAAACCCTCTAACAATTCCACGATCATCGAAGCCTTGTGGAAAGGATGAATCATGAGAGTAGGGATCAATGGCCTGGGACGTATCGGTCGCCTGGCCCTGCGTGCGGCCTTTGGCGCGGCCGAACGTCCGGCTGACGACCCGCGGGCTGGCAACCGGCTTGAGGTGGTCCACCTCAATGAGATCAAGGGCGGTGCCGCGGCCTGCGCCCACCTGTTGACCTTCGACAGCGTGCAGGGCCGATGGCGCGCCGACATTGCAGCCGAGGGTGATGCGGTGGTGCGCATCGGCGAGCGCCGGCTGTCTTTCAGCAGCCATGCCCAGCCTGCCGATATCGACTGGGCGGCCTTGGGGGTGGACGTGGTGCTGGAATGCACCGGCAAATTCCTCACCCCTGAGACCCTGGCCGGCCACCTGGAGCGTGGTGCCAAGCGGGTGATTGTGGCCGCCCCGGTCAAGACGGGTGGGGTGCTCAATGTGGTGGTCGGCGTCAATGAGCAGCAGTACGACCCAAGCAGAGACCGCATTGTCACGGCGGCTTCGTGCACCACCAACTGCCTCGCCCCGGTGGTCAAGGTGATTCATGAGAGCCTGGGCATCCGGCATGGCCAGATCACCACCATCCACGATCCGACCAACACCAACGTGGTGGTCGATGCGCCCCATAAGGACCTGCGCCGCGCCCGCAGCGCCATGATGAGCCTGGCGCCGACCACCACCGGCAGTGCCACCGCCATCGCGCTGATTTATCCCGAGCTCAAGGGCAAGCTCAACGGTCATGCGGTACGTGCGCCCGTGCTCAATGCCTCGCTGACCGACTGCGTGTTCGAGCTGCAGCGCAAGACCACGGTTGAAGAGGTCAATGCCTTGTTCAGGCAGGCCGCTGCCGGGTCTTTGGCCGGCATTTTGGGTTACGAGGAGCGACCCCTGGTCAGCGCCGACTATGCGCGTGACACGCGCAGCGCCATCGTCGATGCGCCTTCGACGCTGGTCACCGATGACACCTTGCTCAAGGTCTACGCCTGGTATGACAACGAAATGGCGTACGCCTGCCGCATGATCGATCTGGCCTGTCACCTCGAGCAGCAAGAAGGGCTGTGATGCACAGCGCAGTGCGCCATTACGCCATCGTGACGGCGGCCTATTGGGGGTTCACGCTCACCGATGGCGCGCTGCGCATGCTGGTGCTGCTGCACTTTTTCAAGCTCGGGTATTCGCCCATCACCCTGGCCTTCTTGTTCTTGCTCTATGAGGCGGCTGGCATCGTGGCCAACCTGGTGGGCGGCTGGCTGGCCTCGCGTTATGGCATCACCCGCATGCTGGTGGTTGGCCTGGGTACGCAGATGGCCGGCTTTGTGCTCCTGTCGATGCTGCAGCCGCATTGGGGCATGGCTTTGTCGGTCGCCTGGGTGGTGGCTGCGCAGGGCGTCTGCGGTGTGGCCAAGGACCTGACCAAGACGGCCAGCAAGTCGGCCATCAAGATCACGCAGACCAGTGCGAAGCAGGAAGGTCAGGGCCAGCTCTTCAAATGGGTGGCCTGGTTCACGGGCAGCAAGAACGCGATGAAGGGCTTGGGCTTTTTTGCCGGGGGGTGGCGGCTGCAGACCCTGGGCTTTGAAGGCGCGCTGTGGGCCATGGCCGCCTTGCTTGGCCTGGTGTTGGTCGCGGTACTGGCCACCTTGCCCCAGCTGATGGGCCAGGGCAAGGCCTCAAAGTCGGCGCGTGAGCTCTTTGCCAAGCGTGCAGGCATCAACGCCCTGGCTGCGGCCCGCGTGGCGCTGTTCGGCGCACGCGATGTGTGGTTTGTGGTCAGCCTGCCGGTGTTTCTCTACAGCGCCGGCTGGAGCTTTACCCAGGTGGGCTCCTTTCTGGCGGCCTGGACCATCGCGTACGGTGCGGTACAGGCCTTGACGCCCAGGTGGGTCAAGCGCAGTGCCGACGGCTTGAGCAGCGAGGTACCGGCGGCGCGCTGGTGGTCGGCCGCCCTGGCCCTGGTGCCCGCCCTGCTCGCTGCCGCCGTGTTTGCGCAGATGAGCCATCTTCAGTGGGTGGTGGTGGGCGGTCTGGCAGTGTTTGGTTTTGCCTTTGCCATCAATTCGTCCGTTCATTCCTATTTGATCCTGGCTTACGCCGGCAGTGAGAAAGCCGCTGAGGACGTGGGGTTTTACTACGCAGCCAATGCGCTGGGCCGGTTCTTGGGGACTTTGCTTTCGGGGCTGCTCTACCAGTGGGGTGGACTGCTGCTGGCCTTGATCGGCTCGGCGCTGATGCTGCTGGTGTGCTGGCTGATCACCTTGCAGCTGCCGGTGCAGCGCCATGCCGAGCCACCGCGGGGATGAGCCTGGGAGCCGACCATGAGCGTTCGTTCCACCGACCCCAGCAGCCCCCTGCAGGACATGGAGGTGCTCAGGGCTCTGGCGGCCCTGTCGCAGGCCACCCGCCTGGCCATCTTCCGGGCGCTGGTGGCCGCTGGCCCGCGGGGTCTGCGGCCGGCGGAGCTGGCCCAAGGGCTTGAGGTGCCGGCGTCCTCGCTGTCCTTTCACCTCAAGGAGTTGTTGCATGCACAGTTGATCAGCCAGCAGCGCGAGGGCAAATTTCTGATCTACAGCGCTGACTTTGGTCGCATGAATGCGCTGCTGGCCTATCTCACCGACAACTGCTGTCGGGGACAGTCCTGCGCAGAGCTCGGCGTGCTGCCGCGCCGGGCTTCTTGCCCCGGGTCAGTGTCCGCCTGAGCGTGCGCGGCCAGCCCCTGGGGCACTGGGCGACAATGGGGCCGTGTGTTTGGCCCTCATCGCGTGCAGCGATCTCTTCCCATGCAGCCCTTGAACCCCTGGCGCCTGTCGGTCGCGCCGATGATGGACTGGACGGATCGCCATTGCCGCTTTTTTCACCGCCTGCTTTCGCAGCGTGCCTTGCTCTACACCGAGATGGTGACCACCGGCGCGCTGTTGCACGGTGACGTGGGCCGGCACCTCGACTTCAGCGAGCAGGAGCATCCGGTGGCTCTGCAACTCGGCGGTAGCGAGCCTGCCGATCTGGCCCAGGCCGCCCGGCTGGGTCAACAGTGGGGCTATGACGAGATCAACCTCAATTGCGGCTGTCCCAGTCCGCGGGTACAGCGGGGGACGTTCGGTGCTTGTCTGATGGCCGAGCCGGCTACGGTAGCCGATGGCGTCAAGGCCATGCGCGATGCGGTCAGCCTGCCGGTCACGGTCAAGCACCGGATCGGCCTCGATCGCACCGAGAGCTACGACTTTGTGCGCGATTTCATGGGCATGGTCAGTCAAGCAGGCTGCCAGACTTTTATCGTGCATGCCCGCAACGCCTGGCTGCAGGGTCTGAGTCCCAAGGAAAACCGTGAAGTTCCGCCGCTGCGCTACGACTGGGTCTATCGCTTAAAGCGCGATTTCCCAACGCTGCGCCTGATTCTCAATGGGGGCGTGACCGAGAGCCCTCAGGTGCGCGAACACCTCGAGCAAGTCGATGGGGTGATGATCGGGCGTCAGGCCTACCACCAGCCCTGGTGGCTCAGCGAGTGGGACGCCGAGTTTTTCGGGGCGCCGCATCGCGAGATCACGCCCGACTCGGTCGAGGAGGCGATGGTTGATTACATGCAAGCCCAGGCGTCAGTTGGCGTGGCCTGGCCTTCGATCGCCCGCCACATGCTGGGCCTGCGTCATGGACAGCCGGGCGCCAGGCGGTGGCGTCAGGTCTGGAGCGACCACCGGCTCAAGGGTTTGCCGCCGCGGCAGGTGATGCACCGAGCGCGGCAGGCCTTGCAGTCGATGGCGGCCTGAACCGGTCGGTCCCCGGCCCTTGATTCGCGCCGGTGCATGAGCCCGGATGCTGGTCTTGCAACTCAGGTCGACCGCTGCGGCAAGGCCATCAGTGCCGCCAGGCAGGTCAGCCCCAGAGCGACGCACAGCCACAGGGCCTGTACCCCCCAGTCATCGAGCGCCAGACCGAAGGCCAGTGGCGCGAGCGCTTGCGCGAAGCGGGCCGGCACCATGAGCAGGCCTTGCCGCAGCCCGTAGCCTTGGGGGCCGAACATCAGCAGGGGCAGGGTGCCCTTGGCGATGGTGAGGATGCCGTTGCCGGCTCCGTGGAGCACCGTGAAAACGGCGCCCACCGGCGCGCCGATCAGCAGGAAGAGGCTGGCCCCCACGGGGTGCATGGCCGCGGCCAGCCGTGCCGATAGCAGCGGGTGCAGGCGCTGATGAAAGACAAATTCCAGCAGGCGACCGGCCACCTGGGCCACTCCCACCAGACCGGCCAGCGTCAGGGCCAGTGCGGGCGTGAGCCCTTGCGCCTGCAGCAGCCGCGGCAGATGTGCGGCCATGGCGGTGCTGATGAACCAGGTCAGGGCAAAGGCCAGAGACAGCAGGGCGGCGGTGCGCAGCGGTGCCTCGGGCGGGGCCTGCGAAAGGTTGTCGGTGGATGCGTGCGCCGCTGCCTCGCCGGCCGGCAAAGTTGCGCTGTCCGCATGCGAGTCGGCTGGCTTCGCCGGTGCCGTCAGCAGGGCGTAGAACGGCAGGATGACCAGCAGATGCACGCCGGCCCAGACCAGGCAGGTGGCGCGCCAACCCAGCGCGGCTTCAAGCCCGGCCGTCATCGGCCAGCACACGGTGCTGGCCAGACCCGCGATCAGGGTGATGGCGGTGATGGGCCGGCGTGACTGCGTGCCGTAGAGTTGCACCAGGGTGGCAAAGGCCCCTTCGTACAGGCCGGTCCCCATGCCCAGGCCGATCAGGCCCCAGCCGGCAGCCAGCTGCACCGGTCCCCGGGCTCCGGCCATCAGGCCCAGCCCGCCTGCAAAAAGCAAGCAGGCGAGCATCAGCACGCCCCGGCCCCCGAAGCGGTCGATCGCCGAACCGGCGATCGGTCCAATCAGGGCCGAGACGATCAGGGCTCCGGAAAACAGGGCAAAGATCAGGTTGCTGTGCAGACCCAGATCGGCGGCCATGGGCTCAGCCAGCATGGCCGCCAGGTAGTAGCTTGAACCCCAGGCCAGGAGCTGGGCCAGGCCCAGCAGGACGACATTGCGGTAACGGTTTGGACGGGGCAAGGCGGTGCGGTGGCGGGCCGGTTCAGCAAGGAGCTTATCAGCCCCGGTCGGTGTGTCATGCAATCGTCTTGAAATCGACATCAGCGTGTCGCACCGCGGCCGAAAAATATTGATATGACAGTGACCAAAAGCCTTCGGTTGAGCCCCTGTTCGATGCCGAGCTTGTTGTCCCC
>JACCDP010438613.1_pt1 | contig 10580 bp, 22 predicted proteins | sample 7445841 | NCBI WGS metagenome assembly JACCDP01 (sample SAMN15323441, study PRJNA562643) | freshwater metagenome | isolation source: river surface water | place: USA:Blue River Watershed | collected 2017-08-17
CTCCTTCCCAAGATGTACGTTTACGAAGCAGATGGGAAAAGAAGTTACAAAGCGAAGGGAGTCCCCTTCGACCAAAGAGAAAGGTTCTTCGTTTCTGGACGCGTCGAATATAGAAAGCCTCTCAAACTTAGAGAGTCGCTTGTTAGAAAGAAATTCAACGAAATCGACGAACGCAAGGGCCTTAAAGCGGGCCTGAGAGCGACGAACGCTTGGATTACTGTCACTAAGGAGCTTAAGGGGCATTACACAAAAAGGATTGTTCATAAGGATAACTCCACAAGCCCAATCAGGCTTAATGCTTCTTCTTAATTATAATATGACCTTTATCTTCATAAATTTCTAACTTATCCAAAATTTCCAATTTTTTCCTTACCTCGGCGGTAAGCCCAATATAACTTCTAAGAATTTCATTGTTTTTTGAGTCGTAGTCATTTAATCGGGATTGGAAAATAACAAGATGACCTTCAAGTTCATCCATATTTTTAGAAACATTAACCAAGTCTTGCCCAACTTTTTCCATTGTTTTTTCTATGGATTGAATCGCATGATTGGTTATTTGTTCTTTAAGCCGTATGACTTCCTCATTTTTTTGAAAATACTTTTCAATACCCCATTTAATAATAACTGCAAGGGTCGCTAAAGTTACAAGTGTAAAAACTACTATTTTAATTATTTCTTCCACAGTTACGCTCCAACTCTTCAATTCGTTGGCCACGCTTTTCATATTCAGTCTTGAGACGATAAAACTCATCAATTTTCATAACAATACATTGGTATTCATTTTGAGTTCTTGCACAGACATTTATCGGTAAATCGTCTTGCTCTCTAGGGCCTTGTAAAATGCCCGATTCAAAATTGAACACATAGAATTTAAAAAGAAAGTTTCTCAAGCTCCCACAAGCTGAAATACTTATAGCGACCAATAAACCGAAGACAAAACCTTTTAATCCCATGATGGCCGTCCCTCTTTCTTAGCGGTTTCTTTTTCTTGGCCATTATGGGCCTCAATCTCAGCTTCTTTTTCGATGGGAGTATCTTTTGTTTCTTGGTATATCCATTTGCCAAGTTTCAAAAACTCTATCAAAGATTTTAAAAAAGATGTTATTAAGGCCCACATAAAAATCCTTATTTAGATTCTGGTTTTTTAAGCCTGAATAAAAAATCCAAAACCATTAAAGAATACTTTACGACAGGTTTCTTTTTAATTTCTTCAAGCTTTTCATCGTCTTTTTTTGAAGGTGATTCGACGACAAACTTCTCATAAGATTCTCTAGCAATCTTAGCCCCAAGCCCCACAAGATAGGCGACTGAGCAAAAAGAAGCAAGTTTAGGGTTATTTAGAGCGAAATTGGCGAGAAAATCTAAAATAGCAGATAGTTCCATATATCCTCCATGATATTAACATGAACCACTATTATAACACGCTATGACAATATGAACAATAAAAAGAGAAACAGTAGGTTAATAACCCCAATTCTGGAGAAGAACATAAGCGAGAACCGCATAACAAAAATAGGCCCCAAATAACATGAATTTTTCAAGTTTCATAAGTTTGCTCCAGTTTCTTAACATCTTCTAATGTTTGAATCGCTTGGTCTATCCTGAGAGCGTTAGCACAGTATTTTACACAATCTACAAGTTTAATTTTTTGTTTTTCAAGACAATTAACTCGATATTGATAGTATTCAATTTGGTGTTTGTATTCTTTTATATCATCTCTTAGAGTTTGAATGTAGTCGCTCATTTTCCCTCTTTTGCAGATTGATAGCCCTTGATAAAACCATAAATGAAACTTGAAGATTCTGGAAAACCCTCAGTATCTTGCCCACCTTGAAGCTCTTGGTAAATACTTTTGGCCAAATCTTTTATTTTTTGGTTTTCATCTTTTTGTGGTTCTTGAGATTTTTTAAATATGCGGTCATACCCTTCCCCATATTTATCAAGGTCGGTATGTAGGTGGGCAGTTTCTTTGAATGTTTGGGCCATATTAATTCTCCCATCCCGAAGTCATTAACTCATCTCCTTCTGATTGACCGCCTTCCTCTTTTTCCTTCCAAAGATATTCTTCATACTCTTCATCACTCATAATACCATTTTCTTTTAACTGTTTTTTCATAACGACTATAGAGATAGCATTAATTTTATCGTGAGCTTCTTTATTAGATAAAAGACCCGCACCAACTTGGGCGCGAAGGTCTTTAGCGAGATTCATTAAGCCGTCGATGCTTAATTCTTCTAAAATTCCAAAGAAATTATCCTTGAACATTTGAAACCTCTTCTTTCTTTTTAGTGGCCTGTACTTCAACTAATTGAACATTTCCTTTACGCATAAAGATTAAATTATCCGTTACTACTCCCCCACCTTGAGGGTTAGCTAGAATTGCCTTGTTATCTCTTTTAATATGAGGAACCGCGCCGAATGGTTCATATCCTTCATCAAGATATTTTTGAACAGTTTCTTGGTCGCTCATTTCAACTGCGGCCAAATCCCAAGTAACATTTTTAGCATAAATTTTTTTACCGACTGTGATAATATCCATAATATCTCCTTGATATTATGGTGATACCAACAATTTGAGTTAAAGTCAATTATTGTGATAGTTCGGGAGTGGGTTCTACATTGAGTGTAAGATATAAAAATTCTGAATTTCTTTTGAGGTCAATAATAGCGAAAGACAGGCCAAAATTTTCAGCTAGAACATAATAATCTTTAGAATTTTTTAAATAACCAGTTTTCTCTAAAACTTTTAAAAGTTCGTTTAGGTCTTTACTTTTTTTCCATTCGACATACCCCACGACATTTAGACGAGAGATATTCATAATCTTGTATGTGGCCATATTTTACCCGCAAATAGCAAAACGAACAGAATCGTTTGTTTTATAACCTTTCTTCTTTAGCTCTTTATAATACTTAAGAGCTTCGCGCCCACGACGAGCGATAACTTTCGCTTCTTTTTTTGTTTTTGGAATTTTACAACCCCACGCTTGAGCATCAAGGGCAATTCTTGTGGGTTCACCATTTTCATCTTTCATTGGTGGGAGAACACTTCGACCATAAAATCTTCTTGCCCACATACCCCATCTTTTTAAATCTTCAAGAGTTTCAACTTTCATAACTCCCGCTTGAAGATTGGCCCCTTCTGTTTCTTTAAAATGTTTTCTACCTTGAGCGGTTAAGCCGCCTTTGGGGTCTTTGATTGGGTTCTCTTTATGTATTCTTTCAAGATGAGAATAATAGTGAGTATCTTCGGCCAAATGGTCTAAAGCTATTTCCTGAGCAATCGAAGGTTCTTTGGTATGCTCCATTTCAACTTTAAGACCTTTTTTAAGTTCGCTTGGGTCAACTTCGCTTGGGGAAAGTTTATCACCTTTCCCACCTTCAAGAGATTGACCTTTGATTGAGTCGAAAATTAGATAACCTAACAATGCTCCAAGACCCAAAAGAACTATAGAATTAGAATCATCTTTTTTGGTGGGTTCTTTTGTTTGGCCAAATTGGTAGTTAGGGAAATTTATCATCATAATATGTTAATTATTTTTTCCTGAGCTTTAAGAATAAAAAAAAACCCAAACCAAGTAAAGCAAACAATCCGACCCCCACTGTCACTTTTCCGACAGGTGTACCGATAAATTTACTTACTAACTTAGCATTTTCCTCAACTCTTCTAAGCCAACCCTTTAAAAATACTTCTTGTTTGGGATTGTTCTCAACTATTTTTCGATAAAAAGCTTCACGACCTTTTAAGTATTCATTAGCAAATTTTTTTGAATCGAAGTTGTTAAGATGTTTAATAAATTCATTTCCTGCAATCCCATCTTGAGCTATACCCAAGATTTTCTGAGAAAGTTTGACGGCGTTGGAAATACCAGAATTAACCGCCGCATCAAATATCAATAAAGCGACAGCATAATCTTTTATAGAATCGCCCTTAATTTTATCCCAATAATTCTTCTTATAGATAGCGATGGCATTACCCTTGGGCATATTTTTAATTTCTTCAACTGTAACAGTTCTACCCACATATTCTTCATAGACTTTTTTTGTAATACCAAAATTAGTGGCCCCCCCTTTGTCGAGTTTATGGTCAACAAAACCGCCCTCATGTTTTAAAATGGTATTAATCGCATCGACGTAACTAGGCATTTTAAACTCCTTGAAATAAGGGGAGGAATGTCATCCATAACACACACTCCCCCTACTAAGCCCCAAAATTCCTTTCAAGGACTATTTGACTATTATATGCCCATATAAAAAAGGCTTCAAACTTTTAATTTTTCGTGATAATCACCATAATACAAGGAGAATAATATGAAAAAAATATCCCATAACAAGAAAGTAGCTATGAAGCGTGGGGAAGATTGGAAAAAGAAATTAGTTCAAGGTAAGCATGAAGCCCAACTTAATCCGACAATTATCAAGAAACTAAGAGTGGCCAAGGGCGAATCTCAAGATACAATCGCCGCGAAATTGGGTGTTAGTTTAGCGACCTATGGAGCAATCGAGAGAGGTTTAAGAGCGGTTAAAAAACATTTAGCTCAATATATCGCAGATTGTTATGATTCTAAGATAGAGAAATTATTCAGTGAAATTGGCGGTAAATTTTATGCAAGTAAAGCCAAATAGGCGTTGTCAACAATTCGCGTAAAAGTTATATTGTAATAGTTATCTACAAGCATAGTCGGTAATATGCTTCTCATCCCACCTTTAAGGCCCCTTCATAGGGGCCTTTCTTTTTTCCCTTTACAGTTTATTTTGAATAGCATTTAATCGAATCACCAAATTACAACAAGGAGCAAAAATGACTGACAGTCGAATCTCAGCTATCCAAGATGCTTTTAGCAATTACGCCGATGCAAATTTACAGGCAGTAGTTTGCGCCGTTATCAACGAACAAGGTGAAGTTGAAAGTTTGTTCTACGGAAACGCGGGCCAACAAACTCTTTTAACATCATTCATTACGGCCAATGTTCATAACGCTCTCATCTCAATGTATAGAGAACAAAATGTCGGAGAAGCAAATTTATGATTGAAGCATTTGACCCACGCCAAAAAGCTTGTGAGAGAAGATATAACTTAACTTGTATCGTATTGGTTAAAGAATGTAGTTATGAAGACGAACAATCCAAGGGTAATCAAGTTGTAACTGAAAAATTAGTTTTTCTTTTACCAGAAGATACCCAAGAGAGAACTCTTTTTTATAACGCTTGGTTGCCTGAGTCGATAGACGAACATCAAGAGCTTGGAGGCATGATTGGCCACCCTGTATATTCTTCACTACGTCTTGCATTGTGGAGGGCCACAGAGTATGTTCGTGACATACATTTATTTGTAATGAGTAAAGGCGCAGAGGAAGTTTTGAAAAATCTTGATGGGAAAAAAATTGCTCTTGAAATTTTAGGAGAGCATGAAGATAACCTTCTTGACGGACAAAAAGATTTCGAGTTAGCGTTGAACAAAAACAAATATGAAAAGATAACGTCAATAGGTGGATAACTAACAATAATTGGACGACCCCACCTTCGTCCTAGAATAGGAGAATCGACTATGCAAACTCAAACTGTAACTAACAACATTCCTGCTAACTTGGGAGCTATTTCAGCGGCAGACTTAGAGAAACTAAAACCAGTTTCGGCCCTTGAAAACATCCCAACACTTATGCCCGCTAAAGAAGGTTTTGAAATTGGTAAAACTCTTGCGGGGTACTTCGTTGAAACTCGTAAAGTAGTTTCAGATAAACTTACAACTTCTAAGCGTGATGAGAATGGCGATAAGTACGCTTTTCTCCACGTTCTCCGCGATGCCAATAATAATAAATTTGGTATTTGGGGGAAAGGTCAACTTGACGGCCTCATGAAGGCGGTACGCCCTGAGCAATTCGTTGCTATCACATATAAAGGCGTTGCCGATGCTCCACTTCAAAAGGGTCAATCCGCTCCTCACGTTTTTGAAGTTCGTGCTTAATCTAATAGTGTGTTGATTGAGTATGATTGGGGGAGGTTTTGCCTCCCCCTTTTTATTGGAGCATATAAGGAGTTACAATGAGTTATTGGGTAATAGTTTTTGTATCATGTTTTTACAATAAATATCTTACTTGCAAGGTGAATCATTCAAACGAATTTTACCAATCAAAAAGAGCTTGTGAAGAATCTAACCAACTTCATCTTATTAAAGGTCAATGCGTGAGAGCGAATTTTGATTCTAAGTATGGGGACGTTTATGGCCAATAAAAATGAAACAAACGATATTAAAGTCGTCGGTAAAATAAAAAAGTATGATGGGACATATTACGAGGTTCTTATGCCCAATGGTGAGATAAGACTTGTTCTTGGGTATTTCAATCTTTTAAAATTTCTATCTGAAAATGCTATTATATCCGCATCAAACTTTGGCCCTAATTTCTCCCTTGGAATTGACTGATACTTCGGAAGCATTAAATACGTTCTTACGACCCATTTTAAAGTTTTTGTTTTTATATGGGTCGTATTTCACTTTCCCACCTTTCACTTTCCCACCCTTAACCAAATTACCCTGAATATAGGCGTGAACATTTTTTTGTTTGGTTTTTACGACTTTCTTTCGACCCGCTTCATTAACGATAAATTTAGCGTTCTTGAGCTTTACGCTTTTTGGGTGGGATGTTACCCGCCAACCGCCATTGACCTTTTCTTGGGCCGATAAAGTGCCAGTATTAAGGTTTCGATAGACCCTAACCAATTTTGTTTTGTAAACCTTTTTTTTAGACCTCTTTTTTTGAGGTTTACTTTTCTTTGTTGGTTTTTTGACTCTTCTCTTGGGGGAGCGTTTCGGTCGTTTTCTAGTGGGGTTTTTAACCTTTGGGAGATAATTTTGACCCCCAAGCTCAGTTTTATCCTGACCCCCACCAAAGACCACATATAAGGCCCCAACAACGAATAATAAAGAAACTAAGTTTTTAGCGTTAAACTCTTTCATATTTTTATTATGGGGGAAAAAAACGCTCTTGTGTGGGGACGATTTAACTTTTTTAAAGTTTACCCAATCTTTACCTTAACGCGTAACTCAATATATTTTTCCTTGCCCTTTCATTTTTCAATGTCATTATTTATCTATGGCGAATTTTATGGTGAATTTTTCTGAAAATATGGCGAGTTTATGGCGAGTTTTGGGGCGAATTTACGCCCATATTTATAAAGGGGTTATGGATGAAACAGGAAAAAATTGAGGAATTGGCCTCAAAAGTAGCGCAAAAAGCTATCGCAAGACGTTCAAGATTGAACGATGTGATTGAAGATGACGATGCGATTGAAGAGTTTGAAGGGGTTGATAACGCGTCCATTGAAGAAATAGCCGAGTTTGATATTTTCGATTTCTGTGAAAATGAATTTGTGAAGAAAGGCGACTTCGTTGAATACACTATTAAAAAGAATGGTGCGACAGTCGGGTTTAAAAAACATCCTTTTTCTTGGGAAAAGGTTCAAAAAGAATACGGCGGCGGTCGATATAATGTTTTGGCCAAGTCAACTTTAACAGGGCGAATTGTTAAACGCCAATCAATGCCTGTGGAAGATATTCAAACCGATGATAGAGGTTCTCACCATATTGGTTTTAATCCCGCCGACTTGGTATCTCAAATTGCTGAAGTGGTTAAGCCAAAAGACGATGGCCCTAATTTCATGGAGCTATTTACTTTAATGCAATCCCAACAAGAAAAAACCCGCCACGAAGCCGAAAGGGCCGCAGAAAGAGCAAGACAAGAATCGGAAAGACAAACATCAAGTCTTGTTCAAATAATGCAACAAAACACTTTAATGATGTTAGAAATGATGAAAGGGTCTAAGAAAGAAGATTCTACAGTTCAAATAGCCCAACTTATTCAGGCCTTCGCAGATAAAATGGAAAATCGTTTCGAGAGAACTCTTGATAAAATTCAAAACCAACAATCTCAAAATAAGAGTGAGTTTGGTTTACTTGAAATTCTAAAACTTCAACAAGACGCTCAAGACAAAGGTTTTAAACTTTATTCTCAGCTTAACTCTATTGCTGAATCTAAGGCCGAAGAAAAGTTAGAATTGATTGAAGAATATCGCGATAATGGTGGGCCAAGTGGTGAAAAGAAAACCATGACTGACACTTTAATTGAAACTATCCTACCCACAGTGGCGGGAGCGTTAGCGAAACAGAGTCAAGCTCCCCAAGCTCCACAAAAAAGAATCGTTCAACAACGGAGGCCAGTTAGTCAAAGACCTCTTGGAGCAAACCCAAACGCCGTTAGACAAGGAACTCAAACAAGTACAGTTCAAGCGGGCGGTCAAAGACAAAATCAAACAATCCAAAAAACAAGTTCAAGCGTGGGGGCGACTCGCGGGCCAGTCGGCGGGCAAACTCTTTCGGTCGCTAAAAACTCGGTAGGATTACCAAAAGCGACTTTCCCATCTCAAAAAACTGTTACCACTACAGCGACGACTCAAACTGTAAACGATTCAGAAGAGTTTAAAGCTAAGGCCACAGAAATTTTAGTTCCAATTTTTGCGACTCACTTGCTTGAGCAATCCGCACCGACTATCGCCGCATCGGCGATTGAAGTGGGATTATTGGATAATGGAATAACAAAAGATGAATTTTTGGCAAAAGTTTCTTTAGATGATATGATGGGTGTAGTTCAAGGATTTGAATTGCCTGAACAGGCTAATCCATGGTTTGAGGAAATTTATGCCAATCTTAAAAATCAATCCGATTTGGGAGTTGGGGAATACACCGCAAGTATCTGAATCTAGTCTTCCTAATGGTACTGCGGGCAGTTTTGCCACAGTCGATTTTTTAAAAAAGGTGGCGAGGGTACGCTCTCGCCATCCTTTAGTAAGAGAATTAGCTTTAAGAATTTTAGAATCATACGGCGTTAAATCCCAAGACTATTATAATGAAGCAAGGGCCATAGGCGATTACGTTTTAAAAAATGTTCGCTATGTTCGAGACATTAACGGCGTTGAGACAGTTCACGACCCAATCACATTAATTGACCAACTAAGAAGAGGACACGCCCAAGGAGATTGTGATGATATGTCTCTTCTTGTCGCCACGCTTCTTTTATCTATTGGTCATCAACCATTCTATCGAATTGTAAAATACTATGATGGGATGGGGCCTTATCAGCATATTTATGTTGTCGTTTATGAACAGAATTGGCGTGAACCAAAAAAACGTCTAGTTCTTGACGCTATCCTTAAAAGAAGCCCGATTGGTAAAGAAGTCCCACACAAACAAGGAAAGGAAATAAAAATATGATTCAATGGGTAGCTATTTTATACCTTATACTAAAAGTAAGAGAACTTGAGGGAAAAAGTAAAAATGAACAATCTTCACCCACTAATACAGTTCGCTAAAGAAGCGGGCGACCAATTCGATGTTAAAAAATTTCGCGACCAACTTTTAATGGCCATAGCCGTAGGCGTGAGCGTTCACTATTTAAAAACTTGGTGGATAGAATTTACGGAGAAAAAGGCAAAATGATTTATACAGTTCAAAAAGGTGAAACCCTTTCATCTATCGCTCAAAAAGTATTGGGAGATAAGTTTCGATATAAAGAAATAATGACTCTTAATCCTGAGATTAAAGACCCTAATAAAATCTATCCCAATCAGAAAATTAAATTACCCGACTCGCCTTATCCGTCCAAAACACTCCAAACAAACGCAGTTCAAAATGTTCAAACCAGTTCTAACGAGTCGGGACTAATTCAAAGACTTAGAACGATTCTCATGGATAAGAGAGTCGTTCTAGGTCTTATTTCAGTAGCGGGATTATATTTCATTTATAGAAAAAAGAAAAAGTAATACACTAATTAAAAAGGAGTTTTTATGAGTCACCCTCTGTATCGTTATAACCCACACAATCAACTAGGAGAATCGGCAGATTTTTCACAATATGATGTAGTTGACAGCGACGATTTTACTCAAGATAGATTTACTCTTGGAGATTTCTCAAATTATGGTGAAGAAATTGACGATGAATCTTTATCTGGTTTTGGAGATTATGATGAGGGTTTTGGAAAGAAGAAAGGCGGGTTTAAAGTCAAAATTAAAAACCCTGTTAAAGCAGTCTCAAAAGTTGTAGCTCCTGCGGCTAAAGTAGTTTCTCCAATCGGTAAAGGTTCAGCTCCAATAAAGTTAAACATTAAATCTGGCATTTTTAAAACTCTTCAAAAAACTGCTCAGAAACCAAAGTCAAATGGGTTTTCTGTTTTTGGCAAAAAAATAAATCTTAAAATAGCACAACAACTAAAAGCAAAACAATTGGCCGAAAAAGCTGTGAAAGTTAGTCCTACGGCCATTTTACCAAAAGCTGTTCTTAAAGCATTACCCGCTCCCGCTCAAAAAGCGATACAGGAAATAGTCCCAAAACAACAATTTCCAAAAGGGCCTCAAGGCTTAAAACAAGGTTTTTCTAAATTATCTCAAATTTTTGCTCAAAAGACTTCTGTTCAAGATGAAGCTCTACCTGAAGAGATGCAAATAGATGTTCAAGAACATTCATTAGTTTCAAATGTTGAAACTCCTTCCCAAGTAGTTTCTCAAGGTACTCCCCTAAAGTCTCAGGATTTATC
>JACCDP010099452.1_pt1 | contig 10579 bp, 12 predicted proteins | sample 7445841 | NCBI WGS metagenome assembly JACCDP01 (sample SAMN15323441, study PRJNA562643) | freshwater metagenome | isolation source: river surface water | place: USA:Blue River Watershed | collected 2017-08-17
AACAGCTTACCCAACTGGCAAAACTAAAACCTCCTCACCTGGAGAAATAAAAGTTTTTCCCACAGGTAAAACGGCTAAAGCATTAGTTTGAGCTAAATTAATTAAATTACCAGAACTTAAATTACCACCGGTTGGGACAAATTCATAAATACCCTTATTTAAGGTTAAATTACCCCAAATATAAGTTTCCATCTTGCCTTGAGATTTTAACTCACTCTGGGATTTTGCATTGATAAATCTTGCTTTCCAACCTCTATTAATACCCGAAAATTTTTTAATTGCAGGTTGCACAAATCGCCAAAACGTTACCAAAGCAGAAACCGGATTTCCAGGTAAACCAAAGTATAGAGAATTGGGAAAAGTGGCAAAAGTTAAAGGTTTTCCTGGACGCATTTGCACAGACCGAAAATGGATTTTTGCCCCCAGAGATGCTAATATCTTATCAATATAATCATAATCACCTACAGACACTCCACCGGAGGAAAGAACTATATCCGCATTATTAATAGCGTAATTGATAGTTTCGGTTAAAGTAGTGGGATTATCCTTAACAATTCCTAACATTAACACTTCTGTACCTAATTCTTTAACCAAAGCAGCCAAAGCATATTGGTTAGAATCTACAATTTGTCCAGGTTTCAGGGTTTGTTCTGGTGTTACTAACTCATCACCGCTAGAAAAAATTGCCACCCGTGGACGACGGAAAACACTGATTTTAGATAACTGTGCTGCGGCTAAAATGGCAATTTCTGTTGCATTTAGTTTAATTCCTGCTGGTAAAAGTTCTTTTCCAGCTTGGTAAAAATCTCCTTGATGTCTCACAAATTCTTGGGGTTGGGGTGCAGTCAGAATAAACACTCTATTTTCCTGGAAATTAGTTTTTTCCTGCATGACCACAGTATCCGCACCCTGTGGGATAATTGCACCAGTAAAAATTCGTGCTGCTTGTCCTGGTTTAATAGTAATTTGGGGTTGATATCCGGCGGGAATTTCTGCAACAACTGCTAAAATTGCGGGATTTTCAGGACTGGAATTTTGCACATCTTCATAACGCACTGCAAAACCATCCATTGCCGAATTATCCCAATGGGGAAAATCTAAATTACTAATTACAGGAGTTGCTAAAATGCGGTGAAATGCTGTGGATAAATCAACAATTTCTAGATCATGTTTTTGTTTTAAAGGTTGGACAGCATCGAGAATAATAGTTTCTGCATCTTGGACTGATAACATCATATAGGAAAAAATACATAGGGCGCTTTAGCAATGTTATAACGCATATTATCAAGAGTTTAGTGCGTTAGTATGAAATCCGCAACACACCCTATAATACTGGCTATACCTTAATCATATCTTATGCAGAGACACAGAGAGGTTTTTGAGTATTTTTGTGGTTGGGCGTGAAACTTTCCGATTTTCGGTGACAAAATGAACCAAATATTAAAAAAATATAAAATTTATTTTCTTCGTTTTTATTCATCTGATTTTTAAGTGTAAAGCCTGATTTTAAAAGCATTGCCAGGATTTTTAAAAAGGCTTGACTAAATATAACTGATGTACAGTTATATTTGCGAATTTTCTATATTTTTATTATTTTTCTTCCCTCTGATTTTTAAGTGTAAAGCCTGATTTTAAAACCATTTTAAATAATTTCATTAAATGCTTGACAAGAAAAAATAACTGCTATACAGTTATAATATAATAGCTATTTTTCATTGTGCTATCTTAGGATCTAAGAAAACCTATGTTCACAAAAGTAAAAAAATAGCATTATGAAAATAATATCCGAAACAAAATTCAAGGAATTCTCCAGCAAATACCCTGATGCTAAAGCTAATCTTTCAACTTGGCATAAACGAGTGAAATTAGCTAAATGGCAAGATTTTAACGAAGTTTGCCAAAATTTTAAACAAGGGAGCGTTGATAAAGTTAGTGATTTTATTATTTTTGATATTTGTGGTACAGACTATCGCCTAATTACCTATATTGATTTCATTGGAAAGAAAGTATACTTAAAATATTTCCTGACTCACGCGGACTATAGTAAAGATAGATGGAAAGATGATTAAGAGTTCAGTTAAATGTCTGAGCTATTGGTAAAAGCGTCACCGGCTGTAACGGGTGTTAAGGTAAAAATTATGATTAAGACCTCAGATAAAGCACCAAGCTACATTAAATTATTACAGGCTTTTCCTCCCCGTCCTATCAAATCTGATGATGAATTACTTGCTACTCAAAGTGTTATTGATTCTATATTAAATAATCTTCCATTAACACCTGATGAACAAGATTATCTTGATTTACTAGGTACTTTAGTTTACGAATACGAGCAGACACAAGAACCTGTTCCTGATATTTATGGAATAGAATTACTCAAAGCTCTGATGGAAGAATATGGTTTTCATGAAAGAGATTTGATTCCTATATTTGAAACAGAGTCTATGGTGTCAGATATTTTAACAGAAAAAAGCCAATTAACTGTAAATCACATCCAAAAGTTAGCAGAGTTATTTAATCTTTCACCTGCTGTTTTTTTGCCGCTAACCAATGAAAATTGATAATTTAGATAACCCAAATTGGTAGTCATCTCTTTGAGGCTGGTAATGGGTAATAAGTAATTGGTGATAAAATCCCAGTGTTAATCCTGTTCATCCTTAAATCCTGGAAATCCTGATTCTGACAATTATTCATAAATTAAGGATATACTGACTGATAATTTCCTTGAGGTGCTTCAATTGCTATTGCTGCTCCCAAATCAGGACGGATAACCCACCACCAAAGCAATGTTTCTAACTGGGTTTGCGGATTATTATCTGGACACCATTCAATATAACCTTCATTCACACCAATGAGATTTGCACAAATTTCACTAGCTATAGCAACACGCTGATCTAATTTTTTAAATTGTACGATATCTTGCCAATTAACTTCATTGGGAATTGAATTTAAAATTGATTGTAAATCTATAGTCAGCATTAAATAGTTCCTCCAAAAGCTCTAACAAAATGCGGAAATGTTTTCACATTCAGGATTTTAGTGCTATCATATAGTCCGGGTTCGCTACACTGTAACTTAGTTGCATCTACTAGACAGACATTTTAACCGTCTTCTGACTAAGATTAAGGATAATTGAAAATGAGGAATAGCGATCGCATTGACAAAGCCTCCTGGAAACAACTAGCACCACTGCAAGCAGTTCGCTAATTCTCCATTACTAATCTAGTGCTACGGTTGACGGTATTTGGGACAATGGCACGATAAAATTTTATAACGATAAATTGCAATAAAGGTCTAAATGGCAGAAACACTATTTTTCAACGCCCTGCGGGAAGCTATTGACGAGGAAATGGCACGCGATTCCAGCGTATTCGTTCTTGGTGAAGACGTGGGACACTACGGCGGTTCTTATAAAGTTACTAAAGATCTACACCAAAAATATGGTGATCTGCGAGTTTTAGATACCCCTATTGCCGAAAACAGCTTTACTGGGATAGCTGTAGGTGCGGCTATGACTGGGTTAAGACCGATTATTGAAGGGATGAATATGGGCTTTTTGCTCCTCGCCTTCAACCAAATTTCTAATAATGCGGGTATGTTACGCTACACTTCTGGCGGTAACTTTAAAATCCCTATGGTGATTCGTGGTCCCGGTGGCGTGGGTAGACAATTAGGTGCAGAACATTCCCAACGTCTAGAAGCTTATTTTCAGGCTGTTCCCGGCTTAAAGATTGTAGCTTGCTCTACGCCATATAACGCTAAGGGACTTTTGAAAGCCGCCATCCGTGATGATAACCCTGTGTTATTTTTTGAACACGTTTTACTTTATAACTTAAAAGAAGACCTACCAGAAACAGAGTATGTACTACCCTTAGATAAAGCGGAAGTAGTACGCCAAGGTAAGGACGTAACAATTCTCACTTACTCTCGGATGCGGTATCATGTCCAGCAAGCTGTGAAATCCTTGGAAAAACAGGGTTATGATCCAGAAGTGATTGATTTAATTTCCCTCAAACCTTTAGATTTTGATACCATTGGCGCATCAGTACGCAAAACTCACCGCGTCATTATCGTGGAAGAGTGTATGAGAACAGGCGGTATTGGTGCAGAATTAACCGCCTCCATTAATGATCGCTTATTTGACGAATTGGATGCCCCTGTATTGCGTCTTTCTTCCCAAGATATCCCCACACCCTATAACGGTAATCTGGAACGGTTAACCATTGTCCAACCAGAGCAAATCATCGAAGCAGTGCAGAAAATGGTGGCTTTGCGGGTTTAGGTGGTTGTTGACGGTTGTAGGGGCGAACGGCCGTTCGCCCCTCCTGCCTCTGAAATTTTCTACTCACAACCGGCAAAAAGAACGTTATTATAACCTTTGTCAGTTGTGAGTGATGGTATGCAAAAACAGCGATCGCTATTAGCGTTAATTATAGTTTTGGTAATCGCCGCTATAACGGTGATTGCCACAAATCCCGTACCCTTGGGACTAGACTTACGGGGTGGCTCACAGCTTACCATTCAGGTGAAACCAACAGCAGAAATTAAGCAAATCACTGAAAGAGAATTGGAAGCTGTGAAAAGAGTTGTGGAAGGGCGAATTAATGGTCTTGGTGTTTCCGAACCCTTAATTCAAACTGTAGGTACTGATAAAATTTTAGTACAATTACCTGGTGTCAACGACCCAGAACAAGCAGAACGGATATTAGGCGGAACAGCCCAGTTAGAGTTCCGTGTCCAGAAAAAGAATACAGAAACTCAGCTTTTTGCCTTTAACGTAACAAAAAACAGCCTGAAACAGAAGCGGGAAGAGGCGAGAAAGTCCAAAGACCAAGCAACGATTGATAAAAATAAAGAAGAGTTTGATAAAAATAATCAAGCAATTGCCGAATTATTTGAAAGCACCAATCCACCTCTGACCGGTAAATATCTCCAGGATGCCTACGGTGAACCCAATCAAGGCACTAACTGGAATGTAGCCATCCGATTTGATAAAACAGGTGGTGAACTCTTTGCTGGACTCACAAAAGACCTGGCTGGGACTGGCCGTAGTATCGGAATTTTTCTTGATAATGAATTGATTAGTTCACCCACAGTAGGCGTAGAACACGCGAAAACTGGTATTACCGGTGGTTCAGCAATCATTACAGGTAATTTTCAAGCCCAAGAAGCCAATGATTTAGGGGTACAGTTGCGTGGCGGTGCATTACCCGTACCTGTAGAAATTGCGGAAAGAAGAACCGTAGGTGCTACTTTAGGAAAAGACAGTATTCAAAGAAGTATCTATGCTGGTATCGGTGGTCTAACTTTGGTAGTAATATTTATGGTATTGTACTATAGACTACCAGGAATGATCGCCAATGTTTCATTACTGATTTACTCCATTCTGACTTGGGCTACCTTTTGTTTATTAAGTGTCACCCTCACCTTACCGGGAATTGCTGGTTTTATTCTCAGTATTGGTATGGCGGTTGATGCCAACGTCTTAATTTTTGAACGGACAAGAGAAGAACTACAAGCAGGTAAAACTTTATACCGTTCTGTGGAATCTGGTTTTTATCGCGCTTTTTCTAGTATTTTAGATAGTAATGTTACTACCTGGATTGCTTGTGCCGCATTATTTTGGCTGGGTTCAGGTTTAGTCAAAGGCTTCGCGCTGACCTTAGCTTTAGGTGTAGGGGTAAGTATGTTTACCGCAATTACTTGTAGTCGCACATTGATGTTTTTAGTCATTTCTATTCCCTCATTACGGAAAACAGAACTTTATGCTCCTAATGTGCCAGTAGCAAATAAGACAGGAGTGGCACAATGAAATTACAGATTAACAAAGCACGGGGTCTGTGGTGGACTATTTCCTCTATTATTATTCTGGCTGGGATCATCTCGATGGTGATATCCTACATGAACCCTAGTATTAAAGCGCCTCTACGTCCCAGTTTGGATTTTATCGGCGGCACAAGGTTACAATTTGTCCGGGACTGTAGTAAACCTGGTAACTGCGACCAACCCATAGATATTAACGTTGTGCGCGAAGTTGCTAAATCTCAAGGCATGGGAGATAGTAGCATTCAATTAATCTCTGAAAAAATAGGCAATAAGAATGTAGAAAATGGCATTACTATTCGCACAAAAAACTTGGAGACAGAACAGCGAACAAATTTACAAACTGCTTTAAGCGAAAAAATTGGTGCTTTTGACCCCGAAAAAAATCAAATTGACTCCGTTGGTGCAACTTTAGGTAAAGAGTTATTTACTTCTGGGGTGTTAGCTTTAATAGTTTCCTTTATGGGGATTACTATCTACATGGCTGTAAGATTTCAGTGGGATTATGCCATATTTGCTATAGTGGCTTTATTTCACGATATTCTGATCACAACCGGCGTTTTCTCAATTTTAGGCTTAGTTTTCGGTGTAGAAGTAGATAGCCTCTTTATCGTTGCCTTGCTAACTATCACGGGTTTCTCTGTCAATGATACGGTTGTTATTTATGACCGCATTCGGGAAACTATTAAACTTCATCCCCAACAACCAATTGCTGATGTTGTTGATGATGCTGTTAACCAAACTTTAAGTAGGTCAATTAATACTACTTTAACAACTCTACTGACATTAACTGCCATCTTCTTATTTGGAGGCGAAACTCTCCATTATTTCTCCTTAGCCTTAATTGTTGGCTTTATCATGGGAGCTTATTCTAGTATTTTCATTGCTAGTACCCTACTGATATGGTGGCGAGAACGCACTGAAAATTACCTAATTGAAGACTCTGCAACTTCTCCAGAAAGTTAAATTCATTAATAGATGATGGGCAGAAGTTTTTTGAATTTTGAATTTCGTTGACTTAACCTGCTGCAAAAACTATTTTGAATTGTTTTTTACCCTTCTATGGATAAACCCCAAGAACCACAAATTCAACCGGAAGAATTAGTTTTAGACCCTAATTTTGCTCAACAAATCCAAAAGTTACATAGATTGATACTATATGGCAGATGGTTATTTGTTGTCTGTTTGTGGATATGTATTGCGCCTTTTTGCCTCTGGGACTTGCGGACAGAAATTTCTTTGTTATATGAATATTTTACTTGGGTAGGATTACGATATACAATCATTTTTCATCCGCTATCTAGCCTGGGATTGAGTTTTTGTATTGCTATGACAACTTCTGTTTTAGTTTGGCAAAGTCGCAATATTATTTGGGGATTACCATTAGAAGAACAACAAGACTTACAAAAGCAAGTTTATCGCATTCGTCAACAAGGATCTTCCCATCCTCTATGGAAGTGGATTTGCGAATAGAAATCGGTGAGGATCCTCCCAATTAAGTATAAGTTTAATTTTTAAATAAAATGTTGCATACATCTATACAACTTGGGTAATTTTCCTGAAAATATGTCATAACAGAAGCAAAGATACTAGAATCATTAGGTGTCTATAGATGAAATATTCTCAGATTCAGTTTAGCCAAAGTCATGCGGATATTGATCTTTATCAACTTCAAGAACTTTTTAACCTGACTGCTTTTTGGGCAAAAGGACGCAGTATTAAGGATTGGGGTATAGCTATTGTTAACAGCGAACCTGTTATTTCTATCTGGGATAGGGAATTATTAATTGGCTTTGCTAGAGCGACTTCTGATGGTATCTATCGCGCTACAATCTGGGATGTTGTGATTCATCCAGACTATCAAGGTAATGGGTTAGGAAGTAAGTTAGTAGAAACTGTTTTAAGTCATCCACGAATGCAAAAAGTAGAGCGTGTATACTTGATGACGACTCACCAACAGGAATTTTATGAAAAGATTGGGTTTGAAGTCAATAACACCACCACAATGGTTTTACATAATCAGTCTAATTATGATGCTTTCATAACTGAAGAGATTTGTTTGCAGGAGTCTCTATAGGTACAGATATTTGCAGTCTAGTTGACTGCTGTGTTTGTTCCTCATTGGTGGGTAAGGGCAAAATTTCTAATTTTCCTCCCATCAACTCTACTAAACTTTGATTGAGTAAAAGTTTCATTCCTGGAGACAAATCTATATTTTCCTGAAGTTCTGGATTTTCAGATCTGATTGAATCTAGAGATTCACTTGTAAGTACAGCAACAGTTGGTACATCTAACCAAATATTTACATGATTACCTGTAACTGGTAAATTACTAAAAAGATAAATATTCCCTTCTTCCATTTGCGTAATTGTTGTATCTATTAAATTTATTAAGACGTGTTTCAACCATCGGGAATCTGCTAAAATGTGAATTTCTGGATCTGGCAATGATAAAGTAAAATGATAATTGCGATTAGCTGCCAGTAAATAAGTTAAATCATAAATATCCTGTAAAAATTCCGATAATTGTAAAGTCTCAATATCTAATTTATTTCTCCCAGATTCTAATTTAGAAATATTCAAAATTTCATCAATGAGTTTTAGTAATTTTAAGGATTTCTCATGAGCTTGTTCAATAAACTCTCTCTCTTCTTCAGGTTTTTCACATAAATCTGCTAAAATTAATTGATGTAATCCGATGACACTACTTAATGGCGATCGCAATTCATGGCTAGTTCTCGCCAAAAAACCAGCCTTAAATTGACTCATTTCTCGCGCTTGATAATAAGCTAATTGAGTTTGTTTCAATTCTTGCAAAAGTTGACTTTCTTCATGTTGTAGAGAATTTTGAGGAGGAGTCAATACAGATTTAGCAGACTGTAGGAACAATCTATAAAAACCTATTCCTAATCCTATTCCCGTTCCTAAATACAACCAGTTGTTAAAATTCATATTTACAAAAATTGCAGTTAATTATAGCGGTATGCACTTGAATGAGATACAGAATTCACCTAAAAAACTATACACCATCATATCTTTCAACTCTGTCACCGTGGCGTAGCACCTGTCAACTGTCACCTGCTATATTTAATACAAGGATGCAAGATAGAAATACTCTAATTCAGAAGAATAAAAATTCTTACAATTTAATACTACCTTGTCTTAAAATCTGCCAATTACTACCAGTCCATTTTGCAACAGTGGAAGGTATACCCAAACCTTGATATTCTACTGATTCTAAAGTTAAAACCTCTGGAAATTGAGCTTCTATTTCTGCTTTTTTCTCTAAAGCAGGTTGACCTGATAAATTAACACTAGTTGTAGCCATAGGACCAGTTTGGGCTAAAATACTTTGAGCTACTGCGTGATTGGGAACTCTAATACCAATCGTAGTTGAATCCATAGTATTCATAACTAGAGGAATTTTCCCACTAGCTGGTAAAACTAGGGTCAACGCCCCTGGCCAATATTGATTCACAACTTCTTGCCAAGTCTGATATTCTAGCTCACTACCCTGAACATAATCCCATAAATCTTCAGCAGTAGCCGCCATTAAAATTAATGGTTTGTCTAAACTCCGTTGTTTAGCAACATAAATTAATTCCGCTTGTGTTGGTATTGTTGCCAGTGCGGGGACTGTGTCCGTAGGAAAACTAATCAGTTTTCCCGCTTTCGCGCTAGTGATCAGAACTTCTAAAGAGACATTCATCTGTATTTTTCCTTCGTGCTTTAGATCCCGGACTTATTGAAGAAGTCCGGGATCTGGGGATCTATGTTTGTTACCTTACTTAATAATAATTCAAGATCCAACTGTCCAAAACACCCTTATGTCCCTCTAAAAATCTGATAAAAATCTTTACAATAGAAAAGAATAGCAATCATACATAATACAAATTTAAACCCATGGGAATATTCGGATTTGGTAAAAAGTCAGCTATGCCCAAACCAGAGGAAGCTTTATCAGGACGGGTAGAAGTAATGCGAGTACCAGCACATCATTATGTTAACAAAAATCCTCTGAAAGCACCTTTTCCCGAAGGCTTGGAAACCGCTATGTTTGGTTTAGGCTGTTTTTGGGGAGCAGAACGCAAATTCTGGCAACTCGAAGGAGTTTATACCACTGCGGTAGGTTATGGGGCTGGTTACACACCTAACCCTACTTATCAAGAAGTTTGTAGCGGCTTAACAGGTCATAATGAAGTGGTATTAGTGGTGTTTGATTCCAAAATCATCCCTTATTCCCAACTGTTGAAAGTTTTCTGGGAAAGTCACAACCCCACCCAAGGAATGCGTCAAGGTAATGATACCGGGACTCAATACCGTTCAGGAATTTACGTCTATTCCGAAAATCAAAAACAACTAGCACAAGCATCACGTAACACCTATCAAGCAGCCCTCAGTAGTGCAGGTTATGGTAAGATCACCACAGAAATTTTAGATGCACCTGAATTTTATTATGCTGAAGAATACCATCAGCAATATTTAGCCAAAAACCCAGGTGGTTATTGTGGTTTAGGTGGTACTAACGTAGCTTGTCCCGTGGGTGTTGCTGAAGCACAGGTGAGTTAAAAGAATTAAAATTTTAGAGACGTTCCCTGGAACGTCTTTACAAAGATTCTGAAAAACACATATTTAGGGTTTGCTGAATAAAGCTAAAACCGTTTATTTATAAGGGTTTTGCGGATTTTCCCAACAAAAAAGTGCCAGGTTTTGGCAAATGGAGTCTCAAAACAGTTGCATTTTTCCCTGTCGGATATGGG
>JACCDP011535938.1_pt1 | contig 10579 bp, 10 predicted proteins | sample 7445841 | NCBI WGS metagenome assembly JACCDP01 (sample SAMN15323441, study PRJNA562643) | freshwater metagenome | isolation source: river surface water | place: USA:Blue River Watershed | collected 2017-08-17
CCCCAGCAAAAAAAAAAAAAAGGATTCGACAGTTACCTTCCATTTTTACGAACAATTTACGAGTTCGTAAAAAAAAAGATGGAAAGGTACAAAACCCCTTCAGCCCCGCGTGTTGATGAGTAAATCAAAAAGTGACGAGGAAATAAGCACGAGCCGCTTTTTGACGAGTACAGCTCATCTCCGTGGACGTTTCGATTACTGACCCACGTCCGGTGGTAGTATCAGTTAGGTTTACACCCTCCTCCCTCCACTTCAACAACTGAGCAAAACCGGTTTGCGCGCAATAATAAACATTTAATAGCCTAACATAACCCCTTTTTCAAACACCAATAGAAGAAAACTATTCTTTTCTTAGAGGATTTTTTACGCTTCTCGTGCATAAAAGTTTCGAAATTCAGGGGGAAAAAGAGCTTTTACTTTAATGGTGACGAAGATAAAAGAATTGCAAATAAAAATATCATGTAAATGTCGACATTAAAAAGTCACACAGATTAAGATCTCCGACATACAATTATATTACACGTTAGCGATTTCATGAAAAACTTTCATATGGAACTCGTCGGCAGTGTAGTTGAGATTGCGTTGGACAAGGCGATGAATTACGTTAGCTTCGGCACGAGCGTGATTCCAATGTTCAAGCCACCAGCTATCAGAATTTTGTTCTCTCGTTAGAGGGTGAATAGGCGATGGGCAGCTGTAGTGACTGGTGTCTACTAGAGGCAGTGGTTGTACTGAATATCCACGGTTTTCTTCGAATATTTTACGATGGACTTGAGAACACAAATAACATTCAAATGATTCGACAAAGTTCTCTTTGTTTAAGTCTTCACTTTCATGACCGGCACTCCAAATGCGATTCTCGATTGCATTGATTAAATTCTCGTTCTCTACGACCCCTTGTATTTTGTGAACGAGCATGTTGCTGTATGCCGTGTCATTTCTATTTAAATCATGGAGATGCACTGCTAAAGATTCGGGTGATGTGAAATTCCACACTGAAACTATTGAATTACTATTTGGCAACCAGTCCTACAATAATGAAGTGAAACTTAAGAAATGATCGCTAACTTGAATTTAGGTTTAGATAGAGGAATTACTTGAGCGGAAGGAGATCCCATGTAAATGGGGACGGAACCTAATGTCAGTGGTCTCCACAATTTTTCGGTAATGTAATCATCTCCTATGGCATTTTCAAAGGCAATGGTAAATTTGTACTTTGCCATCAATTGCAGAAACTCTTTATTGTTCATGTTATCGGCCGGATTTTCTAAACTAAAAGAATCGCATATTTAAAATGCTGCAACCTTTCGCGTATAAAGATTTATGGGACTTAACTGTATAGGAAGTGGCTTGTTGTTTAAGCATTTCCCATAAGAATCAATCTTAATAAATTTCTGAAGCTCTTTAATATATAAATCTCGCTCCGAGGGGGCGTCACATGACGACTGGACATATACAACTGGTGAAAGGCCTTCTAATACTTGCATGCTGTTTTTCTCAGCAACAGGTATGAAATATTTGGGATCTCCATTACACCAGACAGAATTACATTTTAATTCTATTTTTTTAAAAGTTTTAAGAATAAAAATACCTGTTATATCATTGAGTTTGTGCAAACTTAAAAGTGTTAAGGGAAAACTGGATTTTCTGCTCCAGGTAGCTGTGTGATTAAAGAGAGATATCAATGGCTGGTAGCAAAATGATGGATTGTTTTTGGGTGATTCTTCATGGAGTAAAGCCCACTCATGCCAAGGTTTACGAGGAATAGGTAGATCAACAGAATTGAAATTGCTCCCATAAAATGTCACAACCTACGAGAGTGTGCTGATCTAGTAAATCCTCATCATTTTAATTAAAATACAGATAGAAGAGGGGGTGCCTACCTTGGTTTGAAGATGGGACAGGTAAGTCCGATTTTCAGTGAAAAAGCAAGTGTTTTCGCCGCATGTTCTCCAGTCCCCCACTTCGCCAGTGAACGGTGTCCACCATAGAATTATTGGACTTTCTAATTGCTCATCGGAGCTAAACCAGCCACACCATACCTGTATTATGCATACTTCTGGGATTATTTTAAACCTACTCATCTTGCACAAATAAGAATTTACCGTGCATAGCCTTAAAAGAAGAATACATGGTATTAAACTGAAGCAAGAGAGGAAATGTGTCATGTTCAGAATCAAAACAAAAACAAATATCCTTACAGCGTTGCCATTTCTTGTAAATAAATCATAATTTTCTGGCGAGATTCCTTAGTTACGATTTTTGACGGCTTTTGCTCTAATGATCAGCTGAGATTTTCTTATTTTTTAAAAGAACATATTCTCCTTTTTGACTCCTTTTTGATCTTTTAGTGACTATTTCATCCATCTTAGTGGAAACAAAAGTTTCTTAAATACACCTCTCTCAGGACATCTAGTGGCTCGCCTAATCTACAGCCCAGTCTGCCAAATTTGAATTTTTCAAAATAGAAAAATACTACATGCTTCAGAGTTATTGTATAATTTTACCAGCCCAACTTTCGTCGCTCGCTGGGAGGATTTCAAAGGAATGAAATAAAATAAAATCGCTAAAAATTCTTAATGGCAACTGCATATGAATATCAATTTAGACAATAGCCATCAACAATTTTACACGGAGGTACGAACTTCCTATTGAGAAGTATGAGAGAGATATGGTCAGACGCAAGTATTAAGATATATTTGCATAAATAATTTTTCAGAAGTAGAATTAGCAAGCGTACAGATAATAATACTACACGTCAGAAAATGCATAAGCCGCGATACACTTGAACCACGCAAAGGAAAATGAAAGAATACGTGAAGGAGTTGTTACAAAAGTAATGATGAGTGTGCGGCGTTTCAGTTCTTTGACTATAGACAATTTTTGTGTTATTTCAAACCCCCTTCCAAACTTCTCCTCCTTCTTTTAGTTCTCTTTTTAGTCTTCCTTCTCCTTCTCTTCTTTTTTTTGTCTGTGGTCAATGGTGGCAAATCGTGGCGGCGTCTTTTGTAAACCCCTCTCCCCCTCTTTTTCCTCCTGGAATAAAAAGCTATATACAGTATATATGGTATATATATACGGGGAACTTGGATCCCTTGTGGAAGAATAAGAGGGGGTCGGCTGGGTCTGCAATAAGAAAAACAGACCATCAATTCGTTCAATCTGAAACTAGCCTTTTTTTCTCTTGCGTTCGGACAGTTTTCAAACGAAAGAAAGAAAAGAGTTTGACATGACCATGGATTTATTGTAAAACACAAGAAATTATGTTTTGAGAATCTAAATCATCGGGTGCTATATATACACTATATAAAAGAACTTGGACACGGACCGCCAGTTAAGTTGAAGCGCACACTTCCTTTCGCCATTTCTTTGATTGACGATTGTGTAGATTGTAGAAAAGTGAGGCGCGGGTTATTAGTAACACGCTCTTGCTCTATTACAGTTCAAATATAGTTCTTCCTAACAATAGCTAGACCCGACAAATATCAAAGGCTTAACGAACCGACCGCTCGCTATTACTTTTCTAGACTCGCAAACATTGGATGAAAAAAGGGGGGAGGTTGAGAAGTTAGAAGGTGGGGGGCATTATTTTTTGAAGTGTTTGGTTGTGTTTTGCCGAGGAAAACTTCATAATAAGGAGAGCTGTTGATACGCTAAAAAGTCATTGAAATTGCAGCTGCCCCTTTCCTTCTTCTCCTATAAGTCTTCCTTCTTTTTATTTTATTTTTTCAATAGATCCCCTTTTCTACTATCCGCGCATTGTTTCCCATTCGACTCGGGAGTCGGTACAAAAGCTGCTGAACTTGTTGTTTGGTGGCCTTTTTCCGTCGGCCTTACCTAAACACAAAAAAGGAGCCATATTAGAACAACAACGACCCATCGTTCTCGCTGTATTATATTTTTTCTTCTTCTCTTTCTTTCAAACATTCGCCATGCACTCAAAGGTTTCAAAAGGCTGCAGACTGCATTTACGTATGTCTATTTATGGAACGATTTCTATTGTTTTGACTGGGTTTAAAAAATATAATCTTGAGTAGAAAATTACCGAAAATTGTGTTTTTGGCTCCATATAAAGGTGAATGGTGAATTACTTTGACGAAGTACATGTCCAAATACAGACAGAAAATTTCGATTACAGTCTGCCATAATAAAAAAAGACAATAAGGTAGTCCAAGTATATCTATATAACTTGTAAGAAAGTGGATACAACAGCCAGGGTAGAATAATGCGTCGTTGGTGAAGTGCCACACAAAAGACTGAATAGCTGAATAGTCGGATAGGCCATTCCCAGTCCTTTGAGAAGGTAAGAATATATAGAGGGGGGTCACAGGCGTGATGAGAGGGGGTGACGTCGGTCTCTGTGAGCCATTGGCAACGCTAGTGTCGCCTGCCAGACTGTCACAACCCAACAGCAACACGGCAATAACCAGGGTGAATTTACAGTCGACCACCCTGCGACTCGGAAGAATATGGCACCCGACGGTACTAGCAAATGACATTGCTCCGGACCAGCACATAGTTCCGAATTAAGCGTAAGCGTAAGATTGTACAAGTACAGCAGGAATGAACACCTGTATATGAAGTATTCCAACAAATCACCTGCTGGAATTCGCTTTTTGTTGACCTACTTTACGACGATGGCATCGGAAATATTATCCTCAAAGAACGGAGCGGTCCTTTACCGAATCTACACGGCTGTCGAATAATGGCGACGCGCGTTGATTTATCAGCGGCGTATGGTACCGCCATCAACTGTATTAGTTTACCGTAGGGTTGTGCGCCACTGCGCCCGGTTCGGTTACTTCAATGTTCAACCGGCTACCCAGCTACCACATTTTTGGAATCACTCTCCGCTTCAGATGACAAAAGCGGAATACCAAAAGCTAACTTTCGAATTACGAAAAAAATAGTTCTTTAGAAAATTACCGACTTTCCCTCATAATAGATTTATCTTTAAAAAAACGAAACAAATTTGTTTAAGGAATATGGAATTTGTTTACGAAAGGAGAAAAATGAGCGATGGAAACAGGAAACTTGGGTTTCATAAATTGAGTTTTCTGTTGAAATTCAAACACGCCATCTTTTCCAACGGCCCATTTTACTTGTCGAACTTCCTGCTTCCTCCTACATGAAAAAGTTTGTGCTCTCAATAGCTTCAAGATTACGTGAACTTGTGTAACATGTAAAAAGATAATTTTCTCCGAAAACTCCGTTTGTTGCACTTGAGTATACCAGGTGGCTACTGACTGTCGGAAAACAGTGTACGCTTATTCACGCCTTGGGTGAGGACTGAGGATAGTAGAGGAGCATTGAATAAAGATAAGCAAATGTGCGATGGCGTCAATGTGTGAAAAGAGAAGTCTGAAGTGGGGAAACGCTTCTGATTCCCCGACAAGATAATCTCCTCGCCGGAAGGCACGAGTGGAAGCGCAATCTATGTACCCGATCGTAGCAAAACTTCAGGATACAACGTGACGCAACAAGTGTTGCTCTCGGTACAGGATAGAGGAAGGACCATGTCAGGTGTCGGGCAAAGTCGACCATTCAGTGATGAATAGCTTAATGATTCCTTCACCAGTTCCAAATCCTCATGAATTATTCAATCGCCTATAATGACTCAATTTCTAGACCTTTAAACTGCCAAACTCTCTATAGGCCCAGCAGTTTTTCCACGGTTATTCAAATGTCCATAGCCCTAACGTTTTAGGTTGGGCCTATACGTAAACGGTTTTTCGACCCAAACCAGGAGCGGAAAGTGTGGAACCAAGGGTAGAATATTTGGTATAAGAACCTGAAGACAACTCTAACTCTTTCTCTTTGAATACTTTAAGATTCAAACAGGGACTATATTTATTGCAGTGTCTCGGTTGTACACGGATTGTGCGTATAGGCGTGTTGCACGGCCGCAAGCTACGTCTGAGACGGACACGGCGACCACAGGAGGAAGAACCGAACTGCTTATACTAACAAATAAGAGAAATCCTTTAATTCGGGGGGTTCGGTTTGAGAAACATGGCCCGTGTTTCATTTGCGGACGTGAACGCGCGCGCGCGCTCCTCCTCCGCCTTGATATAAACGTTTTATCCGCCGGGCAACGTGTGCGGTCTCTAAACGAAACATCCGACCATACATCAAAATACGGGGCATAGCATAACGTTTTTTCTCGTTCAAGAATGCGTGATGATGGAAATGAAACCGGTACGAGGTCAACAGTTTAGTGGCAATTAGAAATGATAGACAACTGTTACGCCTCGTGGAATTTGAAATGTATGTGTTGATTAAATTAGCATAGATCTGTTAGAATTGATAGATCTTCCTGTTCCCGTTATAAACAGTTGCCAGTATAACTCAACTAGATTGAATACCATTCGTTGCGCGTGTTCGATTCGGATCACCAGCTACCAATTTCCGAGCAGCAATTCGTTACAGTAATCGTTTCGTCTTTGAACTTGAACCTACTGGTTTTATTACCAACACCATAGAAGAAGCTAGAAACCGACTTTGGGAAATTTTATAACTACGCATCTTAAATTTCAAGTTAAAATGGAGAAACAATAATGTTATTGTACGCGAGGATCTTAGTTCTTGTTGTTCTTTTTTTTTCTAAATGAAGTCGTTTGAATAACAGCGCATAGTTGATGACTTGAGCCGGTTGCGTGGTTTTCATTTTATATTTCTTTTTAGAGGTTCTCCGCCTCCGGAGGGATGTTGAGTAAAAGTTTTTTTCTCTCTCTCTCTCTGGTGGCAATGCCAGCGTTTCCTGTTGTTGTTTCTTGCTGTGTTGTTTGCTGGCCGCGCCAGGAGGATACAGGGTAAACATCGCGTCTATGCGCATAACATTTCGGGGTCGAAGGGGGCTTTTCCCTTCTCGGACGCGATCACCACTATGATTATGCGTTCTGCCTCTTTGTTATTAACGATTTCTTTTCACCAGCACGTGTCGGCCAAGAATGGATCTTTTGGCGGCCAACAACAGTTCAATTCTATCTAGTCTTCTAAGCTTCTCATTGCCTTTCTGCGTTTCTTGATTACAACAACAAGATATCATCTGGTTGATAAATGATAACCTAGGAGTGCTGATGGCTATAACCACAGCTGGCATTGTGTCGTGCTCCGAAGACAATTGGTTAATTGATGTTCAGTCAGCGATTTGATACGGTTCGGTTTTCTTTCTATATATATATTCACGAAGCCATTTTAGGACTGCACAAACGATAGTACAACTTTTGGCTTGTCGGCTTGGTTCATCGCGATGAACCAAGACCCCCCAAGAGGGAGGTGCTGAAAGAAAAAGTAGCAAAGAGCCTATGACTTTTGGTATCAGCCGTAATCGAATGGAGTGTTTCCTTTTCATCGGCTAATTAAAGCGATTGGATCTGGTTACCGTCTCTAAAAGACTGTGCAGTCGCCGCGAGTGCGCACACGTCTCGGGTTCCCGCAGCGCCCAGCAGCGTGATACCATACGTTCGTGGGCTCCGAGTGCACACCGTGCCCCAGAGGGAGGAACTTTGGGAATGGATACCCATGAATAACCTACCGTGCCAAATCGGTTGGAAGTCTGAATCGACAATCTATCATTTGTTGCTTTTGTGCGAGAAATCTATATTTTCCACAAGAAGGCAATTTCAGCACTTTGTACAGCGTCGAAACTCGAAAATGTTTCTCTCTGCATTTGATTGGCAGACGGAACGAATGGTTTCACTTATGCGCAGCTTGTTGAACCGAATAGACCGATCGTGTAGTTTGTAGCGTACGTTTATAAGTTTTTGATTGTTTTGCGAGTGAAAAAAAAGATGCAAAAAAAAAAGAGTAGCAATAATGTTTTCTCAGTGGGTTACCATATGGTATACTTGTGCGAAACTCTTGACATCCCAATCAGCTAGCCATTCGCCAAAAATGAGCTGTTCATAATGCACAGATGGCATTCTGGTCAGTTCGTTTGTGATTAGACCTCGCGCAATCAACAGAATTCAATATTCTTCGTCGCTGGAGAAACCACAGTTCCAACCACAGTGCAACGGCGTGCAGGAAACGTGCCAATTGAATGCAGGGAAATGCAGGGGGAACATTTTGGCATTCATCGAAACCCTAGGTGGCAGAGTCGAATATTTGTAAGTGTTTTGATAGATGAGGTTCACCTCACGGAACGTAGATGCATGATGTTGGGTTTATCCATAATTCATTTTCCTAACCAAATAGAGAGAAGAGCTCGGAATGGACGAGCTGTCTGTATGGAGACCCAGTCGCTAATCCAATCAAGACTTGCGAAAAAGAAAAGGAAAAAAAAAAAAAAACTAGCTAGAGCTAGCTTATAGTACGCAAGTTTTCATCTGTAGCATGCGATGCAGCAGTCCAGGTCGACGGGTTGGGACTGATCAACGAGCTAGCGTTGTTTGCACTAGATACCCTCATTCATCATGCGCATGTCGGAACCTTATTCGATGAAGACAAGGCGACCCCATCGATATCCCAACAGGACGTTTGGGACAAAAGAAGTGTGGAAGGATATTGAAGAGGTTATGGGCCTTATAGGCCTTATAGTCTTTGGTCGACTATCCCTGGAACTGACCACTTCATCCTGCACGTCAGTTTCCATTAGGGAAGTGGCATCCAAGTCCCTCTCGTTTGAAGGAAGAAGATGGAACTTGGATGCTAAATCCACATACAAGTGTCCTCCTCCGGATTCCCCCACAGGAATGTTTGTTTGATTATGGAACCGTAATGTTATACTTTTTTTTTCGATTTCAATGACCTGGAATGCCAGAGACCTTCATTCCTGGGGTTGGTCAGGTTACTTTCTTTCCTTCGTCCACAATATCGATGGAGGACTAGAGGAGAGTGGCCTATCTCCCGCGGAGAATGTTGATCCGTGATTTGTCTTGTGTTTGTCTCGACTATCCACACACTTTTTATTTATTCATAGCTCTACGATATGAAAGTTTTCTCGGATATATGGAATAGTTGAATGTGTATATGTACCGGGTTCTGATGAGGAGTAACCCAGTGGTTCGGTCTTCGCTGTGGGGGCTCGACGGGCTTCCGAGTTCCGATTTTTCCAACTTTTTAGAAATAGATTAGCTCAGCGGGGTCGCCTGTTGTCTTGAGTCAATCAGTATAGTAGTAGTTTCAATACGGCATATACAAACAAACCTACGCAACTATAGTAAAAGAGTCTTCGGTAAATAACAACTATGACGGATCATCAGCACCTGTTGCTTGCCTACTGTTGCCGAGTAAATAGCTTCTACACTATCAGGGTTTCCACAGTTTTTCGGTCAACGTACAGAGACCTAATACAACATTTTCCCCATGTGCAGTACCTAATTTGAGTGAAAGTTTTACCACTGGATTTATTATTAGACCAAAGCGCGTGCTTCTTTAGAGGGAGAAAAGAAAAAGTTTCTCCCGAGCACTTGTTATTAGTGATTAACGCAACCGATTTCCTTCCGCCTGATGACTACGTGTGTGGCGTGCGTGCGCCGAAGCTGGAGCCACGGAAGCTGCAATGGTCGACTACGGAGAGTTTATGTGTGCATTGCGAGTGTGCACCAAACTAGGTGAAGTTAAGAAAAGGGGGCAAAGGGGGGGTTTGTTGTCTAATTAGGAGGGCGATAAAAATTATAAGGCCGCGCTCGATTTAATAACAGTAGAGTCTTGCGTGGAGGTGGACCGCGTGCTGGACAAAGCTGCCGAAAAGGAGAACAAGAAGAAAGAAAAAAAAACAATATTAAAGGAGCCTCTTCTTCTTCTTCTCGCCGTCGAGTCGTTACAGCCTTCACCAGCGACTGGGCTTCATTATCGTTATTGACCAAGTGAAGATAGTTAACCCGCTTCAATGGACCCTGGCCGCCACTACGCGCCTTTACCAAACCGTCCGTCCTTGTCCCCCCACGTCGCTTCACAAGACCAAAGCTTAATAACCTCTCTACACGGCTTTCGCCTCCTCCGTGTTTGTATACTTTCTAACAGTGTAAGTGTTTGCTGGCTTCTTCGGTAGATGTATGAGGCCCTGTCTGCGCTTCTTGTACTTGTTGTGTGTACTGTCTGTGTACACATCAAAGTACCCCACTGCGCAATCATGCCGGCCCCATCAACACAGACAGCAGCTCGCCCGCCGAGTAAAATGGAGCACACCAATTGGACAGGTATTACGGAACTGGGGTATACACACTGCCATACCTTGCTTCATTTCGGCTGCGCCGTTTTTTTCCCTTTTTTTTATTATCTCTAATTCTTTTTATTCGGGCCCCCCTGACTTATTTTCCTATTCTCTTCTCTGTTCTCCAAAAATATGACTCTTGTTGCTGAGTTGTGTGGTCAAAACAATCGTGTTGCTGCCCCGGCTCCAGTTTATCCTGTACTAAACCCTCTTTAACCCCCTCTCATTCGTCGGAGTCGGCGACCGCTCCCTGTAACCGCCAACCGGGGCCTATAGAAGCTGTCAAGAATAGCTGCTGATTGCACACTTCACTTGGCTGTGTTGGGCCTCGTCGGTGAATGCAGGTCAAGACTGAAAAGAAGTAGAAGTTCCGTCCCTAACGATCAAAAAGAGAAAATTGGACGCCGTGCTCAAGAACTA
>JACCDP011342480.1_pt1 | contig 10577 bp, 15 predicted proteins | sample 7445841 | NCBI WGS metagenome assembly JACCDP01 (sample SAMN15323441, study PRJNA562643) | freshwater metagenome | isolation source: river surface water | place: USA:Blue River Watershed | collected 2017-08-17
ATGGTGGGCGACGCAGCGACTACCGGGCCGGTGGGGACCATGGTGGCGCAGATCGAGCAAGGCAGCAAAGTCTTCAGCGGCATCCACAAGCGGCTGCACTACGGGTTCGGTACGGAGTTCCTGCATATTGCCGAGCTGAACGGAGAGTCGCTGCCTGAGATGTACCCCTATGTTCCCGCCGATGGGCAGCAGCATGTGCTGCGGCAGGACTTCGATGGCCGGGTGGATGTCATCCCCGTCTCGGACCCCAACATTTTCAGCTCGGCGCAGCGCATCGCCATGGCGCAGAGTGCCTTGCAGCTTGCTCAGTCGATGCCTGACTTGGCCGACCGCAGGGCGGCGGCTATCGGCCTCCTGTCTGCCATGCGGTTCCCCGACCCGGAACGGGTATTCCCCAAACCGGCAGACGCACAGCGGTTGGACCCGGTGACCGAGGGCAGCGCGCTCATGCTGGGCCGACCCATCAAAGCGTTCATGGAACAGAACCACCAAGCGCACATTCAGGTGCATATGGGCCAGATGCAAGGCATGCCCAAGGAGCGGCAACCGGGGATGAACTCGCACCTCATGGAGCACATGGCCATGGCAGGATACATGCAGCTGGCGCAGATGATGGCGCAGCAAGGTGTGCAGCTTCCCCCGCCGAATTGGACTGCCACTGCGCAGCAAGGGTTCGGGCAGGAGTTGCCGCCGCAGGTGGAGGCGCAGATCGCGATGATGGCGGCTCAAGCCATGCAACAGTTCATGGCGCAGCAACAACAGCAAGCGCAGCAGGCGGGTGGGCAACCTAATCCGCAGCAGGCGGAGGCAGCGAAGGAGCAGTCGTTCCAGAATGAGGAACGGCGCAAGCAGGTCGCATTCGAGGCCGAGCAGCAGCGCAAGAACGCTGAGCTGGCCAACGACGTATCGCGAGAAGACGCGCTGGCCGGGGTTAATCCTGAGTTGGTCAAGCAGGCGGATGCCTTCATCCAGCAGGCAGGGCTGCGCATGGACGCTCGCGAGCTGGCGATGCTGGCCAAGACATTGGGCCGTCCGTTCAATGAGGTTGTGCAAGCGATCAGTCGGATGGCTATGGCGGGGCAGGGAGGAGGACCGGCCCCAATTGCAGTGGGAGTGAATCAGACACAAGCGAGGTTCATGTAATGGCGTATTTGATGCAGGTGAGGGAGCAACTGCGGGAGGAGCTTGCCGGGCAGATGCGGAAGGTCATGGACGAGATGGCGTCCGGAAGGTGTGCTGACTTTGCGGATTACAGACGCATGGTCGGCATCACACAGGGGTTGCGTCGCGGTGTGGACGCTGTCGATGCCGTGTTTCACAAACTGCTTGACGATGAGGGAGACGAACTTGAGTGACTATGAGAGTGGTAATTCTGGCTGGAGTAACGAGAGCACGGAGTTGCCCGAGGGGTTTTGGGAAGATTTGCCGAAACCGATGTACTGGCGCGTTCTCGTCGTGCCGGTGCGTCCTAAAGAAGTCTCGAAAGGCGGCATCGTGCTGGCTGTTCAGCACCAAGAAGCGCAGGAGATACTCAATTTCCTTGGCAGGGTTGTGGCCCTTGGACCGATGGCCGGGAAACACGAGCGACTGGGAGGCACCGGGGCGGAACCCGCTGCTGACTTTCCCAAGGTGGGGGACCACGTGATGTTCGGGCGGTTCGCCGGTCAGCGCTTGCTGCACAAGGGAGCGAAGCTGCTCCTGATCAACGACGACGAGATTCTTGGCGTCGTCCCCAACCCCGAAACACTGCAGGTCACTCGATAAGGAGCTGTCATGGCTACGGAAATGAACACTGAACTGGACGAATTGGACACCGATGTCGGTGGAGAGCAGGAACCCCTGCTTGACGAGGACTTCGAAGTAGCGGTTGCAGCAACCGACGACGAGGAAAGTGAAGCCCCCGCTGAAGACTCTGATAGCTCGGAGGCAGAGGAAGCAGGTGAAGCCGCACCCCCGGCAGCAGACGACGCTGTGGCGGAGACGGACGAGGTTGATGCCGAGCTGGCGGCAATGCCCGACAAGATCAAGAAGCGGTTTCAGCGGGAGAAGCGACTGCGGGACACCATCATCTCGGAGCGTGAGCAGATTAAGTCTGTCGCCGTTCATGCAGCACAGCTTGCTCAGCAGCGGGAAGGGGAAGTGCTGTCGCTCAAGAAGCAGAACGCCCAGCTGCAGCGTCAGTTCGCCGAGACGCTGGACTACGCCTACGAGCGGGACATCTCCCTGAAGAATAACGAGCTGCGCAAGGCTCGCGAAGAAGGGAATTACGACGCAGAGACCAAGCTGCAGAGCGAGCTGGATACGCTACGCTTCCAACACAACCAAGTGAAGCAGGCCAAGACGACGCTGCCTGATCCCGACAAGGTCGTGGCTCCGCCCGCGCAACCGCAGGCACAAGCGGCTCCGCAGCAAGGCCAGCCAGCACCGCAGCAGCGTCCCCCTCCCGCACCTCTGGCGGTCAAGTGGCTCGACAACAACAAGTCGTGGTTCCAACACCCGAAGTTCCGTGGACACAAGGCGTTTGTTCTGGCGGAGGACGCAGCACTTGTCGCCGAGGGGTATGACCCGAAGTCCAAGGAATACTACGAGGAGCTGGACCGCCGCATTGACAGCAACTTCCCAACGCTGCGGAAGAAAGGCAAGCAGACATCAGCGTCCGTAGCAGGAGTAGGCAAAGCACCGGCCAGCAACGTGTCCAGCCGCACCATTACGCTGACCAAGGCAGACTTGGCCAACATGCGCGCGTTCGGACTGGACCCCACCAACAAGGAGCATCTTCGTGAATACGCCCGCAACAAACGTGCAGCTTGATTCCAACGTCCCGCTTCCCGAGACAAAGAAAGGAAAGACCATGACCACCATGAAACAGGAGCGCAGCGCTCCGCCCGTACACGAGTCCCGCCAATACGAGACGTGGGACGACGTGGATATCCACGCTGAAGAAAGCAAGCCGTGGGTTCGCCCCACCTGCCTTGAAGCGCCGCCCCCGCGTCCGGGGTTTGCCCAGCGTTGGATTCGCGTAGGCATGATGGGGCAGGATGACCCCACCAACGCAGCCCGCAAGTTCCGCGAAGGTTGGAAACCGCGTCCGGCTTCGACAGTTCCGGCGTCCTATCACGCCCCCACAGTGCAGCATGGCAAGTGGGCCGGGTGTATCGGCGTCGAGGGGTCGCTGCTGTGCGAGATGCCCGAGCGCATGAGGGACAAGCGCAACAAACACTACCAATCCAAGACGGCTACAGTCACGGCGGCAGTGCAGGATGCGTTGCAGCGGCAGTCGCGCCCCGGTATGCCCATAACGCAGGAGCGCCGCAGCGACACCCGGTTGGTACGCGTGCAGCCCGACGAGTAACGCTTGACACAGCTGTGTAACTTGTATAGGCTGCATGTTACACAGCTTCTTTCGGTGTCCCGAGGAGCTGGCAGATGCGTCGTAGATGCCGACATCCTTCTACGAATGACGGGACGAAACGAGTCTTTTCATTTGCTTTAGGAGGCCACTATGGCTAATACGGATCGGCCCAACGGATTTACTCCGTGCGGGCACAAGGGCGGAGGCGCAATCCGCAACGAAGAATTCAAGATCAAGTACGACTACGCCACCGCGTTGTATAGCGGCGATGCAGTTATCCTTGCTTCCGGCTATGTCAACCAAGCTGCGCAGGATTCCAGCACTATTCTGGGCATCTTTGCCGGTTGCCACTACAAGAACAACGCAGGCGAGGTGATTTTCTCTCCCTACTGGCCCGGCGTTGCCCTGTCGGATACGGCAGCGGATATCCGCGCGCTGGTTTATGTTGACCCCAACATCCTGTTCGAAGTCCAGACTGACACCGGCACGGTTTCGACCATTGCCAGCGTCGGCGTGGCGTACGACATCGAACTGGACCACAGCGGCTCCACAGTAACTGGGCGTTCGGGCATGGAGCTGGATATCAGCGACACCGGCACCGGGCAATTCACCGTGGTCGGTTTGGTTGATCGTCCGGACAATGCGTACGGCACGAACTCCAAGCTCATCGTGTTCAACAACGTTCCAGTGATGGGCTAAGGAGATAAATCATGGCTATCAATCGCTCAGCAATTAAAAAGCAACTCCAAGAAGGCCTGAACGCGGTCTTCGGACTGGAGTACAAGCAGTATCCCGAACTGTGGAAGGACATCTTCACCGTTTCGAGGGAAGCCAAGAAGGCCTACATCGAGGATGTTCTGATGACGGGCTTCGGCGCTGCTCCGGTCAAGGCTGAAGGCGCAGGCGTGCAGTATGACGACGCGCAAGAAGGCTGGGTTGCCCGCTACGTGTTCGAAACCATCTCGCTGGCTTTCGCCATCACTGAGGAAGCGATGGAAGACGACCTGTACGCCGACCTCGGCGCGCAGATGTCCAAAGCGCTGGCCCGCTCGATGCAATACACCAAGAACATCAAGGGTGCCAACATCCTCAACAACGGCTTCACGGCTGGCTACACTGGCGGCGACGGCAAGGTTCTGTTTGCCACCGATCACCCGCTGGTGGGTGGCGGCACCACGGCCAACACGCTGACCACTGCGGCAGACTTGTCCGAGACCTCGCTCGAAGACATGATTATCCTCATGGGCGACTCCGTTGATGATCGCAGTCAGCCGATCCATCTGGCCGCGAAGAAACTGATTGTGCCGACCGAGCTGCAATTCACCGCGCAACGTCTGCTCAAGACTGATGGCCGCGTCGGCACCGCTGACAACGACATTAACGCCCTCAAGAGCATGAACCTGATTGGCGGCGGCTGGTCGAGCAACGTGTACCTGACGGACCCGGATGCGTGGTTCATCACCACCGACGCGCAGAATGGTCTGAAGTACGTCGAGCGCAAGTCGCTGTCCAAAGGTATGGAAGGTGACTTCGAGTCGGGCAACATGCGATACAAGTCCCGCGAGCGCTATGCGTTCGGTTGGACTGACTTCCGTGGGGCGTTTGGGTCGAGTGGAAGTTAGCACTTGATTTAGTCCAGCGAACAGAAGAAGCCCCGCTTGCGCGGGGCTTCTTTTTGGGGTATAAAGGCTTCACCTAATCACCATTTCTGAAGGAGAGAATCATGGCTGGCACTGGCTTTAAGGGACCGCTCGTTCACGGTCCGCGTTCGACGGCGGATGGCTACGGCTACCGCGCTGGGCTGGGGATGATGCCCTCGGCGGAATTTAACGTGCTGCACGAAGATTTCAACACCATCTTCACCACCAACGCTATTCCGGGGTGGGCAGCGATTATCGACACGGGCTGTACCAACGTCACAAACACCACAGCGGCTATCGGGGCTCCTGGTGTCATGTCGATGACCTCTGACACGACTTCGGAAGGCTCGGCGCTGTACGCAGCCAAGAGTGTACAACTGACTGCTGGCAAGAAGGCATTCATCGAGTGCCGTGTTCGCCTGCCGGATGTGACTGACAATGCTTTTCAGTTCGGCCTGTCTGACCTGACTGCCGTTACCAATCCGGAAGACCTTTGGACTACCACTGCAGCTAATGTTCTGTCATTCGGTATCCTCGATGGCTCCGCAACTACCGGCATGCTGGCAGATGCGTCGAATGCGGGCACGGCGGTTGTGGCTGGCACTAAAGTCATGGTGATCGACACGTGGCACACGCTGGCAATTTACTTCGATGGTGTGCGTGCATACGGCTTCGTGGATGGCGATCTGTCTGTCTCGACGGCAACGACTGTTCCGACTGGTGTGGCGCTGGCTCCGTTCATCGGGCATCTTAACGGTGATGGTAGCGGCACGGATAGCGCGTTTGTCGACTACATCAGAGTCGTTTCTGAGCGTTGATGGCTGGGGGCTTCGGCCCCCTGATTCTTTTTGCTAGGAGACGACTATGCCAATCAAACCGAAGCGCGTAGCTTTCGCGCCAGTAACGCAGTCCGCAACAAACATTCTTCAAGCAGTCACCCCCGGTGCGGCTGGGGCGCTGACCCTTAACGGCGCGCTGATCTCGGGCGGCGTCTTGCCTACGCAGACGTTGGCGTACATCCTGTTGCTGACCACTGCCGCGAATGACTCTGCCAAGACAATCACGATCACTGGGGTAGCTTCGGACGGCTCGACTACTGAGACAGTTTCGCTGCCCAACGCTACCACTGGGTTCTCCGCCAAAGCGTGGTTCTCCATCAGCTCCATCACGGTAAGCGCGGCGCTCATTGGTAACTTGTCGATAGGTACGGCGAACGCCACCTTGTCTGCGTACTCGGCCCCGATCCCGGTGGATGTATATTCCAGCTACACCCAGCTGGCTGTGGATATTTCCGGCACGATCAACTTCACGGTGCAGAAATGCTATGAGATGCTGAATCGCGGGGAGACGCCCAACTGGATAACAGCCCAAGCGGCGGGGGCCATCGACGTACAGACCCTGCTCACTGGCCCAGTGTCTGCGGTACGGCTCCAGATCAACAGCTACACGAATACCGCCACTATCGCCATGTCTGTGCTGCAGACCGGGCACATCGATCTGGAGTAACCCGTGACGACTTCGGGGACGTATGGCTGGGCACCCGACGTAGCTGAGATTACGGACGAGGCGTTTGAGCGCTGCGGGGTCGATCCGGCCTCGCTTACGGCTAGGCATGCGCGCAGTGCGCGTCGTAGTCTCAACTACCTTTTCACGGCGTGGGCCAATGATGGCATTCATCTGTGGGCTGTGGATCAGCAGACGCAGCTTGTCACGGCATCGGACCCGACCTACGACTGCCCGGCGGGTACGATTGCCATCCTTGAAATGGCTGTGCGCAGGAGTGGAATGGACACTCCAGTTTTACCAATGGCCAGAGATGAGTACCTTGCGATTCCCAATAAGACCTATGAGGGGTTGCCCAACCGGTTTTATTTTGACCGGGGCATTGCCACGCCGAACTACACTCTGTGGAACGTGCCGGAGAACAGCACCGACACGATCATTTACTACCGGATGCGGCAGCTACAGGACATCACTGGGGCAACGGAAACTCCGGATGTGCCCTATCGCTGGCAAGAAGCGTTGGTGTCTGGCCTCGCTGCCAAGCTGGCGGAGAAGTACGCTCCTGACCGGGAGCAAGCGCTGCTGAGTAAATCCACACTGGCGTTCCGGAAAGCTACCACCGAAGACCGCGAGCGCACCCCCACGACAATGCGGGTGAAATACTCGACCGGGCTTAGGGGCCGGTAATGCCGGTAAGTCTTGAAGCTCGGCAAACGGAGCTACCCGGTATTGGTAGGCTTGATCCCGAGCGTTGGTACCGAGCACACGGAGCTGCTGGGCTGGATGACTTTCTGCGGGAAGGGGTAGTCCGCGCCAACCCCAACGGAAAATACCCCTCTACTTACTACAGCCAAGGAGCTGTGGATAATAGGTACATGCCACGGGGGCGAGGGGCCATAGTCGAAGCATTGGATGGTGTCGAAGACATTGGGACAAGCCAGTACGGTATAACAGAGCGCAGCAAGCCGCTCACCAAAGCGAACCGCATTCGCATGTGGCAACTCGCCAACGGCGCGTATAGTCCGGTGTACGACAACATTACGCCGTGGAAATACGGGCTTCGAACCGCAGGGCGGGTCGCGTCTAATGCACTAGGTGCGGTGGGGGCCGTAGGCGGGCTATTGGATGCAGCAGAGCTAGCTAATGAGTATGTGCAAGCGCTACCTCCCAATCGCACGCAACACCTGTTTGGTCCTATAACCCGAGCTTTAGCGGCGCAAACGGAGGCAGAGTGACTATCTACGCCAAAGGTGCTAAGGCAGTCGGCCAGTGCCAGCGGTGTGGTGGCAAGAAGAAACTGCACGAGCTTCGGGTGGATGGCCAGACGCGCCTACTCGTTTGCCGTACCTGTTACGACCACAAGCACCCGGCGGAGACGCCCGTTCGGACAAGCGATGCAGTAGCGCTGCGCCGCCCTGCTCCCGACCTTGATGCAACCGCTTCACGCGTAATCCCGGCGGCGTTTGACGAACCCTTGGTGGATTCGCTAGACTGGTCTAGCGGCACTTATTTTGGAGGTGGAACATGAAAAAGCAAACCGGCCCGGCTTTGCCCGCGCTCAGTCCTCGGGCACAACAGATATTCGCCCCAGCAATGGCTGCAGCGCGCCCTCCGGCGCAAGTACCGCCCGCTCGCCCTGTTATGGCAGCTCCACAACCCCCCATGCCGGTACAACCGATGCCTCCCGCCGTACCGCAAGCGCAACCCGTGCTGCCAGCGACGGCAGCTCCGCAGGCAAACAACGCGCCGCCGTTCGCTGGCCCCCTCGGCAACCAGATGTCGCCTCTTGCAGCAGCGCTGCTTGCAGCGGGCAGGTAGGGGGAACTGAATCGTGGCTAGTAGTTTTACCTACAATTCTCTCAAACAAGCACTGATCGACATGCTTGAGGAAACTGGTACAGACTACGCCAGTTTTATTGACACGATCATCCCGCTCGCTGAAGACAAGGTGCTTCGGGATTTGGACCTTGAGCTGTTCGATGTTTCGGCAACCAGCACGTTTGGTGTGGCCTCTCCGTGGCTTGCCAAGCCTTCGGACATGGTGGCGCTGCGCACCATGCACTACACGGACGGTAACGGCAAGTTCCAGTTCCTCGACCCCAAGTCATGGGAGTTTGCGAAAGACTACTGGCCCAATGCCAACACTACCACGGCTACCCCCAAATACTTCGTGGAGTATTCCGAAGACAACTGGTTCCTCGCTGGCACTCCCGCGTCTGGATTCGTGACCACGATACGGTACATCAAGCGTCCGGACGGGCTTACCTCGGGTAACCCCACCACATGGCTCAGTCAGCACGTGGGGGACTTGCTGTACTTCGGCGCACTGTCTGTATCCGAGCAATTCCTCAAGGCCGACACCCGTGTCGCATTATGGAAGCAGGACTACATGGATCGTCTCGGCATGGCGCTGCAGGAGCTTAAACCGGATCGGCGAACCAACTACATGCCGATGACCCCCATACCCACCAAGGAGCCGTAGCATGAACGAAGTTATCCAAGCCCCCCGTTTTCGGTACGTCATTGAATGCGTCAAACCTGACGGCTCCCTTCGCTGGTCCGAGACGATTGACAACCTTGTCACCACGGAGGGGCTGAATGATGTGCTGACCAAATATTTCAAAGGCAGCAGCTACTCGGCCACTTGGTACTGTGGCGTGATCTCATCTTCCGGGTACTCAGCAATCGTTGCCGGGGACACTGCGGCGTCGCACGCCGGATGGACAGAAAGCACGAAATACTCAGAAGGTACCCGTCCCGGCTTGACGTTCGGTGTAGCAGCGGCGGGAGCGTTAGCCACTTCCTCGGCGTCCTCATTCACCATCAACAATACAGATACCCTGAAGGGAGCGTTCGCGATCAGTAACTCCACGAAGGGTGGCACTACCGGGGTGCTGTACTCGGCAGCGCTTTTCACCACAGGCGACCGTGCTGTACTGAGCGGTGACGTGGTTAATGTTTCCGTGTCGATTACCGCTGCGAGCGCGTAATGGAAGGTGGGTGGAGCGCTGGGGCATGGGGCAGAGCGGCTTGGGACACGGCTTGGTGGGAACCGACCGTGGAAGAAGCGAATGTCCTAGCCACCAGCCTGACTACACAGGCTGTTTTTTCGTCGGCAGTCGTTGCCAACAACACCCTTAGCACCGCGTTTGCTCCACAGCTCGTCTTCTCAACAACCATCAACGCTCCAGCCAGCCTTGGCGCTGCGCTTTCTGCGCAGCTCGTTATACCTTCGGCAATCGTTGCGGGGGCAACGCTTGGAACGACGCTCGGGGCGCAGGTGTTGTATGGGTGTGAGCTTACCTCCGCCGCGACGTTCGCAGATTCATGGACTATCGGGGGGACGTATAACGTTTCCTATGACGAGGCGTTTAGTGTCGCTGTAGATTCGAGCACACAGGCGATCCTCAACGCTGATGTGTCCGAGGGGTTGGGAATATCTGCAGATTTCGCCCCATCGGTTGTGGTAGAGAAGTCAGTAGCCGAAAGCTTTGTCTCCTCTGACACGATTGACGCCAGCATCGCGTTCGCGTGCCAGCTGCAAGCTGGGTTCATTACCTCTGGGCTTGTAGCTACCCACACGCAGGTAGTCCCTCCCGGCGGCAACCCATGGACCCCGGCAACCCCTGCCGGTGGGCAAGTTTGGACCCCCGTTGCTCCCACTAGCGGGGCAAGCTGGGCTGTTGTTTCCTCGACAGGGGCGCAGTCTTGGGGTAATATCGAACCACCCGCTTCTCCCGATTGGGACGAGCTGAACTAGGAGCAGCGACATGCCGAGCACATATTCTAGCGACCTTCGACTGGAACTTCAGGCTGCTGGGGAGAACAGCGCAACGTGGGGGGATAAAACCAACACCAACCTGCAGCTGATTGAGTCCGCGATTTCGGGATTAGCCGCTATCGCCACAACCGGCGGAAGCACAACGCTTACCGCTGTCAATGGTGCGGACGACCAGTCTCGGCACAGCATGATAAAAGTCACGGGGGCGCTGGTCTCCAACGCGACTTTGGTGGTGCCGGACGCAACCAAGCAGTACCTTGTCTGGAACGCCACTTCCGGCGCATACACCGTCACGATCAAG
>JACCDP011204683.1_pt1 | contig 10574 bp, 8 predicted proteins | sample 7445841 | NCBI WGS metagenome assembly JACCDP01 (sample SAMN15323441, study PRJNA562643) | freshwater metagenome | isolation source: river surface water | place: USA:Blue River Watershed | collected 2017-08-17
AGCATGTATAATGAAACAAAGGACCAAAACCGCGCGGGTGCCATTCGCTATACATCATATTTCTTAGAGTGGTATTGAGCACACAGTTTGTTTTTTTGCAGCTGCCGTAAGCCATATAGATTCCGGCTACAGCGAGAAGTTCACGAGGGAGAGTTCATGGTTTAATGCGGAACATGCAAAGAATGGTTCCACAAGCATTGTGAGCGCATTGTGAAATTTTTTTAGGGCTCATCTGTGGAATCAAGCAAGGCAATTTAAAATCATTAAGATAAATGTTTAGTTTTTTACAATTATTAATGTTTGAAAAAATATTGCCAATGAGCACTATTAAAATTTCACGAAAAAAATGGAAATTCAAACATTCAAAAAGTGGAAAAACGTGATTTCCCCATATGGCTATGTGCTATCTGAGGAATCAGTCACGTGACGACCCTTCCGCATACAACTCGAAACGTTGCGCGAATGGCGCAATGGGAAAACTTGCTATAGAGAGGGTTTGTAGAACTCGCAGCAATCGACATCAATCATCAATGATGGTATAATACGCATAATACACATAATACTAGTTTGAACCGGCAAAAATTGGAAAAAATTTGCCATCACATTGCGAAACTGGTAATCTATAACAAGATTACAATGCGCGTTTCCTCCTCAATCAAATTCTGATCGTATCAAATATCCGATATTTTGAATGCTGCGAACGTCTGAAAAGAAACTCGTTAATTATAGTGTAACGCTTGCTGGAAAATCAATAAGCACACGACAGTATCTGTTTCCCGTGGTCTGTAGGCTACAGTTGTTGAAAATGCAAATGACTAGACCATCAAATATTACAAAGGCTCATCTAACCATACCGCTACTGTCTATGGATTATTTCATCTAGGTCAGGAATTAGCTCTTTCTGTGCACCTTATTCATTTGCTGCTGCCTCTACGGCTCTACCTATTTAAAGGCGCAAATGAAGCATACAGAAATCAGTCTTCAATAGTCAATTTCGCATTTAACTTCCCACACAGACTTCATTACATAAAAAATAATTAGAACAAACAAAATACAAATACTTCTTGTTTTATTTTACTTGGCGCTCGGTTGCTCAAACTCGCAGGTTTTTGGTACTTTGACCGGCCGTTTTCAAGAATTCAATCTTCTAAATGTACAGCATACTCACGTTTTGGCGATGGAGGTGTTTAAAAAGTTTTTCAATATAAAATTTGAAAATATTTACAAATTATGATCTGATATCCCGCTTGTTGCTGTTCTGATTTTTTTTACAGTTTCCTATTTTCATAACTGCGGAAAGAAACGCAAGTGGTCGCATCACAACCATATCGATGGAACCTTGGCCCAAACCTTAGAAACGCTATGAAAAATGCTTCACTTTATTAGGCAGCACAATAATAAATTAATGCAGAGATTTATCAATTTAATTAACTCCTCTTTTATTACAATTCAAACTTTACATATAGCTATTCATACCTACCTGTCATTGCACGAGTATTCGAAGATTCTTCGTATGTCAGAGGAACAATGTCTTACCTTATCAGCGGCGTAATATTTCAATAAATTCTGTTATACTGTAATAGTTTTTTTTAAATTATGAATTTGAATTTCCCTTTCATGTCCCTATAATAAATTTAATAACGCTATTGGAAGCCGACTACCTTCTCTCAACGACGATCGGAACTGCAGCTCGTTTGGAGAAAGTAGACTACCCTGCCAATTGGTACACTGGACCTTTTAGTGCGACTGCGATCGTCCCTTATCAAAAATACACCTTAGATGTTGCAGCTTCGCTCCGACCACTCTCCTATATGGTACTGCTACAAATTTAAATCGTTAAACAATTGTGTTAATTCGTCATCATAAGACTATATGATATCTCCAAAACGAAGGTGTGGATAACGATCGTGATTACGGTTTTTGGAATAATATTTTGCTTCCGCATATTAGCCTACCTACATATCTATCTACGTAATAGCAAAAAACAATTGTTCTTGAAAAATGGGTGAAATGTATTTTAGGGTGGAACTGTCTTCATTTCCGAGGTAGGAAATTGAACCTACACTCTAATAAGGTCCATCTTGAAATAGTCGATTTTCATCCGGAAAAATTCCGGATGAAACTGTCCAGCCAATGGGCGCTCGACAAATCTCCGTCGAGTTTCGTAGTATCAGGAAATACTCGATAATAAACATCAGGTTTCCCGATACAAAGATGTCAAGTTTCCCCATACATCGATGTCGATTTCCTTATACCTTATATTTTGCTTCTCTTCCCTCGTTTCTAACTGCCCTTCTAAACCCTTTCAAGGTTTTTATCAAGGCCAAGGTCAGAGACGTTAAGTTTCAGTCTGGGAAAAGTTAATTATATTTAACTTAATTCAAAGTAATATACTTAATTTTGAGCCAATCAACTAAAAAAGGGCGCCGTTTTGTTCGAAATGATATATTCATTTACTCTTTCAGGAACATATACATAAAGCCAACATGGCTAACAAAAGGATAACAAGAACTTGAATAAGAAACGAACTAGGGTAATTTAAGAGAGTAAATTGTGTTCGCTCTAGATTACACTCCTGAGCCCATGCCAAAAAAAAGGTATCATAGAAAGGAGAGGACAACATTTGCTCGCTTAGGATAACAAACTTTAACAGAAACTAGAATTTAAGGGAATTCAAAAGGGTAGTAACCGCTCTAGATTGAACCGATGGGCCCATGCCGAAAATTCTTTCTAAAAAGGAGAGGATAAACTTTGTTTGCTTTGGGTAATTCAAATGCAGTACATAAAAGTAAGCCACCAAGTAACCAAGTGCCTCGTCAAATAGCTTTACATGCAACTCAAACACGAAATCTTGACATTTTATGAAATATTTGCTCCCGATCATTAAAAGCCCAAGATCTTGCATATTAGCTGAATCGGCAGTCTGCGTAGCCTCCAAAATAGAAGTGCCATTCTGAAAATGAAAGAGTATGATTATAGAAGCGCCATATTATATATAAATGTAGTCATGATACCTCAAATAATTGAAACATCGAAGAAACGATGGAATTTCCTGATGCTGACAGGTCCACACCTTCTTTGTTATTCCGCTGTCCACTGCTGCTTGACAATAGCCTAGCAAGCAGAATCACCAGAAGGCGGTTATATTCCACAGAATCTGTCGTTAAACCCAGTATATTATCAAAGCATATTCTTTTTTAAATTAAACTGAAATTGTAAATACCATAATTATCCATGGCTTGTCCGATCCTTTCGATAAGGTCAGTTTCAGATGCCGATTTGAATTTCTTTTGGGACAAATCAATAAGTTGTTGCCCTACTTTTCTCCAATTCAGCAGGAATGTTGCTACTGAGGTTTTTTTTAGGTACATGAGATCGTCATCTACCTGAAGCAGAATGAATAGACGTTGTGTGAATGTCGTCCTATTGTTTTATAACAAATAACAAATTACCGCTTCCAACATCTCAACGAGGAGGGGAAATCTCTTTAAAATGTACACAGCGGACTTTGATTTGTCATCCAGAAGAGAAATTCTAACTGGCCTAGTAATTTTGAAGCATTCTATCATTTTCTCCCGATTTTGAGGTGAAATGACATTTTGTCGCATATACATTTCGGCATCTTTAATTTCCATCTCGGAACACTCTTGTGGCTGTACAGAAGACATTTTTCTTCGTCTAAATAAAAAAAAATGCAGTGTTATTGGAACTTATAGGAATCTTACAAATAGTTTCAGTACTTATTGTGATGATTTACTTGGGGTCTAGCTAACCCGTCACGAGATCTCTTATTTCTTGCGTAGCAATCCAACTGGCTGAGTCCCGTTTTTGGATAAAAAAAAATGTCCTGTAAACAATTACAAGTTAGTAGGGTTCTGAAACGTAATAATCATAAATAATTTCTTACCCAAGGCAGATCTGATCGCGCATTCCCAGTGTGAGGAAAATATTTTACTATCGACTTGCTCATTTTAATATACTCAGCTCTACTAGGGAAGTATTTTCTGGAAATAAGAAATTATAGAAACAAAAATAGACATCAAAGAATCATAAAGTTTTACTGTACGTACTCAGCACAATGCAGCATCAACCACCATGTTACTGCTTTACGCATAAGCTTTATGTCGTTGTAGGAAGGATCAGCAATTTTCAAATCCTTGATGAGATCTCGTGCACTTTTGGTCAACTTGTTTTGCCCTTGAGTGGCCCTCATCTGGTGGAGAATTTCTGGAACTGGATAGAACTAATAAATAATTTGTTAATAAAATGACGTTCCACAAAACTATTTACCACTTACTTCTTTGTTCGTTAAGTCTGTAGATTCACCATCTGAACTTGTTTGTCTTAGATCCTCATCAACTTGGTTGCTACTTGAATTTGAAGGTGACACAGATGCATCTATTGTATTTGAATACGGCTGAGCTGCATTTGGGGATCTTGGTGATGAAGCAATATCTGTATCTTCTGAACAATTTGGACTTTTAGGTGAAGGGGTTGAACTCGAGGTGGAAGGAGTTGCACCATCTTTCGTGTTGGTTGTTTGTTTTTCAGAACTGGAAAAGGCAGGAATTGCAGCAGGATGTACAACGGGGTTTTCCAAAGTTGACAGCAGGGTTCCTTTTAACAACAGTTTAGTTTGTCCTTGGCTAAGTGCTCGCAGGGCCCTATAGTTGTTGACAAGTACACCAGCTTCTGTAGATAGAATGCAGCTATGTTGTGTGAAATTAAATGATGATGCAACTGCAAAAAAATAATCAACAGGAATAAAAGACTTGTAGCAACCACGTGACTTTTTACGAAGCAAATCTACTGACTTAGACAACGTATTCAAACAAAACGAACAAATGCTTCTTAGCTAACAATAAATTGTACCTTGTTCGAGAAAATCTTCCCATGATGATGACACAATGAAAACAGCAGGGGATTCAGGATTTAGATTTTCTGGGTGACAGTACACTGTAGACATTACGTCATCCATGTTAACTGTCAGTCACTGTCAATCACACTATTAGCACTGCACCAATTAACTGTCAACTCACACGTAAGATGGCGAAAACGGAATTTTTAGTTTTATGCACGGAACGTTAAATTAAATAGGAAATTGTTTCACCAAATATAATACTTTAGTCGAACACACATTTTCCCGTCGTATTTAATACAATCCAAAGGGTGAAAGTCAAGAAAATGTTGCAATTTTCTGATTCGGAAAACTGAGGGAACGATCCGCTGAAGGATGTAGCAATAACTGTTATCGTCGAATTCTAATGTTGAGTAAGTTTCCAATAAGAATAGTGGATTGTTCACGTCGTCACAAATGACAGTTTCAATTCTCCAAAAGCGAAGAGAATCACCTTGCAGAGAATTTTCTTCTTTTAATGCTACAAACATGTCTTTAGCATACACCACTCCGTTAATAGTTGCTTTTTGTGATACTTGAATAAATTCTCCGTCGGGCTGAATAAATCTAAGAAGTTCAGCTCTGGGAAAATCGTAAACGGGGCATTCGCCAATTGAGCCAAATATCACACTATCACGTAAACTAGACTTGCTCAGCTGCGCATGTAACATGGCCGTTTGACGTTTGAATGCCAATGTTTTTTTTGCGTCCTTGAAGTTATTCATTGTATGTGCTGCCTTTTTAATTTCTCCGTTCAAACGTTCATAGTTCATTGCCCAGTAATTTCGCATGGGCCCATTTTTCCGAACAATGGTCGAAAAGTGCACCAAAAAATGCATCTTGGGCCTTATAGGCTGATTTGGGTATAGTTTTTTGAACAAAGTGAGAAACTCAGCATATCGTTGATCAAATTGATATAGCATTGCATCCGTAAATTTTGGCGCCATAACTATATCAACCACTTCTTGCAACATACTCAGTAACTTTAAATTCTTGTCTCTCTTGTTCCTTACCAGCTTTGACAAAATTAGCGGTAAATATAAACACAAGGCCCAGTTTTGCGCTGCCTTCAGTGACGGTGATATTGCCATTTCAGGGGGTCCACATATTTTTTTAAGGAGCGCTGGTTTGTTTTTCTTGTTTATTTTCAGAAGTCGAAAAACGCTCTGGATTGTATCGTTCAGTTGATCCAATGTGAAAATCTTTTGTGAATAGATGAACGTATGTAGAATACATGCCATGACATACGGTATGATTCCTTCTAATACTGTATGCATACAGTCATTAATCCAATTAGCCATTATCTTGAAAAAAAGTAAAGTGTTTAAAACACATGGACGAATCACACCTCGGACGTTCAGGCTGCCAGAAATTTCAAGCTCAAGCAAATCTTGTTCGTATTTTTCCGGACTTCTTAGCTCAAAGTACTTTTCTTGGTAGTGAATCTGTATTTGAGCTTTTGTGGCATAGCACAGCGCACAGAAAAAGTCACAGTTGAAAGACTGAACTAGGCCAAACATTTGATTGAGCCCAAGGTTATCCGCTGTAAATTGAACAATTGTTCCATATATTCGAACTTTCCCCCTGTGTGGAACTGTAAGCTCAAATCCAGTAGTTTCTAATATTTTAACTTCGTGAACAATATAGTCGAGAATTTTGTCGTATGCTTCCGTTTCTTTTGAGTTGCATATTGCAATTAAATGAATATTAGCCAAGGCAGAATTGAATCTAGGCGGAAGGTCTAGAAGAGTGAAATAAAACATCATTCCGTTGTGTTTAGTTGGACGCATAGCATTATTAAAGTTTACGCCGTCGGCAAACACTTGCAATTTAATTTTCGGCGAATTTGGAAGATGAGAAGACGAAAATAACTCATTTTCGGCATGACGGCTACCGTTTTTATATTCGCTGTATACAGCTCCACCATTATTAGGTTCAATTAAAACCGGATTTGGGTTTAATAGAATGTCGGCAAATTCTTGATCAAGCACCAAAGCTTGCATAGTTTCTTGAATTGAAACATACTGTGCAGTGTTAAACTTCTGAGTTTTAACGTTATAACTCATTTTGACAGTTTTGGGTAAGACGAACCGAGGGTGACGCTCATACATTTTTCGAACTTTCCATTCCGTTTCCAAGGCAGAAAACACAGAAGGAATTAAGTTCAGTTTTGCAATAATATTTTCTCTGCGAGTAGCGTTGTTTTCAACGTTATCAGCAAGTTCTTGATTAACGATGGCGACTGATTTTTGAATAACTGACGTAACGAAACTTTTCACATGATTGACTATTTCAATAGTCGTGGTGTAAGGGATGGCATTTTTTGACCGAAATCCAAGAAGCATATTAAAAGCACTGTTCTTCAAGTCTGTTAAAAACTCGTCTTCGTCCTCATCCTCGCCTTCTGATTCTGAATTTTCTTCTTGACTAGAGTTGTCACCAGACATAATGTTGTCACCGTTTTCTGAAAGGTTTTCCATTTCCCTATTTTCTCCAAGTACACTATTATCATAATGCACAGATTCCTCGTCCGACGATAATTCATGTTCACTTTCAATATTTTGATAACCACGGTTCTCGGCTGCTTGAACTTGAACTGGATGGAAAGATGCAAAATGATCAACATAATGCCTTATGGAACTAAGCCGCGAAAGACAATTGTCTGTCTGTTTACACAATAAGGGAAGCACTACTTCACCGTTTTCCTTATGCCCGTTTAAATGGTCATAAATATCATCGCGTATATCCGTAAACGAACCTAATTCCACATTTGTCTTACAAACCGGGCACTTAAATGACATTTTATACAACGCTCACTCACACGACGTTTCAAACAAGTCAGCTAACTAGGCGAGACTAACTGGTCAACGGAAAGTCGGGATTCGTCGAGTACTCGGTTCGGATCGATTAGAGCTCTATTATATAAACTTCATAAGTACTTTTTTCTCCGCTAGGGAGGAGGGTTAAGCTGTTATTTATATTGTTTAAGAATACATCATACCATGTGATGGTAGCTCAGTGGATGAGTATCGGGTCTACAAGTTAGAAATCATTGGTTCAAACCCGGAACAAGTGTAGACTTCTTTCTAATTTAACTCATTAACTTTCGAAATTGAATACACGTTCAATCCGAGTCACACCATTGCTTCCCCAAATTAATATTGGGGTAATTAAATGCAAGAAATTTTTGTTCATGTTAATGTAATAGGTTAGAGTAGTTGATGCAATGGGGTGAGGGTAGAAAATGCCCATCCACTTCTCACAGAGATCAGCACACGAATCGCTGACTTGTGAATGGTACTACAAGGGCGAACCGAAGCATAAAGGGGAAAAAATAAATGGACGTAATAAGAGAGGGAAAATTAGCCCTGAGAAGGGGGGGGGGTTCACAAAACCCATTTATAAAACAAGACTTCCATCAAGTTAAAAAACTCGACATCGAGAAAATTTATCGACATTCATCTGCAAATTGTTCTCGACAGATCCATATCGAGTTATTTCCAGATGACACTTCTTAGAGTGTACTCAAACGCAAACGTAACTTGCTAGGGCTTAGGCCAAGCTGCCATAATATAGTAACAAAAGTAAAGCTTTCAAATGGAAATCGCTGAGAAAGAATATTTTAAGTGGTAGATTTAAAAAAAGAATTATCTCGAATAGAAAATAAGTCGGGACACAAGATAGAAATAGAAGACGATAGAAATGGAAACTCGCAGACCTTCTGGGCTCATTACATCGACTTTGTAAAGCATCATTGCGATCATCTGCAGACGTACTATCCGAGGCCTACCAAAACAACTTTAGATTTATACGGGAAATTGATTGTTGAAGCGCATCCCGAATTCAAAGACAGGATTCACAGCACCAAAAAAGCCGTCCTGCCATGGGTAAATAAAGCTTCCTTTAATATCGTGTGTTAAATGGAACATCAAAGACTTTTATATTTTAGAGATCGATAAAGTCAAGAATAGCGAAGTATCTCGCCAACAAAAGAGGCTATCCAAAGTATGCTTCACGGCTGAAACTTCATAGAACTGCAGTAAATAATGCATCTGTACGAGACTCAGCTGACGATACAATCTCGAGACCTGTTGCAGCAGCAGCTGACGTGCGGAATACTATGAAAAAAAAAGAAGAAAGGCGAAACATTTTTGCAAAACTAAAGAAGCCGTCATTCAAGCAAATCATCTCTGCCATTCCAGCCTACAGTGATATTAAAGTGGTAACAACTTCAAACTTAGTTTTTTATTGTGCTCATTCTAACACAACAAACATTCTAATTAGGTTTATGGAGACGGCCTTGCCATGATGGACATTTCTGAGTACGCTTTTCAGACCAAGTTTGATGAATTGATGGGAAAATCTAAGGATTTTCTTGTTAAGGAACACAGTATCGACACAGATGAATGCAAAAACCACCTGCAGATTTGTCTGCTTATCAATAAGTTCTCCTCTACCAAAAGAGGCCAACGTCACTTTCACCCCTCAACCCCAATGCTGCACAACTGCTACCGCCCTTCATCCAGACACAGTTTCTTGCCCTCGTGAGCAGGCGACTACCTGACTCTCTTCCGCTATAAATCTGACGACCTTTAACGATAAATTCTTACTAAATTAGAACTTTTGTCCGTGTTGAGCCCACCTTAAAGAAGCACAGTGTTTACTGTGCTGCTTATGTCTCACTAGAGTATAGTCTAGCCTAGAATCTCTCGAGTTCTGTTCAGACTCGATGTGATTCGAAGCTAGCTGGCTCGCAATATGTTTTAGTATTGTTATTTTGTGTGAGTTTAATAAACATCTGAGAAGCAAGGGAAGACTTTTCATCTGTTACAATATTCCGGTAAAATTTTTACCGACATACAAGTCTGGGCGTTGATTACCGACTTCAAAGTCGGTGAAAATACCGACAATTTTCTTAGAGAGTACGTACCATATCATCGAAAAAATTGCATCAGGTTTCCAAACCAGAATCGGGAATGTCGACGTTAAGTTTTCACCCGTCTACTTTAATGCGCAGCGAAACAGTCATTTTGGTACCCTACTACCCTGGGTGTTCTAATTCCGTTCGAGTTGGAAAGGCTGAACGTTGGTGGCAGCATGAACTTGGCTTCTGATATTTTCACCGTCCCGCAATCAGGAACTTATTTTTTCTCTTTATCCGGATTTCAGAAGACGGCGGTCTATGGATTGGTCTGTATGTTAATGGAAGCCGCAGCGGGGCTGGATATAGCGATGCCTAGGCTGTCCCATTTTAAACTTTCATTTTTTTTCTTAACGGCCTTTTAAACGGAAAATTTAAAAAATCGCGTAGCCCAGTTTTTCCCATGTTAAACATGGGTGACTGAATACTGAGAAACAATGTTGGAAAATTAACATGTGCGATATCTAAATATTGTCCGATTTCATTGAAACTTGGTACAAATGTTGCTGGGTAATGGGCCGACATTCTTTAAAAAGGCCAGCGTTAGATTCACTTCCGTTCGGGATTTATAGGTTGCGGGACACTTTTTCGAGTGTGCGATATCACGAAAAATTTTTTTTGCGCTGAAACTTCAACAATAGCAAAATTAGACTAAAAGACAACCCAAACTGAAAGGACGTTAAGAAAAAAAATAAAAGTTAAAAATGGGACAGCCTAAGCGATGCCACTTACAAAACGTTGTCACTTCAATCTACG